>JAESFM010000075.1_pt1 | contig 48755 bp, 44 predicted proteins | sample 9266171 | NCBI WGS metagenome assembly JAESFM01 (sample SAMN14505069, study PRJNA617099) | algae metagenome | isolation source: Hassallia sp. WJT32-NPBG1 and co-occurring heterotrophs from well developed... | place: USA: Mojave Desert, Joshua Tree National Park, California | collected 2006-06-22 | reverse complement strand
GGCGCCGGGCCGCTGATCCAAGCCATGAGGGCCTGAACCCCCGAAGCGGCCTGACCAAACCTCTTGTCGGAAAAGCCAGGCTCGCCCTTGAGCATCTGACCGCGAACACGTTTTCCCACGGCCTCGGCGGAATGCGGATGCGGCCAGCACCCAGGCACTGCTCGGCCAAGGCAGCGTGGCGGATGTGGTGACGGCGCTCTCGCGGGCGGACCTCGCCTTGCAGACCACGGTCGCGCTGCGCGACCGGGTGGTCTCCGCCTATCAGGACGTGATGCGGATGCCGATCTGACGCAGGAGGCACGAGGATGGTCGACCAGTCGGTGCTGGCCGTGCGGGAGGCGCTCTGGATGGCGCTGCAATTGGCGGGTGCCCCCCTGGTGGCGATGCTGGTGGTGGGGCTGGCGGTTTCGATCTTCCAGGCACTGACCCAGGTTCAGGAAGCGACGCTGGCCTTCCTGCCGAAGCTGGTCGTGCTCGGCGTGGTGCTGCTGTTGCTCGGGCCTGGCATGGCTGGGGCGATGCGGGGCTATGCGGCGTCGCTCTTCGACCGGATGATCGCCGTCGGCGGGCAGCCTTGATGCTCGACGGGCTCTCCGACCTTGCCTTCCATGCGGTGCTGCTGGCGGCACGGCTCGGCGGGGCGGTGCTTCTCCTGCCAGGGCTCGGGGAACTGGATGTGCCGGCGAGCATCCGGCTCGCCCTGGTGCTTGCCCTCGTGGCGCTGCTGTTGCCCGTGTTGGCGCCGGGGCTGCCCCCGTTGCCTGTGGAGCTGCCGGAGCTGCTGCGGTTGGTGCTGACGGAGACCGCGGTCGGCCTTTGGCTCGGGATGCTGGCACGGCTGGTCGCCCTGGCGCTGGGCCAGGCGGGCCAGGTCATCGGGTTGATGGTTGGCCTTGCCAGCCCGTTGCAGACAGACCCGGTACTCGGCGCGCAGTCGGTGGCGACGGGGCGGCTGTTCACCCTGCTTGCGGCAGTGCTGGTCTTGTCGACCGGGCTTTATGCCCTGCCGCTACGGGCTTTGGCGGAAAGCTATGGCGCCTTGCCGGCGGGCGCGCCCGTGCCGCTTGGACGCGGCGCGGAGTCGGTGGCGCAGGCGGTGGCGGAGAGCCTTGCGTTGGCACTGCGCCTGGCCGGGCCCTTGGTGCTGGCGGCCATGCTCGGGAATTTCGCGCTGGGCTTGCTCGCCCGGCTGGCACCGCAGGTGCAGGTTTTCGCCATGGCGGCGCCGGGCCAGATCCTCGCCGGACTGCTGTTGCTCGGCCTGCTCCTGCCGGCGATGGTGGCGGTCTGGCTGGGGGCTGCGGGTACGTCGCTCGCCTTGGCAGGCTAGGCGATGGCGGAGGGCGAATCGACATCCGCCGAGGACCGGACAGAAGCTCCGACGCAACGTCGGCTTGATCGGGCTCGGGAGGAGGGGCAGTCACCGCTGTCCCGGGAAGTGGTCGGCTTCGCCACCTTGCTAGCTGGGACATTGGCGGGGTTTCTGGCCCTGCCGCCGCTCGGGACGGAATGGTTGCGGCTGATGCGGGCCCTGCTGGAGATGCCTGGGGAAAGCGCTGTGCTGGCGCCGGCCTTGCTCCGGCAATCGGCGTTGACGCTGGCGCCGGTGTTGGGGCTGGTGGCGCTGGCGGGCGTACTGGCGAGCCTGGCGCAGACCGGCATCGTCGTGCGGGCCGAGGCCTTGGCGCCGCAACTGAGCCGCGTGAGTCCAATAGCGGCCTTGAAGAGGTTGCTCGGGCCCGATGGCATTGCGGAACTGGTGCGGACGCTGGTGAAGCTCGCATTGGTTGGGATCGCGCTCTGGCATGCGGTCGATCTGCCGGTGCTGCAGGCGGTCCTGCAACAGCCGGCGGCCATGTTGTTGGGTGGGGTTGGGCGAGGGAGTTTGCGGCTGTTGGTGGCGGCGCTCTTCGCCTTCGGGGCGATCGCGCTGCTCGATCTGTTCTGGGTGCGCTGGCGCCATCTGCGGCGGATGCGGATGAGCCGCGAGGAGCTGCGGCAGGAGTACCGGGAGAGCGAGAGCGATCCGCACATCAAGGCGAGGCTTCGGCAAATTCGGGAGCAGCGGGCGCGTCGCCGGATGCTGGCGGCGGTGCCGAAAGCAACGGTTGTCGTAACGAACCCGACCCATTACGCTGTCGCTTTGTCGTATGCGCCGGGGCAGGTTGCGGCGCCGAAGCTGGTGGCGAAGGGGGTGGATGCCATGGCGGCGCGAATTCGGGCCGCGGCAACCGAGCATGGTGTGCCGATCGTCGAGAATCCGCCGCTGGCCCGGGCACTCTGGCGGTTGGAGGTCGATAGCGAGATCTCGGCGGAACACTGGCAGGCGGTAGCGGAGATCATCGCCTATATCTGGCGTCTGCAGGGGCAACGCCATGGCTGAGCCGCGGGCCGCGCTGCAGGCGGCGTTCCAGACCCTCTTTGCAGCGGCGCCGGAGGGGCTGGCGCTGCTCGATCAGGGCGGAACGGTGATCGCCGCGAATCCGGTTCTGAGCCGGATGGTGGGGCCCGGCTTCGGCCCCGGGCAACCCGCGACCGGCTTGCTGGCGCCGGCGTATCGGGCGGCGCTGGCGGCACTCCTGGCGAGCGGCGAGGCTGGCAGTCTGCGGACCGCGCCAGTGGTTGGCGCGGAGGCTGAATGGAGCCTGATGGTGGAGACCCTGCCGGATGGGGAGAAGCTGCTGCGGGTCGTCGACCGCAGTGCGGAGAGCCGGGTCGAGGCACGTCTGGCCGCTACCGGGCGGCTGGAGCTGCTCGGCCGGCTCACCGGCGGGGTCGTGCATGACCTGAACAATCTTCTCGCAGCCATCCGGGGCAGTGCGGATGCAATGCGCGCCGAGAGCCTGGAGCCATCGGCCTTGGCGGAACTGCAGGGAATCGAGGATGCGGCGCGGCGGGGTTCGGCCTTGATCGGTCAGCTTGTCGCCTTTGCCCGGCCGGGGCGGTCGGCGCCAGGCATCCTGGCCTTCGATGCGGCGATCGAGGGACTCGCGCCGATGGTGCGGCGGATGCTCGGGCCGGGGGTGAAGCTGGAGCTCAGCCTGCGGGCGCCTGAGGCGAAGGTGCTGCTCGATGCGGTGCAGCTCGACCAGATCGTATTGAACCTGGCGGCGAATGCGGGAGAGGCGATGCCGGATGGCGGACGCCTCGGCATCGTCACGCGGCCGGCAGCGGGGAAGGTTGTGCTGGAGGTAGCGGATAGCGGGCGCGGTATCCTCCCTGAGGCGATGCCGCGCCTGTTCGAGCCGTTCTTCACGACGCGGGCGTCGGAGGGGGGGACCGGGCTCGGCCTGGCGACGGTCAGCGACATCGTCACCGGCGCAGGCGGGCGCATCGTGGTGGAGAGCGAGCCGGGCAGGGGCTCCTGCTTCCGCATTCGCCTGCCATGCGTCGAGGCGGAGACTCGGGGGCCGGTCGCGGTGGGGCAGGGGCCGGTGCTGCTGGTCGAGGACGAGGCGGTGCTGCGGCGGCTGGCAGAGCGGGTGCTCGGCCAGGCCGGGCATGCGCTGCTGGTCGCCGGGAGTGCCGAGGCGGCACTCGAACTGCTGGAGCAGGCGCCGGCACTGGGGATGCTGGTGAGCGACATCGCCCTGCCCGGGATGGATGGGCGGGAACTGGCTTGGCGGCTGCGCGGGCGCTGGCCGGAGCTGCCGGTGGTGTTGACCTCCGGCTACGCCGGGTTGAGGGAGGAGTTGGCGACGGAGGGCTTCCAGCTGCTGGCCAAGCCGTATACGCCAGCGGAGCTGATGGCGGCGCTTGCGGCGGCCCGACGGGAGCCTGTCGTGGGTAAAGATGTTTTCTAAATGTTCTTGTTTTCCAGCGCTGCAATGCCCATACTCTGTGGGCGCCATCGCGGGGCGATGGGTTTAGTTACGATCCTGTTTCATTCCAAGCTCCTTGTGTGTAGCGTGGGCGGGTGAACCGGGGCCAGGACGGGAAAGCCAGGATGGATAAGGGAAAGGCGCTCGACGCCGCGCTCAGCCAGATCGAGCGGGCCTTCGGCAAGGGCTCCATCATGAAGATGGGCGCGCGCCAGGCGATGGATGGCGAAATCGAGGTGATCTCGACCGGCTCGCTCGGCCTCGACATCGCGCTCGGCATCGGCGGCGTGCCGAAGGGCCGCATCATCGAGATCTACGGGCCGGAAAGCTCGGGCAAGACCACGCTCGCGCTGCACATGATTGCCGAGGCCCAGAAGAAGGGCGGCACTTGCGCCTTCATCGATGCCGAACACGCGCTCGACCCGGGCTATGCCAAGAAGCTCGGCGTCGATATCGACAACATGCTGATCAGCCAGCCGGATGCCGGCGAGCAGGCGCTCGAGATCTGCGACACGCTGGTGCGCTCCGGTGCGATCGACGTGCTGGTGGTGGATAGCGTGGCGGCGCTGGTGCCGCGGGCCGAGCTCGAGGGCGAGATGGGCGACAGCCATGTCGGCCTGCATGCCCGGCTGATGTCCCAGGCGCTGCGCAAGCTGACGGGCACGGTTTCCCGCTCGAACTGCCTGCTGATCTTCCTGAACCAGATCCGGCTCAAGATCGGCGTCATGTTTGGCAACCCGGAGACGACGACGGGCGGCAACGCGCTGAAGTTCTACGCTTCCATCCGTATGGAGATTCGCCGCATCGGCGCCATCAAGGACCGGGAGAGCGTGGTCGGCAATCAGACCCGGGTGAAGGTGGTGAAGAACAAGATGGCGCCGCCGTTCCGCCAGGTCGAGTTCGACATCATGTATGGCGAGGGCATCTCCAAGGTCGGCGAGCTGGTCGATCTCGGCGTGAAGGCCGGCGTCGTCGAGAAGTCGGGCGCCTGGTTCAGCGCCGAGGGCCAGCGCATCGGCCAGGGGCGGGAGAATGCCAAGCAGTTCCTCCGCGACAACCCGGCCATGGGCGCCTCCATCGAGGCCAAGGTGCGGAGCCAGGCCGGCATCGTCGCCAATGCCATGCTGACGGGCGAGAGCGAGTCGGCGGAGAGCGAGGATGAGGCGGCGCCGGCCGAGTAAGCCGGCGCCTCTCGACGCCTCCTGCCCTGCGCGGTAGGAGGCGTCGAGGCCCCGCGGCCGGGATGCGGCGGGGCGGCAGACAGGACCGGCACCGGCGATGACCAGCAGCAACGATATCCGCGCAACCTTCCTCGGCCACTTCGCCCGCAACGGGCATCAGGTGGTCGAGAGCTCCCCGCTGGTGCCGCGGAACGACCCGACGCTGATGTTCGCCAACAGCGGCATGGTGCAGTTCAAGAATGTCTTCACCGGGCAGGAGAAGCGTGCCTATAGCCGTGCCACGACGGCGCAGAAATGCGTCCGCGCCGGTGGCAAGCATAATGATCTCGACAATGTTGGCTACACGGCGCGGCACCATACCTTTTTTGAAATGCTGGGGAATTTCTCCTTCGGCGACTATTTCAAGGAACAGGCGATCGCCCATGCCTGGGAGTTGCTGACCCGGGATTTCGGCCTGCCGAAGGATAAGCTGCTCGTCACCGTCTTTTCGGAGGATGAGGAGGCGCCGGTCTACTGGAAGAAGGTTGCCGGGCTGCCGGACAGCCGCATCATCCGCATTCCGACCAGCGACAATTTCTGGCGCATGGGGGATACCGGGCCCTGCGGGCCGTGCTCCGAGATCTTCTACGACCATGGCGATCATATCTCAGGCGGGCCGCCAGGCTCGCCGGATGAGGATGGCGACCGGTTCATCGAGATCTGGAACCTGGTTTTCATGCAGTTCGAGGAGGGGCCGCCCGGCACCCGCGTGCCGCTGCCGCGTCCCTCGATCGATACCGGCATGGGGCTGGAGCGCTTCGCCGCCATCCTCCAAGGCAAGCACGACAATTACGACACGGATACGCTCAGGGCGCTGATCCTCGCCTCAGCGGAGGCGACCGGCACGGACCCCGATGGGCGCTGGAAGACCAGCCATCGCGTGGTCGCCGACCATCTGCGGGCGGGCACCTTCCTGATGGCGGATGGCGTCATGCCCTCCAATGAGGGACGGGGCTATGTGCTGCGGCGCATTCTCCGCCGCGCCATGCGGCATGCGCATATGATGGGCTCGCGGGAGCCGCTGCTGCACCGGCTGGTGCCGGCGCTGATCCGGCAGATGGGGGCAGCCTATCCGGAGATCGTGCGGGCCGAGGCGTTGGTCACCGAGACCTTCAAGCTGGAGGAGACGCGCTTCCGCAGCCTGCTGGAGCGCGGGCTCGGCCTTCTGGCGGAGGAGAACGCGAAGCTCGGCGAGGGCGGCGTGCTGCCGGGCGAGGTGGCCTTCCGGCTGTATGACACCTATGGCTTCCCGCTCGACCTGACGCAGGACGCGCTGCGGGCCGAGGGGCGCGGCGTCGATGTCGGCGGCTTCGAGGCGGCGATGGCGGAGCAGCGGCGCCGGGCGCGGGCGGCCTGGGCCGGCAGCGGCGAGGCGGCGACGGATGCCGTCTGGTTCGACATCAAGGAACGGGTCGGGGCGAGTGAGTTCCTCGGCTACAGCACGGAGAGCGCGGAGGGCGAGATCCTCGCCCTCGTCGCGGATGGCAAGGTGGTGGAGAGCGCCGGGCCAGGGGCGGAGGTCACCGTCGTGCTCAACCAGACACCCTTCTATGCCGAGAGCGGCGGCCAGGTGGGAGACGCCGGGCTCATCTCGGCGGGCGAGGCCTGCCGCATCATCGTGCGGGACACGCAGAAGAAGCTCGGCGACCTCGTCGTGCATTACGGCACGGTAGCGCATGGCGAGGCGCGTCCGGGGCTCGCCGTGGTGGCGGAGGTCGATCACGCGCGACGTGGGGCAATCCGCGCGCATCACAGCGCGACGCACCTGCTGCATGAGGCGCTGCGGCGGCGGCTCGGCAGCCATGTGGCGCAGAAGGGCTCGTTGAACGCGCCGGACCGGTTGCGCTTCGACGTCTCCCAGCCGACGCCGATGACGACGGAGGACATCGCCTGGGCGGAATCGGAGGTGAATGCCCGCATCCGCGAGAATGCCGAGGTGACGACGCGGCTGATGACCCCGGAACAGGCGGTCGGCATCGGCGCCATGGCGCTGTTCGGCGAGAAGTATGGCGATGAGGTCCGGGTTGTCGGCATGGGGCATGACCCGGCGGCGACGGAGAAGCTCGGCGTCTATTCGCTCGAGCTCTGCGGCGGCACGCATGTGCGGCGGACGGGCGATATCGGGCTGTTCAAGATCGTCTCCGAGGGCGCGGTCTCGGCGGGCGTCCGGCGGGTCGAGGCCGTCACCGGGGAGGCGGCGCTGGCGCTCGTGGAGGATCAGGCGCGGCAGCTGACCGAGGCGGCGCAGGCGCTGCGCGTGGCCCCGGCCGAGGTGCCGGTGCGGGTCGCGGCCTTGATCGAGGAGCGGCGGCGGCTGGAGCGCGAGGTCAGCGAGCTGCGGAAGAAGCTGGCGACGGGCGGCGCCGCTGCCGAAGCGGAGAGCATCGGCGGGATGCGGGTGGCGCTGCGCAACCTGGGCGACATTCCGGCGCGCGACCTGAAGGGCGTGGCAGAGGCCATCCTCAAGGGCGGCACGGCGGATGTGGCGGCGCTGGTCTCCACCGCGGAGGGCAAGGCGAGCATCGTTGTCGGCCTCGGTGAGGCGGCCAGGGGGAAGGCGGATGCGGTCGCCCTGGTTCGCGCGGCGAGCGCTGCCGCCGGCGGCAAGGGCGGCGGCGGCCGGCCGGAGATGGCGCAGGCCGGCGGGCCGGATGCGGCGCTGGCGGATGCGGCGCTTGAGGCGGTGAGGGTGGCGCTCGCCGGGTGAGGCGTTCGGCGCCTCAGCTCTGCAGCGCCTCGCGGACCACGGAGCGGAACTCGCGGCGGTAGAGTTCGCGCATGACCAGCAGGCTCGCCAGGACCAGCGCCAGGGGGTGCAGGATCCAGGCAAGGGCCGCCAAGCCGAAGTAATAGGCACGGAGGCCGCTGTTGAAGTGGCCGGCGGCGCGATTGGCGACCTTCGCCGCTACTTCGGCCTGTAGCAGGCCGGTTTCGTCCTGCGGGTCGTGCGGTATGCCGCCCATGACGATCGAGCAGTAGTTGAATTGCCGGAGCGCCCAGGTCAGTTCGAAGAAGGCGCGCACGAAGATCAGCAGCAGCAGCGCGATCTTCATCTCCCAGGCGGCCGGGTCCGGCGCCGTGGCGAAGGGCAGCGCGCCGAAGACCCGGGCGCCGAGCTCCGGGCTGCCCAGCATCGCCACCAGCCCACCCAGGATGAAGATCGCGGTATTGGCGAGGAAGCTGGTGCTGTTCATCAGGTTGCCGATGATGTTCGTGTCCATGATGCGGTTGTCCCGCGTCACCATCACGCGCATCCAGCGGCGGCGGTGCTCGTCCATGGCCGCGATCACGCTGCGGCGGCGCAGCGCCGGGTGGCGATCCACGAGCCCGGAATAGACGGCCCAGCAGGCGAGGAAGACGGCCAAGGCCAGCCAGTCGAGCGGGGTCAGGGAGTGCATGTGGCCTTATAGCGCACGAAAAAGGCGGGCCGTTGCGGGCCCGCCCTCGGTTGGTGGAAGCGGCAGGGCTCAGCCCATCGCCCTCTTCAGGTTCTCGTCGATCCTGGCGAGGAAGGCCTGGGTGTTCAGCCAGGGCTGGTCCTTGCCGATGAGGATGGCGAGGTCCTTGGTCATATTGCCGCTCTCGACGGTTTGGATGCAGACCTTCTCCAACGTCTCGGCGAAGGCGGTCACGTCCGGCGTGTTGTCGAACTTGCCGCGATAGGCGAGGCCCCGCGTCCAGGCGAAGATCGAGGCGATCGGGTTTGTGCTGGTCTCGCGGCCTTTCTGGTGCTCGCGGTAGTGGCGCGTCACCGTGCCGTGCGCGGCCTCCGACTCGACGGTGTTGCCGTCGGGGGAGAGCAGCACGGAGGTCATCAGGCCGAGCGAGCCGAAGCCCTGCGCCACGATGTCGGACTGCACGTCGCCGTCGTAGTTCTTGCAGGCCCAGATATAGCCGCCCTCCCACTTGAGGGCGGAGGCGACCATGTCGTCGATCAGCCGGTCCTCGTAGGTCAGGCCACGCTTCTCGAACTCCGCCTTGAACTCGGCGTCGTAGATGGCCCGGAAGATGTCCTTGAAGTTGCCGTCATAGGCCTTGAGGATCGTGTTCTTGTGGCTGAAATAGACCGAGTAGTTGCGCGCGAGGCCGTAGTTGAAGCTGGCGCGGGCGAAGCCCTCGATCGACGTGTTCAGGTTGTGCTGCATCATGGCGACGCCGCCCGCCTTGAAGGCGAACTCGCCGACCTCCTGCGCCTGGCCGTCGGCGCCGGTGTAGATCATCTTCACGGTTCCCGGGCCGGGCACCTTCATCTCGACGGCGCGGTAGATGTCGCCATAGGCATGGCGGCCGACGACGATCGGCTTCGACCAGTGCGGCACCAGGCGCGGCACGTTGGAGCAGATGATCGGCTCGCGGAAGATGGTGCCGTCGAGGATGTTGCGGATGGTGCCGTTCGGGCTGCGCCACATCTTCTTCAGACCGAATTCGGCGACACGCGCCTCGTCCGGGGTGATGGTCGCGCATTTCACGCCGACGCCGTACTGCCTGATGGCATTCGCGGCGTCGACCGTTACCTGGTCGTCGGTCTGGTCGCGGTATTCGATACCGAGGTCGTAATACTTGAGGTCCACATCCAGGTAGGGGAGGATGAGCTTCTCCTTGATGAACCCCCAGATGATGCGGGTCATCTCGTCCCCGTCGAGCTCGACGACGGGGGTCTTTACCTGGATCTTTGCCATGCCGGTCCTCGATGGTCTCCCGCATTGGGTGCCCTGGGGGCGCCGCGGGGGGTTGGGGCGGGCGGAACATCGCACCCGGCCCGGCCTCGGGCAAGCCCGTCCGCCCCCGGGAGATTGTTTCGAAATCGGTACACTTGCCGGCGGTGGCCGTTCCGTGTTTAGTCGGGCCCAACGCGTCGAACGTGTTGAGGAGCCGCAGGGACGTCGCCCTGCACCGTGCAGCCCGTGGCTTTCTGTGCTTCGGCGCAAACCTGAAGCGGCATCGGGCGTTCCTGCCCCGATGCTTCGGCCGGACCCTCTGGCTGGAGGTGCGTTGCATGCTCGATCGAAGCCAGGATCGTACCCCAACCGGCTTCCAGCCTGGCCGGGAGCCCGCCGCCATGCCAAATGACCAAGCCTTCCTCGCCGCTCGCCACGGACCCGTGCTCGCGGCGCTCTGCGCCGATGAATTGCGGGAGCGCCATCCACGCATCCAGGCCGCGGCGGCCGCGGGGGATTTCGGCGCGCTGCAGACCGAGGCCCATGCGCTGCGCGGCGTCGCCGCCAATTTCGGCCTCGGCGCGCTGGCGGAGGATCTGCTGGCAGTGGAGACGGCGGCGCGGCAGCAGGATGCGAGCGGGTTGCATGGCGTGCTGAACCGCCTGCCGGGCGAGGTGGCGAAGGCGCTGGCGGCGCTCGGTCAGGGCAAGGGCTAACCTGATCAGTAGACCAGCGCGCCGCTCAGCCCGTGGCGCGCGCCGGCGCGGGCCATCGTGCCATCGACCTTGGCGACGGTGAGGAAGTTGTTCACCTCGGCCAGCCACGACGCATCCCCCCGCGGCAGCGCATAGGCATAGAGCGCCTCGCCGAAGCGGTCCGGCGGCTCGATCACGCGGGCCCAGTCATGAACGGAGAGCATGCGGCGGGTATAGGCGAAGTCGCTCATGAAGGCGTCGGCGCGGCCGGCCTGGATCTCCGACTCGAGGGTACGGGGCGGGCGGACGACAAGCAGCTCGGCTGCCTTCAGGCTGCGACGCATCAGCGGCTCCATCAGCGTCCCGACCGCGACGGCAACGACGGTGCCGACCGTGTCGATGTCGTCCCAGCGGGTGATGCGGTTGCTCTCCCGTGTTGTCACCGCATAGACGGCGCTCGTCATGTACGGCTTGGAGAAGGCGACGCGCTGCTGCCGGGCGGCGGAGATGCCGACGCCCGTCATGGCGATGTCGCAGCTGCCGGCCTCGAGCCGGTCCATGAACTCGGCGAAATTGGTGTCGACGAAGCGCGGCTGGACCAGCAGGCGGTTGGCCAGGGCGCGGGCCATGTCGATGTCGATGCCCTCGAGCTCGCTGTTGCGCGGGTTGCGGTAGCTGACGGCGAAGTAGTCCGGCCAGATGCAGATGGTGAGCTCGCCCCGGCTGCGGATGAGGGCAAGGCGCTCCGGCGGCGCGGGCGGCTCGACGGCCGGAGGGCGGGCCGGGGCTGCGGCGGTCGGCTTGGCAGGCGCAGCGGGCCGGTTCGAGGCCGGGGGCGGCGCCTGTCCCCAGGCACCATTCATCTCGAAAAATACAACCAACGATGTAATAAGGGCTGCAGCAATGCACCCTTTCGTGAAACTGGATGCCTTCATCCGCCGGTCCCTTCGCCTTGGCGCCCCCAAGCCGACGGAGCCGCGGCCCTGGTTGCTGTTCGGCGCGGCGGTTGTCCTGGTCGCCGCCTGCCTCGTGGTCATTTACGGCATCGTCCTCCAGCGCGGCCAGCAGGATGCGCTGGCCGAGGCGGAGAAGCTGACGCAGAGCGTCGCCTCGGCGCTCGCCGACCAGCTCACCCGGGCGACGCAGACGGTGGAGCTGATCCTCAACGACTTGGCCGAGAACCCGCGGGAGCCGAGCCCGGCGGCCTTCGCCGAGATCATGTCGAACCGGCTGCGGGACCTCGCGCAGATCCGGGCCCTGGTCGTCACGGATGCCGCGGGGCGGGTGACCCATGCGACCGTCGACCAGCTGCGCGAGCTGACGGTCGGGGAGCGCGAGTGGTTCCGCGTGCTGCGCTTCGGCGGCCAGCCGATCCGGCTCGGTGCGCCGGAGGCGGGCCGGTATCTCGGCACCGGCAGTGCGGCGATCCTGGAGAGCCGGCTTTGGACCATCCCGCTGGCCCGGGCGCTGCGCTCGCCGCGCGGCGAGTTCGAGGGGGCGGCCGTCGCCTTGCTGAATCCGGACTACTTCAACGGCGTCTCACGCCGCTACGCGGAGGCCTTCGGCGTCACGGTGCGGCTGCACTCCACCAACGGGCAGCTGCTGACCCGGTCGGATGGCAGCTCGCAGGGCGTCGGGCAGCTGCATTCCAGCGCCTGGCTGTTCCGCGACTTCCTGCCGCGGCGGGAGCTCGGCACCTTCCAGGGGCTCGACCAGGACGGCAGGCCGGTGATCGCCAGCTTCGCGGTGACGCGGCAGGGCAGCTTTGTCGTCGAGGTGGCGCGGGGGCGGGCGGATGCCTTCGCGGCGCTGCGGCAGCTCGGGCTGGTGCTCGGCGGCGGCGTCGGGGCGGCGGCGATCGCCACGCTCGCGGCGCTCTGGATGATGGTGCGGCTGGCCGAGAAGCTGCAGCGCCAGGGCAGCCGCCTCGCCCGCAGCGAGCAGGAGGCCGTCGCCGCGAGCCGGGCGAAGGAGGATTTCCTCGCCGCCATGAGCCACGAGATCCGCACGCCGATGAACGGCGTCATCGGCATGTCCGGCCTGCTGCTCGATACCGAGATGGACCCGGTGCAGCGCCGCTATGCGCAGACCATCCAGGGCTCGGCCGAACACCTGCTGATGGTGCTGAACGACATCCTCGACTTCTCGAAGCTCGAGGCGGGGATGATGGAGCGCGAGGAGGTGCCCTTCGGCATCGAGGCGGAGCTCTCCACCATCGTCGAGCTCTTCGCCCCCAAGGCGGCGGCGAACGGGGTGGAGCTGGTCTGCTCCCTCCCGCCGAGCATGCCGGCGCGGGTGGTGGGGGACCCCGGGCGGTTCCGGCAGCTGCTGTTCAACCTCGTCGGCAATGCGGTGAAATTCACCGAGTCCGGCTGGATCGAGCTGGGGCTCTCGGCCGAGCGGGAGGGCGAGGGGTGGCGGCTATCCTGCCGGGTCAGCGATACCGGGATCGGGCTCGATCCGGCGAAGGTGCCGCTGCTCTTCGAGCGCTTCACCCAGGCGGACGCGTCGATCAGCCGGAAATACGGCGGGACGGGGCTCGGCCTCGCCATCTGCCGGAAGCTGGTGGAGGGGATGGGCGGCAGCATCGGCGCGGCGCAGCGGCCGGGCGGCGGCAGCGTTTTCCGCTTCGACCTGCTGGTAGGGATGGCGCCCGAGGCAGGCGAGGCGCGGGAGTCGCGGCCGCTCGCCGGCAAGCGGGTGCTGGTGGTGGATGACCTGGCCCTCAACCGGGAGATCCTGACGCGGCAGCTGATGGTGCTCGGGGCGGAATCCGCGGCGGTGGAGGACGGGGCGGCGGCAGTCGCCGCGCTCGAGGACGGGAGGGCGGCCGGGCGGCCCTTCGCCGCGGTGGTGGTGGATGCGGACCTGTCGGGCGAGGAGGGGCAGGAGGTGGCGCGGCGCATCCGGGCCGCGACGGGGGAGGCGTGGGTGGCGGTCATCCTCTGCGCCAGCGCGGGCGAGGCGCTGCGCGACCCGCCGCCGGCGGGGCTGGTCGATGCGGTGCTGCTGAAGCCGGCCCTGCCGACGCGCTTCCGCGAGGCGCTGGCCCAGGCGCTCGGCGGGGCGGAGGCGAAGCCGGCGCCGGTGGCGGCGCCCAGGGCGGAGGCGCTCGGCCTCAGGGTGCTGCTGGTGGAGGACAATGCGACCAACCAGCTCGTCATGCGGACCATCCTGCAGCGCGCCGGCTGCGAGGTGGAGTTGGCGCCGGACGGGGCCGAGGCGGTGGCGGCAGCGCGGCGCGACCTGTTCGACGTGATCCTGATGGACCTGCAGATGCCGGTGATGGATGGGCTGGAGGCGACGCGGCAGATCCGCCGTAGCACCGGGCCGAACCGGCGGACCAGGATCATCGGGCTGACCGCCGCCGTCGGCCCCATCTTCGAGCAGCAATGCCGGGATGCCGGGATGGACGAGTATCTCGGCAAGCCGGTGAAGCGTGCGGCGCTGCTGGCCATGCTCGGGATGATCGAGCCGGCCAGCCAGGCCTCCTAGCGGGTCAGCCCCGGGCGATCCAGGGCATCTTCGAGGCGGCGATGGTGACGAACTGGATGTTCGCATCCAGCGGCAGGTTCGCCATCATCAGGATCGTGCTGCCGACATGGGCAACGTCGAAGGTCGGCTCCACCTTCATCTCGCCGCTTGCCTGCTTCACCCCCTTCGCCATGCGCGCCGTCATCGGGGTTGCCGCATTGCCGATATCGACCTGGCCGCTGACGATGTCGAAGGCGCGGCCGTCCAGCGCCAGCGTCTTGGTCAGGCCGGTGATGGCGTGCTTGGTCGAGGTATAGGCGACGCTATCCGGCCGCGGCACATGGGCGCTGATGCTGCCGTTGTTGACGATGCGGCCGCCCTGCGGGGACTGGTTCTTCATGATGCGGAAGGCGGCCTGGGCGCAGAGGAAGCTGCCCGTGAGGTTCACCTGGACGACGCGGGCCCAGTCCTCATAGGCGAGGTCCTCGATCGGCCCGGCCGGCACATTGCCGCCGGCATTGTTGAAGAGGAAGTCGAGCCGGCCCCAATCCGCCTTGAGCTTGCCGAAGAGCGCATTGACCGAGGCCGGGTCGCCGACATCGGTCGGGACGGGGATGGCGCGCGGGCCAGCCTCGCCGGCGAGGCCGGCGGTCTCCTCCAGCGCGTCGCGGCGGCGGCCGGCGAGGGCGACGGTCCAGCCGCCGCCGAGCAGCGCCAGGGCCGCGGCACGGCCGACGCCGGAGCCGGCGCCGGTGACGACGGCATATTGCGTGGGCATCTGGGCTGTCTCCTAGCTGTTCGGGCCGCGGCCCATGCCGATCGGCTGCCAGCGGCGGAGCGTGGTATTCTGCAGCACGGCGGGGTTGACGCAACTCATCGGCCACTTGCCCTGCAGGACGAGCGCCAGCTCATGCCCGACGCGGCGCTTGCGGGCCTCATCGAACCGGGCACTGGCGCTGGCGACATGGGCGGTGAGCGTCACGTTCTCCATGCGCAGCAGCGGGTTGTTGTGGGAGGGCGGCTCGACCTCCAGTACGTCGAGGGCGGCATGGGCGATCCAGCCCTCCTGCAGTGCCTTGATCAGCGCCTCCTCCTGCACGGTCGGGCCGCGGCCGGTGTTGATGAAGATCGCCGAGGGCTTCATCTGCCGGAAATGCTGCTCCTTCAGCATGTGGTGCACCTCCGGCCGGGCGGGGGCGTGCATGCTGACGAAGTCGGACTGGGTGAGCACCTCCGTGAGCGTCGCCGGCTGTACGCCGTATTCGGAAATCTGCATCTCCTCGACGAAGGGGTCGTAGGCCATCATCCTGAGGCCGAAGGGCGCGGCGCGGCGGGCGACGGCGCGGGCGACGCGGCCGAAGGAGATGAAGCCGAGGGTCTGGCCCATCAGGCGCGGGATCTTCAGCAGCGCCGGGCGGCCCTCCCGCCAGCGGCCGTCGCGCACCATCCTGTCCTGCTCGACCAGGCGGCGGAAGCCGCCGAGCAGCAGCGTCATCGCATGGTCCGCGACCTCCTCGATGAAGGTGTCGGGTATGTTGGTGACGGGGATGCCGCGCTCCGTCGCCGCCTTCACATCGACGCTGTCGACGCCGACGGAGCCGAGGGCGATGACCTTGCACCGCTCCAGGCCGTCGATGATCTCGCGGGTGATGGGGATGCCCTTGGCGTAGATGGCATCAGCATCCTTGGCGGCGGCGATGAAGCCGGCGATGTCGGTCGGCGCCTCGACGATCTCGGCGTCGAGCCCCTCCAGCGCCTCGCTCTCGAGCGCATAGCCGCCGCCGGCGACGGTGAAGCTGGCGCCGGCGGGGGTGACGATTCGATGTTTTGCCATGACGACCTCTCTTACTTCGGCGGCCGCGCGCGGATGGCGGCCTCGTTCACCTCGACGCCCCAGCCGGGGCCCGTCGGCAGCACCAGCTCGCCATTCTCGATCACCGGCGGCGGCGTGAACTCGTCACGCCAGGAGACGCTGTCGATGTCGATTTCCATGATACGGAAATTCGGGATGCAGGCGCTGAAGGCGGCGCTGATCATACTGCATAGGTTGCCGTAGAAGTTATGCGGCGCGCAGTTAACCTCATAGACGTCGCAAAGCGAGGCAATCTTCATCGACTCGCCGAGCCCGTTCCAGATGACGTCGACGATGCCGACATCCATGGCGTAGTGCTCGAGGAAGGGACGGAATTCGCGACGGCCATGCAGCGTCTCGCAGGAGGCGATGGGGCAGGGGGCCATGCGCTTGATCGTCGCCAGCGCCGCCGCATCGTGCTGGTCGATCTCGAGCCAGGTAAGGTCGAATTCCGCGACGGCCTCGGCCACGCGCTGGAAACCCTCGGTACGGAAATGGAAATTGGTGTCGAGATGGATGCCCATCTCCGGGCCCACGGCCTCGCGGATGGTGCGCAGGTGGTGCCGGAGCTGGGCGAGGGTGCGGTTGTCCCAGTTCAGCTCCGGCCAGCCCGCATGGCGGCCGAAGCCGGGCGAATACTGGTAGAGCAGCCCGTCGGGCCCCGGGATCAGGATGTTGGTCTTGAGGCCCCGGAAGCCCATCGCCTTCACCTCGGCGGCGTGACGGGCGACCTCGTCGTAATCGGTCAGCGGCGGCACGCCCATATGTTTCGCGTTGCGCACCCGGTAGCTGCCGAAATGCGACCAGTAGACGGGGATGCGCTCGCGGATCGGTCCGCCGAAGAGCGCGGCGACGGAGATGCCCCGGGCGCGGGCGGCGATGTCGAGCAGGGCGTTCTCGATGGCAGCGATGGCCTGCTGGTTCAGCCCGCCGCGGGACTGGCGGGTCATGACGTGCAGCCAGGCCGTCACCTCCTCCCAGCGGCTCGGGTCGCGGCCGATGATGAGCGGCGAGAGGCCCTCGATGACGGCGGAGAGGCCGGTGCTGCCGAAGCTTTCGTTGTACTCCGACCAGCCGATGAGCCCGTCATCGGTCGTCACCTTGAGGAAGGAGAACAGGCGCCAGCCCGCATCCGCGCGCAGCGTCTCGACCCGGGCGATCCTCATCGCGTCCTCCGTTCCCTCACCCTTGCCGGCAAGCGAAGCATGGCGAGGGCGGCTCCACAAGACGGCGGGGCGGGTCTAGCCTTCGGGCATCGAGGGAGGATGCGATGGGCAAGCTGGCAGGGAAAATCGCCTGGGTGACCGGGGCGGGCAGCGGCATCGGCGAGGCGGTGGCGGAGCGCTTCGCGGCCGAGGGCGCGGCGACGGTGATCACCGGGCGGCGGCGCGACAGGCTGGAGCAGGTGGCGGAGCGCATCCGCGCCGCGGGCGGCACGGCGCATGTGCAGCCGGCCGACCTCATGCGGGCGGCCGAGGTCCAGCGCGTGGCGGACTGGATCGGTGCGGAACTCGGGCGGCTCGACCTGCTGGTCAGCAATGCGGGGCTCAACGTGGTGGAGCGCGGCTGGAGCAAGCTGAGCCCGGAGGGGATTGACCAGCTGATCCAGGGCAATCTCAGCTCCGCCTTCTATGTCGCGCGGGCGGTGCTGCCGATCATGCGGGCGCAAGGGGGCGGGGTGATGATCCACACCGCCTCCATGGCCGGGCGGCATGTGGGGGTGATGAGCGGTGGCGGCTACTCGGCCGCGAAGCATGGCGTTGTCGCCATGAGCCACAGCATCAACATGGAGGAATGCGTCAACGGCATCCGCTCCACCGCCTTCTGCCCGGGCGAGGTGAACACCGAGATCCTGAAGAAACGGCCGAACCCGCTGAGCCAGGAGCAGCTCGACCAGATGCTGCAGCCGGCGGATTGCGCCGAGCTGCTGCTGTACGTGGCGACGCTGCCGCCGCATGTGACGATGAACGAGGTCTGGCTCACCCCGACCCACAACCGCGGCTATGTCGCGGCGCTGGGCCGGGCGTTGTAGCGCGCTACTCCTTCACCGCGCCGGTGAGGGAGGAGACGTAGTAGTCGACGAAGAAGGAATAGAAGATGGCGACGGGCAGCGAGCCGAGCAGGCTGCCCGCCATCAGCGCGCCCCACTGGTACACGTCGCCCGAGACCAACTCCGTCAGGATGGCGACGGGGACGGTCTTGTTCTCGCTGCTCTGGATGAAGGCGAGCGCATAGATGAACTCGTTCCAGGACAGGGTGAAGCTGAAGATGCCGGCGGAGATCAGCCCCGGCACCGCCAGCGGCAGGGTGATCTGGCGGAGGATCTGCAGCCGGGTCGCACCGTCGATGAGCGCGCATTCCTCGAGCTCATAGGGGATCGACTTGAAGTAGCCGATCAGCAGCCAGGTGCAGAAGGGCACGAGGAAGGTCGGGTAGGTGAGGATCAGCGCCAGCGGGCTGTCGAACAGGCCGAGGCGGAAGACCATCGTCGCCAGCGGGATGAAGAGGATGGAGGGCGGCACGAGATAGGCGAGGTAGATCGCCAGCCCGACATACTGGCTGCCCTTGAAGCGCAGCCGCTGGATGGCATAGGCCGCGAGCGTCGAGGCGAGGAGCGAGAGGAAGGTGGCGCAGACCGCCACCGTCATCGTCGTCACCAGCCAGTGCGGATAGGCCGTGTTGAACAGCAGGTGCTTGATGTGGTCGAGGGTCGGCGAGCCGATCCAGAAGGGGTTGTAGGTTTTGTAGTCGAAGAGCTCGGCATTCGGTTTGAAGGCCGTCACCGTCATCCAATAGAAGGGGAAGAGCAGGATGAGCACGAAGCAGGCGAGCGGAAGGTAGATCGTCACCATCCGGCGCGCCTTGCTGTCCCAGGCCATGGCCTCGGGCTGGGCGGTGGCGGTGTTGCTCTGCGGGGCTTCGGGCAGTGCCGCGGCGTCAGTCATTGCCTTCTCCTTGCTGCCACTTGCGCCGGGCGAGGCCGTAATAGCTGAACAGGGTTGCGAAGACGAGGAAGGGTATCATCGAGACGGCGATCGCCGCGCCCTCGCCGAGCTGCCCGCCGGGGATGCCGCGCTGGAAGGCGAGGGTCGCCAGCAGATGGGTGGAGTTCACCGGCCCGCCGCGGGTGATGGCATAGACGAGCTGGAAGTCGGTGAAGGTGAAAATGATGCTAAAGGTCATCACGATCGCCAGGATCGGCATCAGCATGGGGAAGGTGATGTAGCGGAAGCGCTGCCAGCCGGTGGAGCCATCGAGCAGCGCCGCCTCGTAGAGCGAGGGCGAGATGGTCTGCAGCCCGGCCAGCAGCGAGATGGCGACGAAGGGGATGCCGCGCCAGATATTCGCCGCGATCAGCGAGAAGCGCGCCGGCCAGGCGCTGCCGAGGAAGTCGATGTAGTTGTCGAGGATGCCAAGCTTGTCGACCAGCAGGAAGGAAATGATCGAGAACTGCGGGTCGTAGATCCACCAGAAGGCGATGGCGGAGAGCACCGTCGGCACGATCCAGGGCAGCAGGATGATGGCGCGGAGCAGCGACTTGAAGGGCAGGTGGTTGTTCAGCAGCAGCGCCAGCCAGAGGCCGAGGGCGAACTTCCCGATGGTTGCGATGCCGGTGTAGAAGACGCTGTAAAATACCGCGTTCCACCAGAGGGGATCCTCCAGCAGGTACTGGAAGTTCTCGAGCCCCACCCAGTAGCCGCTGCGGCCGATGGTGGTGTCGGTGAAGGCGAGCCAGATGCCAAGACCGAGCGGATAGGTGAGGAAGACCAGCAGCAGCCCTGCCGCCGGCAAGAGGCAGGCGAAGGCGAGGAAGGGCTTCCAGTCGAACAGCCGGACCAGCCAGTTGGCTTGCTGCTGCGGCTTGGTCCAGGCCGGTGCGGTGGTGGCGGACATGCGTGGCTCCCCGATCGGGGCGGCGCCGGGGTGGCGCCGCCCGCGCGGCTCAGAGCAGGCTCCGGCCAGGCGGACCCGCCTGACCGGGGTGATCTGCTCGTTCAAACAACATGCGTTACCGGCGGAAGTAGCGGCGGGCGCGGCGCTCGGCCTCGCGCGCCGCAGCCTCGGGCGTCGACTGGCCGGAGGCGACGGCGGCGCACATCTGCACCATCACGTAGTCGGCGGTGGCGGCGCCCGTCGCCTCCGAGAGCGGCCCCTTGTAGCCGTTGTAGAAGGTGCTGCGCATCGTGTCCTTGAACAGCGCCACCTTCGGGTCGCTGGTCCAGACCGCGCTCGCATCGTAATTCGCCAGCGGATGCGCCCAGTATCCCAGATTGGCGTTCAGCCAGGGATCGTACTGCTCCCGCTCGAGCATGAACTGCAGGAAGGCCTTCGACGCATTCGGATAGCGGCTGTGCTTGAACAGCATGGCGTTCAGCGTCAGGCCGGACATGGGCGAGGCGCTGAGGACGCCGAGGGGCAGCACCTGGTGCTGCGTGTCCTCGGCGATGGGCGCCGTCGCCGGATCGTTCTTGATGCTGAAGTAGAGCGAGACCCCGTTCGCCGTCAGCCAGCACTCGCTCGCCGCATAGGCGCGGTTGTTGCTGATGTCGCCCCAGGAGAGCGTGCCCGGCACGAAGGTCGGATACAGCTCCTTCAGGTAGTTGAGGGCGTTGAGCGTCTCCTTGCTGTTGATGGCGACCTTGCCCTCCTCGTCGACCAGGTAGCCGCCATGCGACCAGACCAGCCAGTTGGCGAAGCCGTTGCCGTCGCCGACCGCATTGCCGAGGGCGAAGCCGGCCGGCTTGCCGGCTGCCTTGAGCTTCCTGCAGAGGTCGAGATAGCCGGCATGGTCGTCGGGGACGCGGTCGAAGCCCGCAGCCGTCACCGCCGATTTGCGATAGACGGTCGGGCCGGCGGTCGCGCCGAAGGGCAGGCCGATCCAGTTGTTGGTGCCGTGCTTCTTGCCGTAGCGCTCGGCCAGCGCCAGCCAGCCGCCATAGCGCTTGCCGACGTAATCCGCGACGTCGCTCAGTTCCACCAGCTTGTCCTGGTAGATATGCGGCGCATCGCCGAAGCCGATGATCATGTCCGGCCCGGCTCCGGTATTGGCCGTCACCGCCGTCTGCTGGGTGATGTCCTCCCAGCCGACGAAGTCGACGCGGACCTGCACGCCGGTCTTCTGGGTGAACTTGGCGGCATTGGCGCGGAACACCTCCTCATCCGGCTGGACGAAGCGGACGGGGCGCAGCATGCGGAGCGTGGCGCCGCTCTCGATCGGCAGGTTCGGCTCCGGGACGGTGGCAGCCTGGATCGGCGTCTGGGCGGAGGCGCGGAAGGCGGTGAGGGCGGCCGCGGAGAGGCCGAGCTTCAGCGCGGCGCGCCGTTGGATGATGTGCATTCCTCTTGGTTCCTCCATGTGCTTCTTGATTATGCCGCGAGACGCCGACCGGAGCCGGCTTCGAAAAGATGCACCAGCTCCATCTCGGGCATGATGCGGATGGTCTCGCCCGGGCGGGCGGTGACACGCTCGCGGAAGGCGCAGGTCAGCGGCGTCTCGCCGATGCGGGCGACGACCTGCGTCTCGGAGCCGGTCGGCTCGACCAGCACGACCGTCGCCGGGATTCCGTCCTCGCGGAGCTGGATATGCTCCGGGCGGATGCCGTAGACGCCGGCCTCGCCACGGAGGCTCTGTGGCAAGGGCAGCACGGCGCCGCCCTCGGCCTGGAAGCCGCCCTCGGCCAGGCCGCCCTTTACCAGGTTCATCGCCGGCGAGCCGATGAAGCCGGCGACGAAGAGATTCGCGGGGCGGTCATAGAGCTCAAGGGGCGGGCCGACCTGCTCGACATGGCCGCCATTCATGACGACGATCTTGTCGGCCATGGTCATGGCCTCGATCTGGTCATGCGTCACGTAGACGGTGGTGACGCGCAGCCGCTGGTGCAGCTCCTTGATCTCGGCGCGCATCTGCACGCGCAGCTTGGCGTCGAGGTTGGAGAGCGGTTCGTCGAAGAGGAAGACCTGCGGGTTGCGGACGATGGCGCGGCCCATCGCGACGCGCTGCCGCTGGCCACCTGAGAGCTGGCGCGGGTAGCGCTGCAGCAGCGCCTCCAGGCCGAGGATCTTCGCGGCGCGGCCGACTTCCTGCTCCATGACCTCCTTCGGCGCCTTGGCCAGCTTCATCGAGAAGGCCATGTTGTCGAAGACGGTCATGTGCGGGTAGAGCGCGTAGTTCTGGAACACCATGGCGATGTCCCGGTCCTTCGGCGGCACGTTGTTCACCACCCGCGGGCCGATGGCGATCTCGCCGCTGGTGATGTTCTCGAGGCCCGCCAGCATGCGCAGCAGGGTGGACTTGCCGCAGCCGGATGGCCCGACCAGAACCACGAACTCGCCATCCGCGATATCGACGTTGACGCCGTGCAGCACGTGCACGGGGCCGAAGGCTTTCCGGACATTGCGGATCTCGACGGTGGCCATTGGTCCTCCCTGGTGGGCGCGGCGGTTCTTCTGGTTCAGGCGAAGCGGGAGACCTGCGTCTCCTTGGAGGTGATGAACTCGAGCAGCACGGGGATGCCTTGCCGCGTCTTCTCGATGCCGCGCCTTATGGCGGGGACGATCTCCGCCGGGTCGGTGACACGCTCGCCATGGCCGCCGAAGGCGCGGGCCATCGCCGCATAGTCGCCGGAGATGTCGGTGCTGCGGTACTTCTCCGTGCTGATGGGCATGACCTTCAGCTCGATCGCCATGGAGAAGTTGTTGAGCAGCACGGACATGATGGGGATGCGCTCGCGCACGCAGGTCTCGAAATCCATCCCCGTGAAGCCGATGGCGGCGTCGCCCCAGACATTGATGCAAAGCTTCTCGGGCGCCGCCAGCTTCGCCCCCATCGCCAGGCCGAGGCCGTAGCCGAGCTGCGTCGTCTTGCCCCAGCCGAGATAGGAGAGCGGCGTCGTCGACTTCCAGAAGGGCGAGAGCTGGTCGCGCGGGCTGCCCGCGTCATGGGTGATGATGGTGTTGTCGCGGTCCACCGTGTGCTGGAGGTCCCAGAGCACGCGGTAGGGGTTCAGCGGCGCGTCCTTGTGGGTCAGCTTCGGCATCCATTCGGCGAGCCATGGATCGCGGATGGACTGGATCTCGGCGGCGACCGGCGCCGGGTCTCGTGGCGAGGGGACGAGGCCGGCGAGCTCGCCGAGCAGGGCGTCGAGCGTCAGTGCCGCATCGCCGATCAGGCCGATCTCCGCCCGCACATCCTTGTTGAGATGCGCCGGGTCGAGCGTCGCATGGATGATGCGCGGGCCGCGCGGGATGCGGACGCCGAAATTGGTCTCGGTGAAGGAGCAGCCGATCCCGAGGATGACGTCGGCCGCGTCGAGGAAGTGCCGCACCGGCTTGGGCATGGCGAGGCCGCCGGAGCCGAGGCTCAGCGGGTGGTCCTCGTTGAAGGAGGACTTGCCGCCGAGGCTCGTCGTCACCGGCGCCGCCAGCAGCTCGGCCAGCGTCTTGAGTTGCGGCCAGGCCTCAGCCCAGTGGACGCCGGTGCCTGCATAGATGACCGGGCGCTTGGCGCCCGCCAGGAGTGCCGCGGCGCGCTTCACATCGGCCGGGTCCGGCCCGTAGCGCGTCGCCATCACCGGCTGGTAGTCGAGCGGCTCCGGCACCTCCTCGTTCCACATGTCGGTCGGGATCTCGACCAGCACGGGGCCGCCGCGGCCGTTGCGCAGCCGGGTGAAGGCGCGGCGGAGGATGTTCGGCACCTCCGCGGCGAGGGTAATCGGCTCCGCGCTCTTGGTGATGCCGCGCATCGCCGCGGTCGAGTTGAAGTTCGGGTCGACATGCGCGAGGCGGCGCGGATAGCCCATCGGCAGCACGAGGATGGGCACGGACTCGCCATAGGCCTGGGCGACGCCGCCATAGGCGTTCTCGCTGCCCGGCCCGTGCTGCATGCAGAAGGCGCCGAGCTTGCGGCCGGAGGTGACGCGGGAGATGGCATCCGCCATGTGCAGGCCGATGCGCTCCTGGCGGACCATCACCGGGCGGATGTCGCGGGCGGCGGCGTGCTCGATGAGATGGTTCACCGGGTAGCCGGTGAGGATCTCGATCCCCTCGCGCCTCATGATCTCCGCGATTGCGTCGCCGAGTTTCATTGGGTCATCCTCCCCGATACGGGCTTGCAGCCCTTATCGCGGCGCCGGCATCCGACCCCGCTTTCGTTCTCCGGGTGGCAGCCTAGCCCCCGCCGGGCCGGATGCGCAACCTAGCCCCCGCGGCTTGTGCTGGGTGGTTTCCGCGCCCCGGAACCCCGTGATACTGGGCAGCGGGCACATCCGGTCCACGGGGCCGCCGAGGGGGATAGAGGGCATGCCGCAGCCGATCACCGAGGCCGAACTCGAGGCGCTGCTCGCGCGCGCCGGCCTCTCCCTCAGCCCGGCGCAGCGGGCGGGCATCCTCCCGGCGCTGCCGGACCTCGCCGCGATGCAGGCGCTGATCCGCACGCCGCCGCCCGGGGCGGAGGCAGAGCCGGCGACGAGCTTCGCGGCGGAGGCGGGCCGATGATCCCGAGCATCGCCGAGGCGACCGCGCTGATCGCGGCCCGGACGCTCTCCCCGGTGGAGCTGACGGAGGCATGCCTCGCCCGGGCGGAGCGCCTGGACGGGCAGCTCCATGCCTTCATCCGGCTGATGCCGGAGGAGGCGCGGGCCGCGGCGCGGGCGGCCGAGGCACGCATCATGAAGGAGGGGCCGCGCGGGCCGCTCGACGGCATACCCTTCGCGCACAAGGACATCTACGGCACGGCGGGCATCCCGACGACCGGGCATTCGCGCGTGCTGCAGGACCATGTGCCCGCCGCCGATGCGACGACGGTCGCCAAGCTGGCGGCGGCGGGCATCATCCCCTTCGGCAAGCTGGCGACGCATGAATTCGCCTTCGGGGGCCCGAGCTTCGACCTGCCCTGGCCGCCGGCACGCAACCCGTGGAACCCGGCGCATTTCACCGCCGGCTCCTCCTCCGGCACCGGGGCGGCGGTGGCGGCGGGGATGGTGCTGGGCGGCACGGGGTCCGACACCGGCGGCTCCATCCGCGGGCCGGCGGCGCTCTGCGGAATCACCGGGATCAAGCCGACCTACGGGCTCTGCTCGCGTGCTGGCATCCTGCCGCTGGCCCAGAGCCTCGACCATGCCGGGCCGATGGCCTGGACGGTGGAGGATTGCGCCATCCTGCTCCAGGTCATGGCCGGATACGACCCGGCGGACCCGGCGAGCGCCAACCGGCCGGTGCCTGACTTCCGCGCCGGGCTCGGGCAGGGGGTGAAGGGGCTGCGGGTCGGCGTCATCCGGCATTTCCACGAGCGGGACAATCCCGTGAGCCCGGCGACGCTCGCGGGGATTGAGGGCGCGGCCGCCTTCTTCCGCGCCGAGGGGGCGGAGGTGCGGGATGTGGCGCTGCCTTCGCTCGCAGAGTTCAACGCCTGCGGCTGGGTCATCCTGCTGGCCGAGGCCTTCGCCGTCCATGAAGGGTGGATGCGGCAGGACCCCGGCCGCTATGGCGAGCTCCTCCGGGACAGGCTGGTCCTGGGCGGGCTGCTTTCCGCCGCCGACTACCTCCAGGCGCAGAAGCGGCGGCGAGCGCTGATCGCGGCGACCGAGGCGGCCGCGGCGGAGTGCGACCTGCTGCTGACGGCAGCGCAGCCGGGCGAGGCGCCGCGCATCGAGGAGGTGCCGAAATGGGGCTTCCTCGAGAAGCCCAATTTCACCATCCCCTTCAACGTCACCGGCTGGCCCGGCATCACCGTGCCGACGGGCTTCGGCGAGGGCGGGCTGCCGGTCGCCATGCAGCTGGTGGCGAAGCCCTTCGCCGAGCCGCTGCTCTTCCGCGCGGCCCATGCCTATGAGGCCGCCCATGCCTGGCGCGCGACGCGCCCCTCCATGACCGCGTGAGCCGGACGGAGGGGGAATGGGAAGCCTGGATGGCGGCGGCGCAGGCCGGCGATGCGGCGGCCTATGACCGGCTGCTGCGGGCGGCCCTGCCCCTGCTGCGGGCGGTCGCGCGGCGGCGCATTGCCAACCCGGCGGAGGCGGAGGATGCGGTGCAGGATGCGTTGCTCACCATCCACACCCTCCGCCACAGCTATGAGTCGGCGCGGCCGATCCGCCCCTGGATGGTCGCCATCTGCGAGCGCCGCGCGATCGACCGGCTCCGCCGCCAGGGGCGTCGCGGCGGGCGGGAGACGCCGATCGACGATTTCGGTGAAACCCTGGCGGCCCCCGGCGCGAACCGGGGAGAGGAGAGGGTGGCCGCGGCCGAATTGCGGGCCGCGGTTGCCGAGCTGAGCCAGCCGCAGCGCACGGCGCTCGGCCTCGCCAAGCTGGAGGACCTGCCGCTGGCCGAGGCCAGTGCAAGATCCGGCATGTCGGTCGGTGCGCTGAAGGTGGCGACCCATCGGGCCATGAAGGTGCTGCGGCGGCGCCTGGGCGTGGAGGAGTAGGTGCGGAGCGAGGAGCTGATCAGCGAATTGACGGCCGGGCTGCGGCCGGTGCGGCGGATGGCCTCGCCTGCGCGGCAGGCGGGGCTGTGGCTCGGCCTGGCGGCGGTGGCGGTCGGCCTCGCGGTGCTGGCGCACGGGCTGCGGCACGACCTGCAGGAGCGGATGCTGATGCCGCAGGAGGTCGGGCAATGGCTCGCCTCCGTCTTCGCCGGGGTGCTGGCGGCGGTGGCGGCGGCGATGCTGGCGCGGCCGGACCGGAGCTGGCGCTGGGTGCTGCTGCCGGTGCCGGCGCTGATCGGCTGGTTCGGCAGCCTCGGCTGGGGGTGCCTGGCCGACCTGGCGCGGCTCGGGCCCATGGCCGGGCAGATCGGCACGAGCTGGGGGTGCCTGCGCTTCATCCTGGCGATGGGGGTGCCGCTGGCCGCGGTGCAGTTCTGGCTGCTGCGGCATGCCGGGCCGGTGCGGCCGATGCCGGTGCTGCTGCTCGGCGGGCTGGCCTCGGCGGCGCTCTGCTCGGCGGGGCTCAGCCTGTTCCATCACCTGGATGCGGCGGTGATGGTGCTGCTCTGGCATGGCGGTGCCATGCTGTTGCTGGTGCTGGCGGGCGCCCTGCTGGGGCGCACGCTCGTCATGCGGCGTCAGGCCTAGGGGAGATCTCCAGCCAGCGGCGCCGCATTCGCCTGCCGTTGAGGCGAAGCCGGCTATGGTCGATCTGAGCAAGACGTCGTTGCGGAACCTTCACCAGCCTGGGCGAAGATCGCCGCCGGCGCCTGCGCCTGGGTTTTACGCACGGGCGACCGCATGATCCTTCCCGTGATGGCTTGACGCGTCTCTGCCTGCCCCCGTCCAATCGGCCGGACAGGCCGCAACGGGCCGAAGGGGGGAAGCACCATGCCGGACCATGCCAGCGCCGCGAACGCCACCGTCGCCCTGCGCCTTGCGGAGGCCTTCGCCCGGCATGGGGTGACGCTGACCTTCGGTCAGAGCCTGCCCTCCGCCTTCCACCTGGCGGCGCCGCATGCGGGCATCGACCAGAAGGTCTACCGGCAGGAGAATGCCGGCGGGGCCATGGCGGATGGCTATGCGCGGATCGCCCGGAAGGTCGGCGTCGTCACCGCGCAGAACGGGCCCGCCGCGACGCTGCTCGTGGCCCCGCTCGCCGAGGCGCTGAAGGCCAGCATCCCCATCCTCGCCCTGGTGCAGGAGGTGACGCGGGATGCGACGGACCGCAATGCCTTCCAGGAACTCGACCACCTCGGGCTTTTCGCCCCGGTGGCGAAATGGGTGCGGCGGATCGACCGGGCGGACCGGCTCGAGGACTATGTGGACATGGCCTTCACCGCCGCCTGCTCGGGCCGGCCGGGCCCGGCGGTGCTGCTGGTGCCGGCCGACCTGCTGACCGAGGCGGCGGCGCCGCTCGGCGGGCTCGGGCCGCGCCGGCTCTCGCTCGGCGAGGTGCCGCTCGACCGGAGTCTCGCCGACCCGGCCGCCATCGCCGCGGCGGCGGAGGCGCTGGCCATGGCGCGGCATCCGCTAGTGGTGGCGGGGGGCGGTGTGCATCTTTCGGGTGCGGCGGCGGAGCTGGCGGCGCTGCAGGAGCGGGCGCATCTGCCGGTCACCACCACCGTCATGGGCAAGGGCGCGGCGGACGAGACCCATCCGCTGACGCTCGGCATCGTCGGCTATGTGATGGGGCAGGGAGCGCGGACGGCTGGGTTGCGGCCCATGGTGGAGCGGGCCGACCTCGTCCTGCTGGTCGGCAGCCGGACCAACCAGAACGGGACCGACAGCTGGAAGCTCTTCGGCCCGGAGACGCGCTTCATCCATCTCGATGCCGACCCGATGGAGGTCGGGCGGAATTACGAGGCGATGCGGCTGGTAGGCGATGCCAAGCTCACCCTGGCGGCGCTCACCGAGGCGCTGGCGCAGCGCGACCTCTCGGCCCGTGCCGCAGCGCGGCCCAGCATCGAGGCGGAGATCGCCGAGGCGCTGGCGGGCTGGCGCCGCACCATCGACGGCGTCACCACGCGCGAGAGCGCGCCCTGCCGGCCGGAGCGGCTGATGGCCGAGCTCGACCGGCTGATCGGGCCGGAGGACATCGTCGTCGCCGATGCCTCCTATTCCTCCATCTGGATCGCCAACTACCTGACGGCGAAACGTCCGGGGCAGCGCTTCCTGACGCCGCGGGGCATCGCCGGGCTCGGCTGGGGGCTGCCGATGGCGATCGGGGCGCAGATCGCGGCTCCCGAGGCGCGGGTCGTCTGCCTCTGCGGCGATGGCGGCTTCGCCCATAGCTGGGCGGAGCTCGAGACGCTGCGCCGGATGGAGCTGCCCGTCGTCACCCTGGTGCTGAACAACGGAATCCTCGGCTACCAGAAGCATGCGGAGGAGGTGAAATTCGGCGAGCACACCAAGGCCGTCTTCTTCGCCGCCGTCGACCATGCCGGCATTGCCCGGGCCTGCGGCGTCGAGGGACGAAGGGTCGAGCGCGGCAGCGAGATCGGCCCGGCGCTGGCGGAGGCGCTGGCGGCGCGGCGGCCGGTGGTGCTCGATGTCATCACCGACCCGGATGCGAAGCCGCCCATCTCCTTCTATGCCGGCCATTATCCGGAGCCCTTCTGATGCTGGCGTTGCGCAAGGCGGGGGCCGGCTTCGGCCTCGAATTCCAGGAGGTGCCGGAGGCGCCGCCGCCGGGCCCCGGCGAGGTGGTGGTCGAGGTGGAGGCGGCGGGCATCTGCGGCTCCGACGTCCATGCCTATGAATGGACGGGGGGCTACGAGTTCATGACCCCTCACATGCCGCTCACCCTCGGCCATGAATTCGCGGGGCAGGTGGTGCGGGCGGGCACCGGCTCCGGCTGGGCGGAGGGGGTGCGGGTCGCCGTCATCCCCTTCGTCGCCTGCGGGCATTGCGCCGCCTGCCGCGCCGACGATGCCCGCAACTGCACCCGGCGCGAGGGGATCGGGCTGACGCGGGATGGCGGCTTCGCCCGCACCGTCCGCATCCCTGCCCGCTGCTGCGTCGCCGTGCCGGATGGGGTGGAGGCCGAGCTGGCGGCGTTGGCCGAGCCACTCGGCGTCGGCGCCGAGGCGGTGCTGACCGGCGAGGTCGGGCTCGGCGAGACGGTGCTCGTGCTGGGGCCGGGCACCATCGGCCAGGCGATCGCGCTGATGGCGCGGCGGGCAGGCGCCGCCCGGGTCATCGTCGCGGGCCGGGCCGATGGGCCGCGCTTCGCGGTGCTCCACGCGCTCGGCTTCACCGAGATGGTCGATGTGGTGGAGGGGCCGCTGGCCGCGCAGGTGATGGCGCTGACCGGCGGGCAGCCCGTCGATGTCGTGCTGGAGGCGACGGGCGTGCCGCAGAGCCTCAACGAGGGGCTCGCGGTCCTGAAGAAGGGTGGGGTCATCGTGGCCGCCGGCATCCATGCCGGGACGCTGACGCTGCCGCTGACGGAGTTCGTCCGCATGCGCCACCAGCTTCGCGCCACCCATGGCGCGGCGCGGCGGACCTGGGACCGGGTGATGGCCTGGCTCGCCGCGGAGCCGGAGGCCTTCCGCCCGATGATCACCCATCGCCTGCCGCTGGAGCGGGGGATCGAGGGGTTCGAGCTCGCCCGGCAGCGCGCCGCCAGCAAGGTGATCCTCGCGCCATGAGCAATGCGGAGAAGGTCGCTCTCGTCACCGGTGCGGCGAGGGGCATCGGCGCGGCCATCGCCTGGAAGCTGGCGGCGCTCGGCCATCCGGTGGTCGTCGCCGACGTGCTGGAGGAGCGGGAGGCGACGGCCGGGGCCATCCGCGCGGCCGGCGGCGAGGCGCGCGCCATCGCCCTCGACGTGGCGGACGAGGCGGCCGTCTCGGCCCTGCCGGAGGCGCTCGGGGCCTCGTGGCCGCGGCTCGGCATCCTGGTCAACAATGCCGGCATCTCGCCGAAGGGACCGGACGGCAAGGCGCGGAAGATCCGCGAAATGCCGGCCGAGGAATGGCGGCGGGTGCTGGCCGTCAACCTGACCGGCGCCTTCCTCGTCTCCCAGGCCTGCCTGCCGCCGCTGCGCGCCCGGCGCTGGGGGCGGATCATCATGCTGACCAGCCAGGCAGCGCGGGCGAAGAGCCAGATCGCGGGCGCGCACTACACGGCGGCCAAGTCCGGGCTGATGGGCTTCGCGCGCAGCCTTGCGACCGAGCTCGGCCCGGATGGCATCACGGTGAACAGCATCGCCCCGGGGCGCATCGACACGCCCATGGCGCGCGGCACCACCGATGCGGCGAATGCCGCCTTCGCCGCCAATATCCCGCTCGGCCGGCTGGGGACGCCGGAAGACGTGGCGGAAGTGGCGGCCTTCCTCGCCTCCGAGGCGGCAGGCTACCTCACGGGTGCCACCATCGATGTCGGCGGCGGCAGCTACATGCCGTAACCGGCGCCTTCCTTGACACCCCACCCCCCGGCAGGCTTCATCCCCCCTGCCTGATGCCGTATCCCCCACTGCCGGGGACCCGACCTGCGGGCGAACACCCTCCTGCACCGATGGGTCAGATCTTGAGCACCTCCATGGCGAAGAAGACGAGCGGCGGCTGGCTGGAGAGCATCAAGACGATTGTCTATGCCGGGCTGATCGCCGTCGGCATCCGCACCATCGCCTTCGAGCCCTTCAACATCCCCTCCGGCTCCATGATCCCGACGCTGCTGGTGGGCGACTATCTCTTCGTCTCGAAGTATTCCTACGGCTATTCACGCTACTCGATGCCCTTCGGGCCGAACCTGTTCCAGGGCCGCATCTTCGGCAGCCTGCCGGCGCGGGGTGACGTCGCCGTCTTCAAGCTGCCGCGGGACACGAGCCAGGACTACATCAAGCGCATCGTCGGCCTGCCGGGCGACCGCATCCAGGTTCGCGGCGGGCTGCTCTACGTCAACGGCACCGCGGTGCGGCGCGAGGCGGTCGGGCCCTATGTGGCCGAGGGCGACGGGCCGCGGATGACGGTGCGCCTCTATCGCGAGACGCTTCCGGCCGTGACGGGCGCGCCGGAGCGGAGCCACCAGATCGTCGAGCAGTCGGATGACGGGCCGCTCGACAACACCGCCGAGTACCGGGTGCCCGAGGGCCATGTCTTCGCCATGGGGGACAACCGCGACAACAGCCTGGACAGCCGGGTGCAGAATGCGGTCGGCTTCATCCCGGTGGACAACCTGGTGGGGCGGGCGGAGTTCATCTTTTTCTCGGTCGACGGCTCCGCCGCCTGGTGGGAGGTCTGGGCATGGCCCTTCGCTATCCGCTGGTCCAGGCTGATCTCCGCGGTTCGGTGAGCCGATGACGACGGGGGGAGACCTTGCGGCCTTCGCCGTCCGGCTCGGCCATGGGTTCGCCCGGCCGGAGCTGCTGACCCAGGCGCTCACCCACCGCTCCGCGGCCGACCCGAAGCGCGCCCAGCTCGACAGCAACGAAAGGCTAGAATTCCTCGGCGACCGTGTGCTGGCGCTGCTGATCGCGGAGTGGCTCTCCGAGCGCTTCCCGGAGGAGCGGGAGGGCGATCTCGGCAAGCGGCTCGGGGTGCTGGTCGCGCGCGACACGCTGACCCGCATCGCCGAGGGGCTCGGCCTCGCCGGCGTGTTGCGGGTGCCGCAATCGGAGGGGCGGGCGGGGTTGCGCGAGCGGGCCAATGTGCTCGCCGATGCCATGGAGGCGCTGCTCGGCGCCCTCTACCTCGATGGCGGGCTGCCAGTGGCGCGCGCCCTGGTGCGCCGGGAATGGGAGGCGCAAATGGGCGCCGATCCGCGCCCGCCCATGTCGGCCAAGAGCCGGCTGCAGGAATACACGCTCGGGCGCGGGCTCGGCCTGCCGGAATACCGCCTGGTCTCGACGACCGGCCCCTCGCACCAGCCGGTCTTCGTCGTTGCGGTGAGCGCGGCGGGGCGGGAAGCGGAGGGGATGGGGGAGTCGAAGCGCGCGGCCGAGCAGCTCGCGGCCGAGGCCTGGCTCGCGCAACTGGAGCAGGCCAGGTTGGAGCAGGGATGAGCGAGAGCGAGCAAGCGGGCCCGCGCTGCGGCCTGGTGGCCGTGGTCGGCGCGCCGAATGCGGGCAAGTCGACGCTGGTGAATGCGCTGGCCGGGGCCAAGGTCACCATCGTGTCGCCGAAGCCGCAGACCACGCGCTTCCGCATCCGCGCCGTGGTGATGCACCGCGGGGCGCAAATCGTGCTGGTCGACACGCCGGGCATCTTCGCACCACGCCGGCGGCTGGACCGGGCGATGGTCGCCGCCGCCTGGGGCGGGGCGCAGGATGCCGACCGGACGCTGCTGATCGTCGATGCCCGGGCCGGGCTGACGGATGCCGTCCGCGCCATCGTCGAGCGCCTGGCGAAGGGCGGGCGGCCGGTCTGGCTGGCGCTGAACAAGGTCGACCTGATCGACCCGCCGCGGCTGCTGCCGCTGGCGCAGGAGCTGAACGGGCTGCTCGCGGTCGAGGAGACCTTCATGATCTCGGCCGAGAAGGCGCGCGGCCTCGACCGGCTGCTCGACCGGATGGCGGAGGCGATGCCGCCCGGCCCCTATCTCTTCCCCGAGGACGAGCTCTCCGACCTGCCCAACCGCATGCTCGTCGCCGAGATCGTGCGCGAGCAGATCCTCCGCCAGACCCATGAGGAGGTGCCGCACCATGCGACGGTCGAGACCGAGAACTGGCAGGAGCGGAAGGATGGCAGCGTCCGGGTGGACTGCACCGTCTATGTCGGCCGGGCGACGCAGAAGGCCATCCTGATCGGCGATGGCGGGGCGCGCATCAAGGCCATCGGGCAGAGCGCGCGGCGCGAGCTGGAGGGGCTGCTGGAGCGGCGGGTCCACCTCTTCCTCAACGTGAAGGACCGGCCGGGCTGGGACGAGGAGCGGGGCCGGCTGCGGGCGTTGGGCCTGGAGGATGAAGGCTAGGTTCGCAAGGCGGCGAAGCATGGCACCGGCGGGGACGGGCAGGGTGTGCCGGCCGCCCTTGGAGAAGACCCGATGTCGCTCGCCGCCACGCCCGCCATCCCGCAGGAGCCGCCCTTCTTCGGTTGGCGCGTCGCCTGGGCGGCCTTCACCGTCGCGGTCTTCGGCTGGGGGATGAGCTTCTACGGGCCGCCGATCTTCCTGCATGCCATCCAGGCAACGCGGGGCTGGTCGGTGGCGCTGGTCTCGGCTGCCGTGACCAGCCATTTCCTGCTGGGCGCCGTCGTCGTCGCCAACCTGGCCGCGCTGCATGGGCGCTTCGGCATCGTCGCGGTGACTCGGGCGGCGGCGGTGGCGACCGCGCTCGGCTTCCTCGGCTGGGCGCTGGCGGCGGAGCCCTGGCAACTTTTCGCCGCGACTCTGGTCAGCGGCTTCGGCTGGGCAGCAACCGGCGGTGCCGCGATCAATGCGATGGTCTCGCCCTGGTTCGCGCGGCGGCGCTCGGCCGCGCTAAGCCTGGCCTATAACGGGGCGAGCGTCGGCGGCATCCTGATGTCGCCGCTCTGGGTGGCGCTGATCGCGGCCTTCGGCTTCACGGGCGCCGCGGCGCTGGTGGGTGGCGTGATGGTGCTGGCGCTGTGGTGGCTGTCGGGGCGCTACTTCGCGCCGACGCCTGCCTCACTCGGCCAGCGCCCGGATGGCGGGGCTGCCGGCCCCGTAGTGCCGGCCGGGCCGGCGATGCTGCCGGGCCGGGCCCTCTGGCTGGACCGGCGCTTCGTGACCCTGGCGGTGGCGGCCTCGCTCGTCCTCTTCGCCCAGATCGGGCTGATCGCGCATCTCTTCTCCTTGCTGCTGCCGGCGATGGGGGCGCAGGGGGCGGGCTTCGCGGCCGGGCTGGCGACCGCCTGCGCCATCGCCGGACGGACGGTGTTCGGCTGGCTGCTGCCGCCGGAGGCGGACCGACGGCGGGTGGCAGCGGCGAATTCCGTGCTGCAGGTCGTGGGGTCGCTGGCGCTGCTGGCGGCGGGCGGGACGGCAGTGTCGCTGCTGCTGCTGGGGGTCGTGCTGTTCGGGCTCGGGCTCGGCAATGCCGCCTCGCTGCCACCGCTGATCGCGCAGCAGGATTTCGCGCCGGCCGATACGGCGCGGGCGGTGGCGCTGGTCACGGCCTGCAACCAGGCGGTCTATGCCTTCGCCCCGGCCGCCTTCGGGCTGCTGCGGACGGTGGGGGACCCCTGGCTCTTCATCGCCGCGGCGGCGATCCAGCTCGCCGCGGCGGGGGTGGTGCTGACGGGGCGGCGGGCTAGATGACGCCGGCCTCGCGGAAGGCGGCGATCCGCGCCGGGTCGTAGCCGGCCGCCGCCAGTACCGCCTCGCTATCGGCGCCGAGTGCAGGCGCCGGCCGGTTCAGCCGCGCCGGGCCATGCGCCAGGCGGAAGCCTGTGGTGGCGAAGCGCAGCCGGCCCCAGGGCGTCTCCACCTCCTGCAGCGCGTCGCGCGCGCGGATCTGGCGATGGTCGATCACCTCGTCGACGCGCCAGATGCGGGCGCATGGGGCGCCGGCCTCGTTGAGCCGCCGCTCCCACTCGGCGGCATCGGCGGCGGCAAGCGCGCCCTCGATCACCTCGCGCAACAGGGCGGCATTCTCGAGGCGGAGGAACCAGTCGGCCAGCCGTGGCTCCTCCAACGCATCGGCGCGGCTGATGGCGCGCATGAGCGCCTCGTACTGCCTGTCGGTGTTGACGGCGAGGAGGAGGTGCCCGTCGCGGGTGCGGAAGAGGTTGGCCGTCGCGCGCCGGCTGACGGCCTGGTTGCCCCAGGGCTGCTGCCTGTGGCCGGCGACGGTCCAGTCTGCCACCTGGCCGCCGAGGAAGGCGAGGGTCGATTCCAGCATCGACACGTCGACCCGCTGGCCCTGGCCGGTATGCGTCCGCTGGAACAGCGCCGAGGCAACGGCGAAGGCCGCCGTCATGCCGGAGAGCTGGTCGCAGGCGGCGAAGCCCGCGCGCAGCGGCTCGCCGCCCGGGTGGCCGGTCATCGCCATGATGCCGGACATGGCCTGGATGCGGCCGTCATAGCCCGCCTCCAGCCGGTCGGGCCCGGTCTGGCCGAAGGCGGAGACGCTGCAGAAGATGAGCCGCGGGTTGACCTCCGCCAGCGCCTCGTAGCCGAGGCCGAGCCGGTCCATCACGCCGGGGCGGAAATTCTCCATCACGACATCCGCCTCGGCGGCGAGGCGGAGCAGGATCTCCCGCGCCTCCGGCCGCTGCAGGTCGAGGGTGAGGCTGCGCTTGTTGCCGTTCACCGCCTGCCAGGCGGGGGCCATGCCGCGCTCCGCCCAGTCGCGGGCGAGGGGGGTGCGGCGCATGTCCTCGCCCTCGCGGCGCTCGACCTTCACCACATCGGCGCCGAGGAGCGCGAGCTGGTAGCTGGCGAAGGGACCGGCCAGGACCTGGGTGAAGTCGAGGATGCGGACGCCCTCGAAGGGGCGGGCGGTCATGCTGCCTTCTCGCGCAGGTCCTTGGCGATGGCCTTCTGGCGGAGGAACTCCTCGCGGCGGCGGTTCAGCTCCTCCGGGCCGATCTGCTCGAGGTTCAGGTAGTCGAGCTTCCACTCTCCCGTCTCGTCCCAGCGCTGCGGCGATTGCAGGGTGGTGCGGGGGGCGACGGCGGTCTCGAGCAGGCGGAGGGCGAGCTCCAGCGTCGCCGCCTGGCTCGCCGGGTCGTGCGGCCGGCCGGCGGCATTGCCGAGCGGGAAGTCGCTGAACAGGAAGCGCGGCACGCCGCAATGCTCGACGATGTCCTTGGCGCAGCCCATCACCACGGTCGGGATGCCGTGCTGCTCCAGGTAGCGCGCCGTCAGGCTGACGGTCTGGTGGCAGACCGGGCAGTTGGGGACCAGCACCGCGACCTCCGCCTCGTCGCGCAGGCAGCGGGAGAGGATCTCAGGGCAATCGGTCTCCACCGTGTGGCGGTGGCTGCGGTTGGTGGGCGCGCCCTGGAAATGCTCGGTCAGCCCGCCGATGCGTCCGGCGGCGGCGGCGTCGCGCAGCGCCTGGAGCGGGAACCAGGCCCGCGGGTCGGTCGCCGGGCTGTGCTTCCGGTCATAGGCGATGTGCGAGATGCGGAGGTCGTGCTCCTCATCCATCCGGCCGGAATAGACCTGGTAGAATTTGGCGGACGAATTGTAGGGCGCGCCGGGGCCCTGGTCGCCCTTGGCCGGGTCGAAGGGGGCGGCGGTGGTGATGAGCGTCACGCGGCTCTCGGCCAGCGGCTTGCGCAGCGGGGAGAACGGCACCTCGCGGTAATGCGCCCAGCGATAGGGATCATAGCCGATCGCCCGGTAGTAGTCGCGGGTGCGCTGCATATAGGGGATCGGGCTGTCGTAGTCGGGCGCGAAGCCCATCGCCCGGTCGATCTCCGCGGTCATGGTGCATCTCCTCTTGGGGCCTGAGGCTAAGCCCAGGGCGGTCCGGGTCAAGCGCGGGGCCTCGCCTGCCGCCCGCGCCCCTGGCATGCTGGCTGGAATGTCAGGAGGAAACCGCATGGCTGCGACGGCGGAGGGCGTGGACTCGCGCTATGCCTGGATGCGGCTCGGCGTATCGGTGGCGCTCAGCACGCTGGGCGGGGTCGGGCTCTGGTCGATCGTCGTGGCGTTGCCGGCGGTGCAGGCGGAGTTCGGCACGCTGCGGGCCGACGCCTCGCTGCCCTACACGCTGACGACCATCGGCTTCGCCATCGGCGGCATCGCCATGGGGCGGCTTGCGGACCGGTTCGGGGTCATGGTGCCGGTGATCCTCGGCACGCTGGCGCTCTCGGCGGGCTATGTGGCGAGCGCCTTCGCGGGCAGCATGTGGCAATTCGCGGTGATCTACGGGGTGCTGATCGGGCTGCTCGGCTCCTGCGCCACCTTCGGGCCGCTGGTGGCCGATACCTCGCTTTGGTTCGCGCGGCGGCGGGGGCTGGCCGTCTCGCTCTGCGCCAGCGGCAACTACTTCGCGGGCGCCTTCTGGCCGCCAGTGCTGCAGCATCTCATCGAGACGGTGGGCTGGCGGCAGGCGCATATCGGCATCGGCATCCTCTGCCTCGTCACCATGCTGCCGCTGGCGCTCGTGCTGCGGCGCCGGCCGCCGGCCCAGGCCGTGCCGGTCGCGACGCCGGCCGGCAACCGCGGCACCTTCGGCCTGCCGCCCAATGCGCTGCAGGCGCTGCTGATGTTTGCCGGCATCTCCTGCTGCGTGGCGATGGCGATGCCGCAGGTGCATATCGTCGCCTATTGCGTCGATCTCGGCTATGGCGCGGCGCGTGGGGCGGAGATGCTGTCGCTGATGCTCGCCTGCGGCGTGGTCAGCCGCCTGGCCTCGGGCTGGATCCTCGACCGGATCGGCAGCCGGGCGACGCTGCTGCTGGGCGCCAGCCTGCAGGCCGTGGCGCTCTCGCTCTTCCTGCCCTTCGACGGGCTCTCCTCGCTCTATGCCATCTCGGCCATCTTCGGCCTGTTCCAGGGCGGGATCGTGCCGAGCTACGCCGTCATCGTGCGGGAGAGCTTCCCAGCGAAGGAGGCCGGGCTGCGGGTCGGGCTGGTGCTGTCCTCGACCCTGGTGGGAATGGCGCTGGGCGGCTGGATGTCGGGGGCGATCTTCGACGCCACGGCTTCCTACCGAATGGCGGTGATCAACGGGCTGGCTTGGAACGCGGTCACCATGGCGATCGCGGCCTGGCTTGTCTGGCGAGGGGGAGCGGAACTCCGGAGGCCGCCGACCCGGCCCATCTGGCAATCATGATCCCGGCCCGCTCCAAGCCGGGAGGCTGCGGAACAGGCGGAGGCTGGGCCTGCGCGTCAGGCGCGTGGGATGGGAGGGGTGGCGACGACGTCCTCCTCGTCATCCTTGGGCGCATAGGGCGGCACGTAGCCCACCTGGCTCTGGATCATCACCAGCGTGCTGCAAACCATGGCGGAGAGCACCACCAGGTGGGACCATATGCCCGACTGTGGGTCCCTCCAATTCAGTACCCATAGCACTGCCGTGATGACCGCGGAGGCGATGATCCAAAGCCATCTGTTGGCGGCGATATGCGCACCCGCATAAGCGGTTGATGCCCTATAGGCCTGTACTGGCATTTGCAGGGTTCCTTGTTTCGCGGGCTCGGCGAGCCAGCATGCGGTGGCCGAGGCGAGACCGGGCGGGGTCGTCTTCCTTCGCCACCGCGAAGCTCACCAGAAGAAGTGATGGCGACGGGGCGGAGGCCGGGATCCGACCCTGGCTTGCGCCGGCTTGTTCCTCTCATGCAGCGCGGTCGCGCGGTCCATCCGGTTGGCGGCGGCTGCGGCGAGCTCGCTCCATCGGCGACGGTACCGCAGGACGCGGAGTCTACGCCTGATCAGCCCCAGCATGGGCGCCTTGCAGGCACATCGGCGCAAGGACGGATGGGGGGCGCCTCCGGTGTCATCGGATTCGGCCATCGCCGACCTGGACCGGCGACGCCCGCCGGGCCTGGCGCATCGCTGCGGCGAGCGACGTCGCCCCGAGCGCCAGGATCAGCGCAACCAAGCTGAGCGTCATCGTCATCTGAAAGCAATGTCCCTTAGAAGGCGCCTCATGAATCAAGCCTGGCCGCCGAACGCATCGCTGCAGCATGGTCCTCGAGGTCACTCGACCAGACCGTGAGCGGCGTCGGACACGGCGAGACCCGCCGCTGGAGCTTGCTGTGCACGGCGGCCTCGATCTGGATGCGAGCCGCCTTGAAGCGTTTCAGCACGTCTTCCGTCTTGAAGCATGGCCCGGGGACCAGCTCGCGCAGGACGAGAGGTGACACGGCGCATAGCACCACCTGCATGTCGTGCTGCACGTCGAAGAGCACGCGCCGGCCGTCCCATCGGGCATCCGGGGCGATACCGCTCATGTCGCCGTCCGTCATGGGCGCCGATCCTGGCGGGTCTGCCCGCCATCCGCCGTCTCGCACGACAGGACGCGACCGGCGTCGCCATCGAAACCGGCGTCATGGACGGCGGTGCGGTCGGCAGCAGCGGCGCTCGGCCCATGGGCGGACATGTCCCCGGACATCGGCATCGGAGCGATGGCCATGCCGGCCCGCTGGTCTGCCGCCATCGAGCGGGCCTCAGGCACACGCTGCCAGAGCTCCGGCGGATGGATGCGGCCAGACCGCCAGAACGTCTCCTGTTCCGGACTGGACGGCTTGGCGAAGATGACCGCCGACCGCTGTGCGTGAATAAGCATTGAAGGCCTCCGGGATCGGGACGAAGCCTGCGCGCCCACGTCAGGACATGTCCTTCCCGTGCGTGCGGCGGCAGCATTACTCCGGCGGAAGGGGTGGCCGGGCCATCCTCAGCAGCAGGGCTGAGACCTTCTCGGGAAATGAGATGGTTGTGCCGGCGTCAGAACCATCATCACGGTGGCGGCACCTTGCCGGGATGGCCGCTGCCGGCCGCCGGATCGCCAGGGGCTGCGGCGATGAGCGCAGGTGGGGTTCCAGGCGGCCCCGGGCCGACCCATATAACCGACATGATCCCGCTCTCCATCCTCGACCTTTCCCCCATCCCCGAGGGCAGCGAGGCCGGCCAGGCGCTGCGCAACTCGGCCGACCTCGCCCGCCATGCGGAGGCGCTCGGCTACAACCGCTATTGGATGGCCGAGCACCACAACATGCCGGGCATCGCCAGTGCGGCGACGGCGGTGGCGCTGGCGCATGTCGCGGCGGCGACCAGCACCATCCGCATCGGCGCCGGCGGGATCATGCTGCCGAACCACGCGCCGCTGATGGTAGCCGAGCAGTTCGGGACGCTCGCCGCGCTGCATCCCGGACGGGTGGATCTCGGCCTCGGCCGGGCGCCGGGTTCCGACCAGCGGGCGGCGATGGCGATCCGCCGCAACCTCGGGGGCGATGTCGACGATTTCCCGCGCGACGTGATGGAGCTGATGGCCTATTTCGAGCCGGCCCAGCCCGGCCAGCCGCTGCGGGCGGTGCCGGGGGAGGGGCTCGACGTGCCGGTCTGGATCCTCGGCTCCTCGACCTATGGCGCCCAGCTCGCCGCGGCGCTCGGCCTGCCTTACGCCTTCGCCTCGCATTTCGCGCCCGGGCAGATGCGGGAGGCGGCGGCGATCTACCGCGAGCGCTTCAAGCCCTCGGCGCGGCTGGCCAAGCCGCATGTGATGCTCGGGGTCAACATCTTCGCCGCGCCGACGGATGCGGAGGCGCGCTTCCTCTTCACCTCGCTGCAGCAGAGCTTCCTCAATCTCCGCCGCGGGCGGCCGGGCAAGCTGCCGCTTCCGGTCGAGGACATGGAGGGCCGGCTGGATCCGCATGGCCGGGCGATGCTGGAGCATGCGCTGGCCTGCTCGATCGTCGGCGGGCCGGAGACGGTGCGGCAGGGCCTCCGGGACTTCATCGCCGAGACCGGGGCGGATGAGCTGATGGTCACGGCCGCGATCCACGACCACGAGGCGCGGAAGCGGAGCTTCGAAATCCTCGCCGGACTGCACCAGGAGATGGCGGCCGCCGCCTGAGCCCTTGATTCCCGGCCCCGGCTTTTGCATATCGCCCCGCCGGATAGGCATCCCTTCCCGGAGGATCAGGCGTGAGCGAGCCAGGCTTGAGCGAGACTGTCGAGCGGCATGAATTCGGCGCCGAGGTGGGGCGCCTGCTGGATCTGGTGGTCCATGCGCTTTACTCGGACCGCGAGATCTTCCTGCGGGAGCTCGTCGCCAATGCGGCCGATGCAATGGACCGGCGGCGCTTCGAGGCGCTGACCCAATCGGTCCCCGCCCTGCCCGAGGGCGCCGCCATCCGCATCCTCCCCGACAAGGCAGCGCGGACGCTGACGCTCAGCGACCAGGGCATCGGCATGGCGAAGGAGGAGCTGGCGAAGAATCTCGGCACCATCGCCCGCTCCGGCACCCGGGCCTTCACCCAGTCCCTGGCCGATGCCAAGCCGGGCGAGCGGCCGAGCCTGATCGGGCAGTTCGGCGTCGGCTTCTACTCGGCCTTCATGGTGGCCGAGCGGGTCGAGGTCGTCTCGCGCCGCGCCGGCGCCGAGGAGGCCTGGGCCTGGGCCTCCGCCGGGCAGGGCGACTTCACCCTAGCCCCCGCCAGCCGCGAGGAGCCGGGCACCACCATCACCCTCCACATCAAGCCGGATGCGGAGGAGTTCTTGGAGCCGATCCGCCTCCAGACCATCATCCGCAAATGGGCGGACCACATCACCGTCCCCATCACCATCGCCCAGGACGGCAAGGATGAGCCCGCCAATGAGGGCACCGCCCTCTGGCGGAAGCCCAAGGCCGAGGTGACGGAGGAGCAGTACGCCGAGTTCTACCGCCACGTCGCCCATGCCTTCGACAAGCCCTGGGCGACGCTGCACTGGCGGGCCGAGGGCACGACGGAGTTCGCCGCACTCCTCTTCATCCCCGGGATGAAGCCATTCATGCCGGTCGAGGGCGAGCGGGAGAGCCGCGTCCGCCTGCATGTCCGGCGCATGTTCATCACCGAGGAGGCGGCGCTGCTGCCGCCCTGGCTGCGCTTCGTCCAGGGCGTGGTCGATACTGAGGACCTGCCGCTCAACGTCTCGCGCGAGATGCTGCAGTCGACGCCGGCGCTGGCCCGCATCCGCAAGGCCGTCACCGGCCGCGTGCTGTCGGAGTTGAAGTCGAAGGCCAAGGATGCCGAGTCCTATGCCGGCTTCTTCGAGAATTTCGGCCCGGTGCTGAAGGAGGGCGTCTGGGAGGACAGCGAGTACCGGAAGGATCTCGCGCCGCTGCTGCGCTTCCGCTCCTCCGCCGTCGAGGGCTGGACCTCGTTGCCAGATTACGTCTCGCGCATGAAGGAGGGGCAGGAGGCCATCTACCTCCTGGTCGGCGACGATGCCGAGGCGCTGGCGAGGTCGAGCCAGCTCGAGGGCTTCCGCGCCCGCGGCGTCGAGGTGCTGCTGCTCTCCGACCAGGTGGATGCCTTCTGGCCGGAGCGGCTCGACCGCTTCGAGGAGAAACCGATCCGCAGCATCACCCAGGGCGCGGTCGATCTGTCGAAGATCGCGGGCGCCGAGGCCGAGGGCGAGGCGGCGGATGTGGCGAAGCTCCTGCCGCTGCTGAAGGCGGCGCTGGAGGGCGAGGTCTCCGAGGTGCGGGCGACCGACCGGCTGGTCGACAGCGCCGTGGTGCTGGCCGCCTCGGAGGGCGGGCCGGACCTGCAGATGCAGCGGCTGCTGCGCCGGGCCGGGCGGAGCTTCGGCGCCGGGCTGCCGGTCCTCGAGGTGAACCCGCGCCATCCGCTCATCCGGAAGCTCGGCGGGATGGAGGGCGAGCTGAAGTCCGAGGCCGGCATGCTGCTCGACCTGGCCCGGCTGCAGGATGGCGACGTGCCGCGCGACCCGGCCGGCTTCGCCCGGCAGGTGGCGGGGATGCTGGCCGCCGGCCCCTGATCCCGGAGAGGCCCCGCCTCTCCCTCGAAAACGCAACGGCCCGGCACCATCTCCCTCGGCATGAGCACCGAGTGGCAAGGCCCGGCCATCGTCCTCGGCGCCCGGCCGCATGGCGAATCGGGCGCCGTGGTGACGCTTCTGACGGAGGCGCTGGGCCGTCACGCGGGCCTCGCCAAGGGCGGCACGTCGCGGGCGCAGTCCTCGCTCTGGATGACCGGGAACCTGGTCGAGGCGCGATGGGTGGCGCGGCTGGCCGACCAGCTCGGTGCGCTGTCGGGGGAGCTGGTGCATTCGGCGGCGGCGCTCGCCCTCGAGGACCCGCTCGGCCTCGCCTTGCTGTCGGCCGCCTGCGCGGTCGCCGAGGGAGCGCTGCCGGAGCGGGAGCCGCATCCGCGCTGCTTCCAGGGGCTGGTGGCGCTGATCGCCCGGTTGCCGGCGGGGGCGCTGGCCGCGCTGCCCGATTACGTGCAGTGGGAGGCGGAACTGCTGACCGAGCTCGGCTACGGGCTGGACCTCGCGCGCTGCGCGGTGACGGGCGGGGTGGAGGACCTCGGCTGGGTCTCGCCCCGCAGCGGGCGGGCGGTGAGCGCGGCGGCGGCCGCGCCCTGGGCAGACCGGCTGCTGCCACTGCCGCGCTTCCTGCTCGGCCAGTCGGGGCCGGTGGGGGCGGCGGACTGCCTGGCGGGGCTGCGGCTCACCGGGCATTTCCTGGCGCGCGACGCCTTCGGCCACCGTCCGGGCGGGATGCCGCCGGCCCGGGGGATGCTGCAGGACCGGGTCGCCGCCGCCATTGCCTGACCTGGCCGTGGGTGCTGAACTTCTAGCCTTCCCGGCGAGGAGGCCCGCTTGGCCGTGATGCGTCTCGACGTCAATTGCGACATGGGCGAGGGCTTCGGCAATTGGCGGATGGCCGATGACGCGGCGGTGCTGCCGCTCGTCACCACCGCCAACCTCGCTTGCGGCTTCCATGCGGGCGACCCGCTGATCATGATGGAGACGGTGGCGGCGGCGCGCGGGGCGGGCGTCGCCGTCGGGGCGCATCCCGGCCTGCCGGACCTCGCCGGTTTCGGCCGCCGCGTCATGGCGCTCAGCGCGGCGGAGCTGCATGCCTGCTTCGCCTACCAGATCGGTGCCCTGCAGGCCTTCCTCCGCATTCATGACATGCCGCTGAACCATGTGAAGCCGCATGGCGCCATGTTCCATGTGCTGCGGGACCCGGCGATGGCGGAGGCGGCGCTCGATGCCATCGCCGGTGCGGCGCCGGGGGCGGCGATCTACTGGCTCCCAGGCGAGGTCTTCACCGCGCGGGCAGAGGCGCGGGGCCTGCGCGTCGTCACCGAGGCCTATCCGGACCTCGACTATGCCGATGACGGCATGCTGCTGGTCGAGCGGCGCAAGCGGCCGGTGGAGCCAGCGCTGGTCGAGGCGCGCATCACCGAGATCCTGACCCGCGGCACGCTGACCGCGCGTGGCGGCGCGGTGTTGCCCATGGCGGTGGAGAGCGTCTGCATCCACAGCGACGGGCCGAATGTGCTGGAGGTGCTGGCGGCCGTTCGCCGCGCCGCCGAGGCCTGCGGCGCGGCGCTCGCCTGCGCCGCCAGGGGAGTGGCCCGATGAAATTCTCCGTCATGTTCAGCTTCGTCGCGCCGGAGGGGGGGCTGCTCTCCCACCGCGAGAGCTTCGCGCAGATGGCGGAGGTTCTGCCGTTGGCCGAGAGCCTCGGCTATCACGGCGTCCACATCACCGAGCACCATTTCCAGGAGGATGGCTGGCTGCCGAGCCCGCTGCTCGCGTTGGCCATGGCCGCGGGGCTGACGAAGCGGATGCGGCTGGTGAGCAACATCCTGGTCAGCACGCTCTATCATCCGGTGCAGCTGCTCGAGGACCTGGCGACGCTCGACAATCTCTCGGACGGGCGGCTCGGCCTCGGCACGGCGCCGGGCTATGTGCGGGAGGAATTCGCCGGGCGCGGCCTCGACTACGAGGAGCGCTTCCAGCGGCATGAGGAGATCATCGACTTCCTCCAGCAGGCCTGGCGGAGCCCGGCGGATATCGGATTCGAGGGGCGCTTCGTCCGGGTGCCGCATCTGGCGCTGCGGCCGCGGCCGGTGCAGGCGGAGCTGCCGGTCTGGTACGGGGTCTCGGGCCCGCGGATGCTGGAGCGGGCGGCGAAGCGTGGCGTGCCCGTCACCGCCTCGCCGCGGCACAGCACGGCGGAGCTGCAGGAGCATTTCGCCCGCTACGAGGCCGCCGCCGCCCGCTTCGGCTATGTCCCGACCGAGCGGCCGGTGATCCGCGAGGCGCTGGTGCTGGAGGACCGGGCGGAGGCGGTACGCTATGGCGCGCCCGGGACGAGCCAGCTCTTCGGCCTCTACGGCAAGAAATCCGCCTCCGGCGAGCGGGCGCTGCATGACGATTCCGGCGCCCTGGTGACGGCGGCGGCGCCCGCCTTCGAGAGCCTCGCCTCGCGCTTCCTGATCGGGGACCCAGCTTCGGTGCGGGAGGGGATCGAGGCGCTGGCCGCGGCGCTCCGGCCGACCGAGCTGGTGCTGCGGATGCAGATGCCGGATGTGCCGACCGAGGTGCTGGCCCGGTCGCTCCGGGTCTTCGCTGAGCGGGTGATGCCGGATTTCGCCTGAGGCATGGGTGGCGTTGCGGCCGCCGGTCGGCTAGACTGCCATAGAGAACAAAGCACGAAAACGGCGAGACATGCCCGACGACATCAAGACCCTCCCCGGCGCCCCGGACGGTGGCGGCATGCGCGATACCGGCCTCGCCGATGCGCTCTCCGAGCGCTACCTGGCCTATGCGCTCTCCACCATCATGTCCCGCTCGCTGCCGGATGTGCGGGACGGGCTGAAGCCGGTCCACCGGCGCCTGCTCTGGGCGATGCACCAGCTGAAGCTCGACCCGGCGGCAGGGTTCAAGAAATGCGCCCGCATCGTCGGCGACGTGATGGGCAAGTACCACCCGCATGGCGATGCCTCGATCTACGAGGCGCTGGTGCGCCAGGCGCAGGATTTCGCCGCCCGCTACCCGCTGGTCGACGGGCAGGGGAATTTCGGCAATATCGACGGCGATAACGCCGCCGCCATGCGCTACACCGAGGCGCGGCTGACCACCGTCGCCGAGGCCTTGCTGCAGGGGATCGACGAGAACGCCGTCGACTTCCGCCAGACCTACGACGGCGAGGAGCAGGAGCCGGTGGTGCTGCCGGCGGCCTTCCCCAACCTGCTGGCCAATGGCGCGACCGGCATCGCGGTCGGCATGGCGACGAGCATCCCGCCGCACAATGCGGGTGAGCTGTGCGGGGCGGCGCTGGAGCTGATCCGCAACCCGCAGGCCGGGACGGATGACTTGCTGCGGCATGTGCAGGGGCCGGATTTCCCGACCGGCGGCACGCTCGTCGAGAGCGCCGAGGCGCTGCGCGAGGCCTATGAGACCGGCCGCGGCGGCTTCCGCGTGCGCGCGCGCTGGCGCAAGGAGGAAGGCAAGCTCGGCGCCTACCAGATCATCATCGAGGAGATCCCCTACCAGGTCGCCAAGGCGAAGCTGATCGAGCAGATCGCGCAGCTGCTCGAGGAGAAGAAGCTGCCGCTGCTCGGCGACATCCGCGACGAGAGCACCGACAAGGTGCGCATCGTCATCGAGCCGAAGACGCGCAACGTCGATGCGGCGATGCTGATGGAGACGCTGTTCCGCGCGACCCAGCTGGAGAACCGCATCCCGCTCAACCTCAACGTGCTGGATGCGGACCGCACGCCGCGGGTGATGAGCCTGCGCGAGGTGCTACGGGCCTGGCTCGACCACCGGCATGTGGTGCTGGTCCGCCGCACGGAGCACCGGCTGGCGGCGATCGCTCGCCGGCTCGAGATCCTCGACGGCTACCTCATCGTCTACCTTAACCTTGACGAGGTGATCCGCATCGTCCGCGAGGAGGACAAGCCGAAGGAGGCGCTGATGGCGGCCTTCGGCCTCACGGATGTGCAGGCCAATGCCATCCTCGACATGCGGCTGCGGGCGCTCCGCAAGCTCGAGGAGATGGAGATCCGCCGCGAGCATACGAAGCTCACCAAGGAGCAGAAGGCGCTGCAGGGGCTGATGGGCTCCGAGGCCAAGCGCTGGAACGCGATCGCAGCCGAGATCGAGGAGGTGCGGAAGGCCTTCGGCGAGGGCGCGCTCGGGGCGCGGCGGACCGTCTCGGGCGGGGCGCTGCCGGCCATCGCCGTCGACGAGAACGCCTTCGTCGAGCGGGAACCGATCACCGTCATCCTCTCCGAGAAGGGCTGGATCCGGGCGCAGAAGGGACACCTGCCGCCGGAGGCCGAGCTGCGCTTCAAGGAAGGCGACGAGCTTTTCCGCATGGTGCACGCGCAGAGCACGGACCGGCTGATCCTCTTCGCCACCAATGGGCGGGCCTATACGCTGAAGGTGGAGGCCATCCCGCGCGGGCGGGGCGACGGGCAGCCGGTGCGCCTCATGGTCGAGCTGACCAATGAGGATGCGGTGCTGGAGCTCTTCGTGCCCGTCGATGGGGCGCGGTATCTGGTGGCGGGGCAGGACGGGCGGGGCTTCGTCGTCCCCGGCGCGGAGCTGCTGGCCGAGAGGCGCGCGGGCAAGCAGGTGCTGGTGCTGGAGCCGGGCAAGGAGGCTGCGGTCTGCGTCCCTGCCGAGGGCGACATGGTCGCCGTCATCGGCGAGAACCGGAAGCTCCTGCTCTTCCCGATCGACCAGGTGCCGGAGATGTCGCGCGGGCGCGGCGTGCAGCTGCAATCCTACAAGGATGGCGGGCTGTCGGATGCCAAGGTCTTCACCCGCAAGGACGGGCTGAGCTGGCGGCTCGGCGACCGGGTGCGGGTGGAACAGGATATCACATCCTGGCGCGGCAACCGGGCGGGGGCGGGCAGGCTGCCGCCGAACGGCTTCCCGAAGTCGAACCGGTTCGAATGAGGGTGGCTATTCGGGCTCGATCCCGGCGAGCCTGACGAAGCGGGCCCATTTCTCCCGCTCGGTGCGCAGCAGGGCGGCGATCCGCTCGAGGTCGAGCACCTGCGGGTCGAGGCCGAATTCGCGCATGCGGCTGCGGGCGGGCTCGGTCTGGCCGGCCTCGTTAACGAGGGCGTTGAGGCGCTCCGCCACGGGGCGCGGCGTGCCGGCCGGGACGGCGAGGCCGAGGAAGCCGGTGAGGTGGTAGTCGGGCCAGGTCTCGGCCATCACCGGCAGGTCCGGCCAGCGGGACCAGCGGCGGGGCGCGGTCAACGCGAGCGCCCGGGTCTGGCCCTGCGCGAGGTAGGCGTCGCCCGCCGTGGTGTCGACGAAGATGAGGTCGAGGCGGCCGGCGATCAGGTCGCCGAAGGCGGCCCCGATGGCGCGGTAGGGCACGCCCTGGATGCGGGTGCCGGCCATGAGGTTCAGCATCTCCCCCGGCAGGCGGGAGGAGGCGTTGAAATGGCCGAAGAACATCCCACCCGGCCGCGCCTTGGCCTCGGCGACGAGGGCGGGCACGTCGCGCCAGGGGGAATCGGGACGGACCATCAGATAGGCGCCGTTCGAGGCGAAGAAGCCGATGCCGACGAAGTCCCGCTCCGGGTCGTAGGGGAGGTCGCGCACCAGGCTCGGGTTAGCGGAGTGCGTGCTGCTGGTGGCGAGCAGCAGGGTCATCCCGTCCGGCGCCGCGGCCTTCACGGCCATGGTGCCGATGACGCCGTTCGCGCCCGGGCGGTTGTCGACCACGACCGGCTGGCCGGTCGTCGCCTCGATATGCCGGCCGACCAGGCGGGCGGTGATGTCGCCCGAGCCGCCGGGGGCGAAGGGGACGATGATCCGCAACGGCCGGGGCTGGGCCCGGGCGGGGGCGGGCAGGGCGAGGCTGGCGAGCAGCAGCGCGCGGCGGCTTGGCATGGTCGGTTCCTCCCGAGGGCCAGCATCCTGCCACGGGAGCGGTCGCGCCAGGGGCGGCTGGAGCAAACTCCGATCAGGTGGAATCACCCGGTCGGAGTGATTTGCTCGACCAAACAACAGGCTGGAGCGGGTTTCGTGGGCCAGGTCGAACGGAGACCGCTCTAGGAGAGCTATGCGCGGGTCGTCCGAGATACAGCATCTGGCATCTGGGTGCTTGAGATGGCTACTACAAATTGTGGTTTACCGGACCCGCGCACAGGTCTCTCTAGAGCATTTCAGGTTTAGTCGAACGCGCAGCCTGAGTTGGCAAGGTAGTTCTGGCACTCGTTGGGGCTGAAGGCGTCGAGCAGTTGGCCGATGGTGT
>JAESFM010000074.1_pt1 | contig 49414 bp, 41 predicted proteins | sample 9266171 | NCBI WGS metagenome assembly JAESFM01 (sample SAMN14505069, study PRJNA617099) | algae metagenome | isolation source: Hassallia sp. WJT32-NPBG1 and co-occurring heterotrophs from well developed... | place: USA: Mojave Desert, Joshua Tree National Park, California | collected 2006-06-22 | reverse complement strand
GTATCGTCTAAGTAAACTTTGAATAAAACTCAAGCTGACGCTAAATCTTTTTGCCAGTTGTCGTTGAGAGCCTTGTTTATTGTTATGTGCATTGATCACTTTCTGGCGCAGATCACAGGAGTAAGGTCTCATTCCACAGCTACTTAGACGTTAATATACTCCATTATCTCATATTGTATTGCACTCAATCAGGAACCGCTATAGTGCTGATGCGAAAACCACAAGATGTAAATAATTGCCGCGCTGCCTCGTTCACAGTTGCGGTATCAAGACGAATTTGCTGAACTTTCATTTCTTTGAAGCGTTCGACGCACAACATCACCATTTGTCGTGCCACCCCGTTTTGGCGATATTCTGGCTCAACCCAGATATCGTGAATAAAAGCGTATTCTTGTAAACGGTAAATTGGTATTTCTCGCTCAACTGTCGCTACCAAAAAGCCGCCTAATTTACCTTCATCTTCGGCTACTAAGAACACCGTGCGATCGCTACTATTCGCCAACCGCGTCAACCATTTTTCATAACGCTGTTCTGGATGAGGCAAAAATCCATACTTAGCGGTGTCCCAATTTTCATGCAAGGCGCAAATTTTAGCAACCATTGGTAAAATTTTGGGTACATCGTCTGATGTGGCGCTACGAATTAGCATTTACTTGAGAGTCAAATATGGAAACAAGCAATTACCCATTATAAGTTTTGCCACGTTAATCTTGTTGGTGAGCAAAAATGTAAGCACCCCACAGAGAAAGAGCGATCGCCATTACTAGCAAAATCGGTATGCTATACCAAGGAAACTGCGACAATGGCAAATAAGCAGCTGCACGCAGTCCTAAGGTGGCATAAGTAAGGGGTAACAAATAAACTACGATTTTCAAAGCTGCTGGTAATGTATTTGGGTCAAAGAAAGTCCCTCCTAAAAAGGACATGGGGATGATGATAAAGTTGTTGTAGAGTCCGACAGCTTCAAGCGATCGCACACTTAATCCGACAATTACCCCTAACCCAGAAAAAACAGCACAACTCAGCACCAGCAATAACAAAAACAACGGGTGCAGAAAACGCCAGTTACCAGTAAACAGCAGCGCTACCAAAATTACACCCAGCGAAGTCAACAACCCGCGCATGACTCCCGCTAGCATTTTACCGATATGCAAAGCTAAAGGATGCACGGGAACAAGCAACAATTCCTCAAAGCTTTTGGTAAAAAGTCTGTCACCGCAAATCGAAAACGTCGTCCCCACAAAACTTACTGTCATTGACGACAGCGCCACCATCCCTGGCAAAATGAATTCTAAGTAGCTATTATAATCACCGCTAATTCCTACTCCTGGTTTAATTGAACCTCCCAAACCAAAGCCAAAAGCCAGAATGTATACCAGTGGAGAGATTAAGCCTGATGTAGCAAGTTGTGCAATTCTGGCACGTAAATCCAGCCATTCACCCCAAAAAATAGTCAGACTATCAGCTAGAAGGATTTGAATGTGCGAGATTTTGAAGCTTTTGTTCAGGAGTCGCGGTCTTGGAGATGTCACTTTTTTCAAGTTATGTATCAATTTTTTCTTAATTAATATTTTATATTTTTTGATAGTTTAACTACCCGGAGTATTAAAAGTCAGGGGAATGGGGGGACAAGGGGAAGAGGAGCGCGAGTGCTTATTTTCCCCCCCGTTGTTCCCGTAGCGTCTGGGCAAGGAGAGGAACGTGTCTGTGGAGAAGGAGAATAAAGCTTGACTGTTGACTCTAGACTAATTTCAGTAGAGACTCGTCACTTCAAGGATGAAGCATGAAGTTAAGATGCCACAGATGATTTATCCTTCTCAATCGGACTCTTACGCAAGGAGCGTTCATACTTTATTGGTGGTAAATATAATTTTTTGTTTTCATCGTTCATCCTTTATCCTTCTACTTTTTTGGTCATACTTAAAGAGGGAGAACCGTTGAACTACTCCCGGCTATTTAAGGCGTGAAGTTGATTAAGCAACAATGAGACGTAAATCTACTGGTAGAACAGTTAACGATTCTAAACCCCCTGGTATTCAATCTCCTGCGTTTAATTTCACGACTATGGCGATTTTAGCGGGGGTGTTTATTTTGGGAATTGGGATTGGTATTGCTTTTAGCTCTACAACCACGTTGACTCCATCAAACGTGGCTTCCCGCGAATTTATTGACACTAGAGCACCGAACCCTGAGATTTGTGTGCAGTATGGAGCTAGCGCGATGGTGATGGACGCTAGACTTTTCGTGACTCTCAACCCGTTTAATGTCTACGTTGCTCAACCGAGTATGCGTCCTGGATGCGTTATCCGCCAAAATAACTGGGCAATTTTAGAGCAACGAAAGCTCATATCATCGCAGCAGGTAAATGAATGCAAAAATCGCCTGAACACTTTTGGCTTTACGGGCAATTTGGAGAGTGAAAAACCTGATATCAGGTGTATTTACCAAAACGAAGCTGCTCAAAACTTCTTTATCAATCAACCAGGAGCAATCTCACAACCACAGGAAACGGACAGATTCTAAAAACAAAAAGAAGGAAGCGCTTAATTATCTCTCACCCTAGAAGGGTCGAGCTATAAAAACAAAGCCCACCTGCGTGGGCTAATTAAACGCATCTTCAGAGAGAAACGGTATTACCTATTGGAGTTGGGGAAGGGTTGACCAAACTCAAATACCCTAGAATTAGGAACATTGCCTGGATAGTTAGGGACGGTTTGAACAGGAAAACCGGGCGCACCAACACTAAGAGGAGCAGTATTAAAATTACCAGGCTGATTTGGGAAACTCGCTGGGGGAAGAACAGAACCAGGTTGTTGAGTAGGGTTATTAGAATTCAGCGGTGGTACTGTTACCAAGGGTATCTGTGAGTTGTTAGAGCTACTTGGTGGTAGGTTGCTAGGTGGTGGATAGTTGTAGTTACTCGGTGGTAAGTTGCTAGGTGGTAGGTTGCTAGGTGGTGGATAGTTGTAGTTACTTGGCGGTAAATTGCTCGGGGGTAGGTTGCTAGGCGGTGGATAATTATAGTTACTTGGTGGTAAATTGCTCGGTGGTAGGTTGCTAGGCGTTGGATAATTATAGTTACTTGGCGGTAAATTGCTCGGCGGTAGGTTGCTAGGCGGTGGATAATTATAGTTACTTGGTGGTAAATTACTCGGTGGTAAATTGCTCGGTGGTGGATAGTTGTAATTACTCGGTGGTAAGTTGCTAGGTGGTGGATAGTTTCCTTGTTGAGGAGATGTACCCCCAGCAATTAAAGGACGTAAAACCCAGCGAGTGGTATTTTGCGCGGAAATTGGTTGCAGTTGGACTTGATTTGGATCTAAAGAAGTCCCTGGTGCTAAATCTAAGACAATGCGAGTTACGTTTGCATTTAATTGGGAAACGCGAATTCTTTGAATTGCTCCAGAATAATTTTCTAGGGTGGGAACGTAGCCTAATTTGGTATCAGGCAGATCTACAACCATGCGCGGGGGTTGGGCAAGATAAAAGTAGCGGGGTGTTGTGCCTGCTGATAGATTAATTTCTAGTTGAAAAGCTTCTGGGTAAAAGCGCCAATCTTCTAGCCTTGCTGCTGGTGCTGCAAGACTGCTATTAGTTTCGAGAGAAATCGCTGCGTACAACCCAAAGAAACTCACTTTAAACAGTTGCTTGCACCAGCGAAAAAATTGCTTACTCCTCAGCACCTTATCCATTATTTGTGTCCTTTGTCTTTTGTTTGTTGTGTGGCTGTAAATTTAATCATTTTAGGAATATTTTTCACGGTTATTTGACCTACAAGACTATTTCTATCCAACATCTGAAGTTGAATTGTAACTAAGTTCTGAGGATGAGTGTAACTGCCTTTTTTTGCTTTGGGGATACGACAAAGGAGTGAGTGAGGAACTTTTCCAGATAAGCTCAACTCTTGATTTGTCAGAATACCTGTGAGGGAAGGGTTTTGATGACTAGCTGTTAAATCGGCATTGGTTTTTGCTGATAACAAAGACCCATTTATATAAATACCTGATTGCTGAATCTTTAATATCATGTCGTCTAATTTTTCACAGTTGGGCAAATTGCCATTAAATATGAGATGATAGCGATCGCTTATTTCGGGAGGAGCCTTAAGATTACTTTCTCCATAAGCGGTCACAGCTTTAAACAACACCAAAACTAAAACAATTGTCAAGCCATAAAAGGCTAAAATTTTGCATTTCACATGTTTCATGGGGAATGAGAGTGAGGGAGTGGGGGAGTGGAGGAGTGGGGGATGAGGAGAAAGAAGAATTATTCTCCTTGTCCCCTAGTCTCTTTGTCTTTTAGTCTCCTTGTCCCCCATCCCCTCATCTCCCTATAATCTGAGTGCTGACTGATAACTGTTAGCATCAGCAAGGACTGAGGCTAAGTGAGAGGTAACTTGACTGTAGCGACGGGTAATCAGGAGTGAGGAACGACACTGAATCGCTAGTTCGTCTGTATAACGTCCAAGGGTTTGACGTTCAATACCCCAAGCACGGCTAGTACCTGCAATAGTGAGGTCTACCCCTTCTGAGGCTTTGACTACCGCTTGGATTGGCTCGGAGGCTTCAATAGTTTCAATGTCAATGCGATCGCGTACACTTTGAGGCAATTGCTCCATCATTTTGTGCAACTCGTAGCTCATTTCATTTTTGACGGGATTTTCAGTTCCTACCTGTAAAATCTTTAACAGGCAAGTATCACGATTTATTAACAGTCTCAACGCAAGTATCACTGCTAAATCATCGTGGATATTTGCAGAATAGGGCACCAACAAATTTTCTAAGCGCTCTTTGCCTCTGTCTATGAATACCGCTACATCAACCGGCGCAGTAGTCAGAATTTGACCAACTCTCCCGCCTAAGCGATTATTACTAAAAGCTGGGCGATGCCATCCCACTAAAATTAAATCAGCAGGTTCGAGTTCGGCTATCTCTGCTGTTTCTCGTGCAACGTTACTGGATATGCGAATTATCGGATGTACGTAAGAGCGCGTAGACGGCGGCTCTAAGGTATTAATTAATTCTTCTAGCTGCTGACGCCGTTCTTCGATTAATCGGTTTGCCTCAACTGGGGTACTCTCAAAAGCATAGTCTTCTGAAAGTTCAATCAAACTGAGAGGATAAACAGCCGTAGGTTGTTGGTTGTTGAGTGCGATCGCTACTGCCAACTGTACCAAACCTTTTTGTGTATTCGGATTCGCTACTGGTACTAAAATCCGGTATATTTGACCGTAAGAGTCTCCAGTCGCAATAATTTCTCTACTCGCTTCTGGTTCATCCTCTGACTCAACCACATCTAGTCCGATCAGCCGTTTCGGATATGTCCACTCTAACAGGGGCGAGGTCATAAATGTGGTTACTAATGCCATAATCACCAGCATGGTGAAGAGTAAGGGCGTAATTACTCCCAACGACAAACCAATATTTAATACTATCAGTTCGGTTAAGCCGCGAGTATTCATTAACCAACCTAGTGCTGAAGCTTCGCGTTTTTCAATTCCTGAGAAACGAGCTGCTACATAAGTGCCTAGGTACTTTCCGGCGATCGCCACAAATAGCACCAATGCACATAATAACCACAATTCCGGGCGGTTAACTAAGCCGATTTGCGTCCGCAGACCACTGTAGGCGAAAAATACTGGTAGCAGAAATATCAACACAAAATCTTCAGTCTTTACCGCTATTTCCCGCACCAAACCAGCATTCTTGGGCATTATCGTCCCCAGCAAAAATGCTCCAAAAATCAAGTGAATACCGATTAGTTCGGTAATCACAGCGGAAGCAACTACTCCCATGTAAATTAAAGCTAGAAGTAATTGGTTAAGGCGTCTTGTGCGACGGTAGTAAATAGCAAGACGTTGTAGAAAACTTCGTCCTACCGTCACCATAAAGCCGATATACAGTAAGCTGGCAATAATTGTGTGCCAAGCTCCACCAATACTACCTTCTCTAGCAACAGCGATCGCTATTGCTAACAAACACCAAGCTGTCACATCATCCACTGCCGCGCAAGTTAGTGCCAATGTTCCTAAGCGTGTCTTCTGCAAGTTGTTCTCGGTAATAATCCGCGCTAATACCGGAAAAGCAGTAATCGACATCGCTGCTCCCAAAAATAGGGCAAAGGCGGTAAACGATACGCTAGCATTAGAAACCAACGGATAAAGTAGAAGCGCTAGCAGCGTTCCCAGTGAAAACGGCACTAAAATACTCACATGATAAGTCAAAACTGCTATTTCTAAATTACCGCTGAGATATTTAGGATTTAGCTCCAACCCAATAAGGAACATGAAAAATATCAGTCCTACCTGAGATAACACATTTAAAAAGGGAACAGTTTCAGGTGGGAACAGGGTAGCCGCTAAATTTGGAGCAACCCAACCAAATAATGAGGGTCCAAGCATAATGCCGGCGACAATCTCACCAATTACCAGGGGTTGCTTAATTCGTCGGAATGCCAATCCTATTAAGCGTGACATTCCAATTACAATCAGCACCTCAATCAAAACGAGAATAACTGTGTCAATATGCATAGTTTCCTCTACATCCACTAGCCGATGTCCCTTTGATGATTCTTTAAATCAGCTGAATATGTCAATGTATTTGAGGATAACTAAGGTTTATTAGTAAAATATTTTATTATTAATTATTATTACAATTGAATTATATAAGCTGAAAATAATAGTAAAAATACTGCTCTTTTGCACAAGTATGCGTATATAAAAAAGATAGGCAGTGCTATCAGCAAAATAATGCTTACATCTGAGTTTTTACTTAGAATAAATAACCAAAATAAATGCTCTTCTCCGTGTGATTACTACTATTTAGGTACACAAGCGATCGCAAGAGTACAAAGTCAACCCACTCTAATGGTCAAGAGTGTCGATGTAGCCTTGCCACGATACGTATAAGCAAACAAAAAGAAGCAAAGAAAAGCATTTATTTCTTCTCCCTTAGAGAAGCGCGTCTCTATGAGGGAGAAGGGGAGACCAAGGCGAAGGCATTATCCTAAAACTCGGTATTAAAAACGATGTTAGCTGGCAATTGTTTGGGAATTATAGGTGGCGATCGCTTCCCAATTCATTACATCTTCTAATAAATCTTCATAACCTTGAGTATTCGGGTGAAGTCCATCTTTACTTAGACGTTTGCGTCTCCAAGTTTCACTGCGTCCCATCCAACGCTCAAAAATATCAAGATAGGGAATCCGTCTTTTATTGCAAGCGATGCGAGTAGCTTCTTTGTAGCGATACTGATCGGCGTGATTGTAATATAAACAATCCAAAAATGGCATCTTGGCTTCATCGACTGGCACCATCCCGACAAACAACACGGGACACAGTTGCTGTGCTTGTTGAAGTAAAGAAGCGATTTCTGATTCAAATAGGGCAAAATCTGTATAGTTGCGTCCATCAGGACGCGCCAACCGCGCTGAATCATTCACTCCGACTGAGAGAATAATCAAATCGGGGACGCGGTTTCGCAATTCTCCCCGATGGCGAAATTCAATTTCTAGTCTTTGTGCTACTTGTTGAGTGCGATCGCCTCGGACTCCCAAATTATAAACAATATGACCCGCACTATCCGGCGACATCCACGACCGCCGCAATCGTTCAACCCAGCCTCCCCCTTCTGGATCGCCAAATCCATAAACTAAGCTATCTCCTAGTGCGACAATCTTCAAAGGCTGACATTGAGTTGGTCTAGACAGTTGCATTGAGGAAGAAGCTACAAGTGTGTACATTTAAAAAGAATGTATTTTATATCTTTAAAAGATTCTATACATTTCTACACCATTTATGGGTAACTAATTTTCCTTCACAAAGAAGATCCGGCAAAGGGCATAGGGCATGGGACAATTTCAGGAGGGGACTCATGTTAAAGGTGTAGAAAATAAAGAGTGATTCAAAATAATTCGCGCATTTTATTTCTTACCATGCACTCCTTTTTTCCTTTCACGGCAGATGACGGCAGGTGACGGCAATTGCTTTCCTTCGCCCTCATAGAAGAGGCGCTTCGCCAAGGCAGAAGACCGCACTGCCTCTGCTTTTCCCCTCTTATCCCCGACACTTTCCCCTTTTCCCCTCTTCAAATCCCCCTGTCCCCTTTAAAGCACCATCGCGTAAGCTTTTTCATACTCATCGGTCATAGACTCAACGCTAAAGCGGCTAACAACATACTCCCGACAAGTATGGCGGTCTATTTTCATCGCATCTGGAAGAACTTCAATCATTTTTTCTACAGAGTTACAGACAAAACCAGTTTTGCCGTGAGCAATCACTTCTGGTACTGAACCTAACCCCATACCAATTACCGGTGTACCCGTAGCCATTGATTCAATCATCACTAAACCAAAAGGCTCTCGCCAATTGATGGGGAACAAAGTGATTGTCGCTCCACCCAGCAGTTGAACTTTGTCTTCGTGGGAAATTTCGCCCAAGTACTGAATCTGTTCGCCATCAATTAACGGCTCGACTTGTTCTGTATAAAAATCTTTGTCTACAACGTCAATTTTGCCAGCCATTTTCAAAGGTAAGCCAACCGCACGCGCTACTTTAATCGCTTGGACTGGTCCTTTTTCGGGAGATATTCGCCCGACAAAGGCGAGATATGTAGGTTGTGTTGGTTCGGGATAAAACCGATAAACGGCGGTGTCAATGCCGTTGTAGACAGTATGAATGTAGTTTAAGCCTAAGCGGGGTTCTCGTTGTGCCTCGCTTATGCTAATTAAAGGTTGCCAAGAAAATTTTTGGAATATTTTTTCGTTATCAGGTGTGAAAATGCCATGCATTGTATGGACGGTGGGCGTTTTCACAAAACTGCAATAACTAAGGGCGTGATAGCCTACATGGGAGTGAATAATGTCGAAATGATCAGCTTGTTGATAAACTTCGGCAAGCATCATTTGCTCGTAAATTGATGGCTCTTTAATTTTGGCATCGAGCCGCAAAGCTTGCGGATGGACTGAGCGGAGCTTTGCTGTGGTAATTGAGTCACCGGAGGCAAATAAAGTCACTTCATGACCGCGCCTAACTAATTCATCTGTGACTAGCTTGACAATTAGTTCAGTACCTCCGTAGCGAAAGGGAGGAACACGCTCCCATAAAGGAGAAATTTGGGCAATTCTCATGTCTCACCTTCCTCAGGTAAATTTAAGCATATCAGCTTAATAAATTTGCACATAAGAAACTATTAGTTTCCCGAAATCTGGGCAAATATGCCATGCCTTTTGTTTACTATTGAAAGCCCTGATGGTGGAAAATCGCGTAATTTTATCTGTTTTTAATTAAGGCATTGGAGAATGATTTTCGGTGCTTTTTTTATTTAATATGGCATCATTCTCCCCCCTCCAAGGCTTTCTTTGCCTAGGATTCAGCCGATTTTACTCAGTTGTAATCGCATTAACTGCTGTGAGTAAAAGGCAGAGGTTTTACTTTTGTTACATTACTTAAAAAATATGCAAATTTATCAACTAAAGTATATTAACTGAAATTGCTATATTTAGCAATACACTGAATAATTCCGTGCAATAAATACTAATATTTTATCCGTAATTCCGCCATTGAGGATATTAAGTATAGCGTAAATGCTGATACATTTAACTTAATACTTACAAGAAGGGAAATGAAAATATTTAGAAAAGCATAAAACCTTTTCTTGAATACCTTTTGTCTGCGAAAAAAGGTAATTGCACAGCAAAGCTATTCACCCAAAATATGTACTAATGTGTGACGAATATGAACATTGCCGACAAGAAAATATTTGGTTAAGTTTTGTATTATTTGGGCATTAAAATTTATACTAATTGAACTCAATAATACTTAGAAAAAATTTTCATCTAAGTTATTGATTATGTAATCTAACTGCTGACTTCGGGGAGTCAGCAGTTAGGGAGATAGAATTTACTGCGCTTCGGGAATTGCCTGCAATACATGTTCTTACGTTACATCTAACATCAAAAGATTGTTCGTTGTGGTGTATTTCATTGTTCAACAGAAATATACAATTAAGGAAAGACTTTGAATTTTGTAAAGAAATTCATATGCGTTCCTTTTAAGTGATATGCTAGCCCTGCGCTTTTGGGAGAGCTGAAAAATCTATTTAGGATTCTTTACATATTGCAACTGTCTACTTAACTTTAAAGTCCGTTGTAATTTGTACAATGCAGCTGTGACGTGGATATTGTCCAACTTGGGCTTCCTTAAAGACATTCATGAGCATTTCGACTTCTGTGTTGAGCGATCTGCTACAGACGCTACCTCACGTGCGACCCCAGCTATATTTTAAAGCTTCTTTAACAGCGCTCTCCCATGCGATGGAAGATCAGGTTTTGGCGGCAACTTTAGACCAACCTTTGGTCATTGCTAGCTTCCAACGAGAAAGATTCTACCGCCAAGAAGCTCATCGATATCAACGGCTTGCCGATCGCAGCGATCAAGTATACGTGTTAGCTGCACCGGAAACGGATTTCACTAATAGCTCGGAATACTACGAAAAAATCGCCTTTGAGCAAGAAGATGGGTTAAGTCACGAATGGCATTTGGTGGTGATTGCCCAAAACTATGCAACTTGCTTGGTGTGCCGAGAAAGCCAAGGCTCTGTTACCAAAAATAAGCAGCAGATGCCAGAATTGAACATCGGTTTGGATATGGAGACAGCGCGAAGGTTTGAAGGGATTTGGACTAGTGAGCGAGAAGTGAGCTTGAAAGCTGCTCAATTGCTATTAGACAGAATTATCGTTTACAGACCAGAATTGGCAAGCAAAGTTGAGCAGGTCAGGCAGAGATTTGGTATTGGGGTGCATCGGGGTAACAGAGGGGTGACTCAGGATTTGCTGTCAAGCTACTCAAAAGTAGAGGAAATACCTTTAGATTTTTGTGATATTGACACTGACCCGTTTGTGCAGCGTTTGGTGACTTACTTGCAAGCTAGCCAGTACAAATTGCACAAAGCTTATCGTTCAATTGCCGCTCAAGCAAGCAAAGAGCGCTTGATCAACTCAATTACTACCGCAATTAGGCGATCGCTTAATCCTCAAGAAGTTCTTCAAGTAGCAGTGCAAGAACTAGGACAACATCTAGAAGCTTCGAGGTGTTTAATTTACCGCGCTCAAGCTACAGATACAAGCGCGAAAATAGAACACGAGTTTTTGAGTCCTGGTGTTTTATCTGTTGTCGGGCAAACTTGGCATTTACAGAATAATCCTTTATTTCAGGCGATCGCACAACAGGGTGAAGGTATCAGCGTTGTCAATACTTTCAATGACGATCGCATTAACAGTGATAGCCAACTTTCTTTTATTGCCAAAAAGTTTGCTATTCGTTCTTGGCTAATGGAACCAGTATTGTTTCAAGGACGATTGTTAGGCATAGTCGAGTTGCACTATTGCCGTTTGCCTCCCCATCAGTGGCAAGCTGGGGAATTGGATTTAGTAAAAGCGCTCGCTACCCAAGTTGGCTCGGCTCTTATCCAAGCTGAAGCTTATGCTAACCTAGAAGACCTCAACCAACAGCTTGAAGCCCTCGACCGCACCCGCAGCAACCTTATAGCCATCACCGGACACGAACTCCGCACTCCCTTATCCACGATTCAGGTCTGCCTGGAAAGCCTCGCCAGCGAACCGGATATGCCTTTAGAATTGCAACAAGTGATGCTGAGTACGGCTCTAGCTGACTCCGAACGAATGCGGAAACTGGTGCAAGATTTCTTAACACTTTCTAACTTAGAAAGTGGTCGGGTAGAATGGCATCCAGAATCTTTAACCATAGAAGAGTGCGTGGAACTAGCAATTAGCCGCTTTCGTACTCGTTCAACAGAAAAGCAGCCAAAAATCAAGAGTAAAATTGCCCAAAATCTACCTTTGATCAGAGCAGACGGCGATTGGTTAGTGGAAGTACTAGCAAAAATCATTGATAATGCTTGTAAATTTACACCCCCACAAGGAGAAATCACCATCAAGGCGACTCGCAACAGCGATCAAATGCTTGAGGTGACTGTGGCTGATACTGGACGAGGTATTGAACCAAATCGACTAGAAGTAGTTTTTGACCGCTTTTATCAAGAAGAGGGAGCCTTGCGACGTACAACTGGCGGCACTGGTTTAGGATTAGCAATATGCCGCCAAATTGTCAATGGCTGGGGTGGTGAAATTTGGGCTTCGTCAACAGGCAAAGACAAAGGCAGTGAGTTTCACTTCACCATCCCGATTGTCGAAGGTAGCCAAGAGCAGAAGAGGTCAAAAGTCAAAAGTCAATAGTCAATGCTCAATGCTTAATGGTCGAATGGGACGAAGATAAACCCAGATAGTTACGTTTACCTCGTTCCACCTCGTTCCCAGTCAAAGACTGGGAATGCTTTGCGGGAGTCTGAAGCACCGACAATTGCACCTGCAAGCCAGCAGCCCACTAACCAGAAACAACTAACAATCAACTACTAACAACTCACAAAGAACTGTTACAGTCTATAACGCGATCGCAACATGACCCAGGTGGCAGTGTTACGATGCCGTAAAAACGTTGAGAGACAATTTTTTTATGGCAGAAACACTAACTGGACAAACTCCCATATTCGGTGGCAGCACTGGCGGTTTGCTCACAAAAGCATACGTAGAAGAAATGTACGCTATCACCTGGACTAGCCCCAAGGAGCAAGTGTTTGAAATGCCTACAGGTGGCGCTGCTATTATGCACCAAGGCGAAAACCTGCTTTACTTGGCTCGTAAAGAATACGGCATCGCTTTTGGCGGTCAACTCCGGAAATTCAAAATCACAGACTACAAAATCTACCGGATTTATCCCAACGGCGAAATTCAATACCTGCACCCGGCTGATGGCGTCTTCCCTGAAAAGGTAAACCCAGGTCGCGAGAAAGTGCGTTATGTAGACCGTAACATCGGCAGGAACCCCAGCCCAGCAAAACTTAAGTTCAGCGGTAAATCTCCTTCCGATGTATAAAAAATAGGAGATTGGGTACTGGGCAATGGGCAATGGGCAAGAAAATAATTTTTCTAGTCCCATGCCCAATGCCCCATGCCCAATGACGGCAGATGCTCCACTTGGGGAGACCCCAAGACCGCACTGCCTCCCCTATGCCCTATGCCCTATGCCCCATGCCCTAAATTATGATTTTTCCCGATTTTGCCGAATTTCAAGAGCTAGCTAAACAAGGTAATTTTGTCCCTGTGTATCAAGAATGGGTAGCAGACCTGGATACGCCAGTATCTGCTTGGTATAAAGTCTGTGCAGGTCAACCTTATAGCTTTTTGTTGGAGTCAGTAGAAGGCGGCGAAAAACTGGGACGTTATAGTTTACTGGGTTGCGATCCTTTGTGGATTTTGGCAGCAAGGGGAAATTGCACTACTCAGACCCATCGCGATGGTTCGCAAGTTGTCTTTGAAGGCGATCCGTTTGCAGCTTTAAGTAAATGTCTTGAACCTTTTCAACCAGTGAAGTTACCACAATTACCGCCGGGAATTGGTGGTTTGTTTGGTTTTTGGGGCTATGAATTGATTCGCTGGATAGAGCCGCGTGTAAAAGTTCATGCCCAAGATGACCGAAATATCCCGGATGGATTGTGGATGCAGATAGACCACCTGTTGATTTTCGATCAGGTGAAGCGGAAAATTTGGGCAGTTGCTTATGCTGATTTACGTGACCCAGAAGTAGATTTACAAGCAGCATATCAACAGGCGAGCGATCGCGTCACCCAGATGGTTCATAAATTATCTTTGCCCTTATCCCCGCAAAATACTATCTTGGAATGGACACCGCCAGGAAGTAGAGGAGCAAAAGAGCGGGGAAGCGGGGAAGCGGGGGAATATACCAGCAACTTCACGCGAGATGGATTTTGCGCCCAAGTTGAAAAAGCCAAAGAATATATCAAAGCTGGGGACATTTTTCAAGTAGTTATTTCTCAGCAATTATCAACAGAATACACTGGCGACCCATTCGCGCTTTATCGTTCTCTGCGCCAGATAAATCCTTCGCCTTACATGTCTTATTTTCACTTCAATGATTGGCAAATCATCGGTTCCAGTCCAGAAGTGATGGTGAAAGCTGAACGCGATGCAGATGATATAATCGCCACAGTCCGTCCCATCGCGGGAACACGTCCACGAGGGAAAACAACCCAGGAAGATGCAGCTTTAGCCGCAGATTTGCTGCAAGACCCCAAGGAAATCGCCGAACACGTCATGCTGGTAGATTTAGGGCGTAACGATTTGGGGCGAGTGTGCGAAAGCGGTAGTGTGAGAGTTGATGAATTAATGGTTGTAGAAAGATACTCCCACGTGATGCATATTGTCAGTAATGTTGTGGGTAAACTAGCGCAAGGTAAAAGTGCCTGGGATTTGCTAAAGGCTTGCTTTCCGGCGGGTACAGTCAGCGGCGCACCCAAAATAAGAGCAATGGAAATTATACACGAACTAGAACCGTGTCGGCGGGGTGTATATTCTGGCGTGTATGGATATTACGATTTTGAAGGACAACTCAATAGTGCGATCGCTATCCGCACAATGGTAGTTCACGATGGTAAAGTCACGGTGCAAGCTGGCGCCGGTATGGTAGCTGATTCCGAGCCACAGAAAGAGTATGAAGAGACGTTAAATAAAGCACGGGGGCTTTTAGAAGCGATTCGCTGCTTGCGGTGATCAACTAAGCATATCGTTAGAATAAATGCCAAGCGCAGCAGGAAGGTGGAAAAGCCATGACTATAGTTTGCAAGAAATTATAGTGTTGAAGTGCTAATTGGTGCAGTCAAGGTAGTAACAGGTGATGGTGAATTCAACCAAATATCAAACATTTCTTGAAGTGCAACCTGGAGTTGTTTGTGTAGAAATTCAACTTCTTTAACACTAATCTTCGTGGCATGTGATTTTGTTTTTCTATCTACCGGATGGTCAACACGATTTCGCATAGAATTCAGTCGTTCCCAAATAGCGAGACTATGTGGAAGAGTGTTTTTTAAAACCTTTCTTTCAAGGAGATTTGCGTAACCTGTATCATAAAGTCCTGTTTCTGAAGACAGGACGCATTCCATAAAGTAAGCATGTTGTCCTGGAACCTCCAGTAATATCCTGGCAGCTATTACTCTCGCGTACCAGTCAAGTTGAGTATCAGCTAGCCAAGCTCGACATATTGGTGTAATACTTTTAGCTCCACTTACTTGATATAATGCCCAAAGTGAATTTGCACGATGCCAGGAATAGACATTATGTTCATTAATAAAAGCTTTCAATTCTTCAGCAACATATGAATCATTTTTAAAACGCCCTATACATACTGTTATAGCTTCAGAACGCCAAGCTAGTTTAGAGAGCAAACTGAGTACTTGGTCACGTATCGATATATGCGGTTCAAGCCTATATAGACAAAAAGTTACAGTTGACTCAGCCTCCTTTCCCTTATCTACATTATCTAAAAGTGCAAAAGCTTCTATAAACTTATCACGTAGCTGTTTTTGTAAATTTGGAGTTTCGTTTTGATCAATATCATGATCTTCACCAGATAAGAAATCTGCTTTCTCTTCGTCATAGTCAAGCTTATCTTCCTCTTCATACTTAAAAGGCTCATCAATATTTAATATTTTTATATTGTCTTCGACATGAGTACTAGATGTCTTTTTTATGTGAGATGTAGCAGACTCAGCTTGTTCACTTATAGGTATGGATGGGAGTGTAAGGAGTACGTAATCTCCTTTACCTGTAGGATCTGTAATTGTGAAACGTAAGCACGAAATTTCATCATCAATATTTTCAATTTTATGGATACTTGTCTTTGTGACTTGTGCTACTAAACCAGCACGTTTTAACTCTAAGTCGAATAATATTAATCCCCGTTGAACAATTGACTTATCTGAACCAAGGATTCTAATATCATCTACATATCTAACATATTGATAACCATGAGCTATCATTTCTTTGTCTATTTCATATAAAAATAGGTTAGCAAGAAAATCTGAGGCATTGCTACCTTGAGGAATTCCACGGCTCATCGTGATGTTTGTGTTGTGTACTGCCCAGGTTGCTATACATTCTTTAAATAATTCCTCAAATCGCTGATCTTCACCGCAATATTTTCTTACAAGGCTTAATAAACGTGCATGATCAATAGTGTCATAGAAGGCAACAATATCCGTTGAGGCTATCCAAGGATTTCCACAATGATATAATCTTTCAACACGGTTCACAAAGCGTGTGTACTGCTTCTTCCAAGGTCGGAGCATCCAACGTTTATCTGGTCCTGCATACAGATTACCAAAAACATGCTGATTTTCATGAGTAACAAGATAAGGATGAACTTTATCCGCAATAATATTGACCAATGCTTGGTATAGGATCACGTCTGGTACAGCCATCAGTGACATTGTTCTCAATGTAGTCGAAGGCTTAGGAACATAAACTTTGTGGTCAGCTAGGGGTTTGTAAGGAAAATCTTCGGCTTTTACTTGCTGTATCAAATATTCAAGATTAGCTTGAAGATTATGTGCAAATATTTTCATCCCTAACTCGTCGTGAACCATACGGTTACTAACATTGACGGTTCGTTGCCACGCAAGCAGAAAATTATCATAAGTCGCAAACTTATTCCAGAGAGATTCGGTTTTTATCATATTTTTTTTTATACTTGTGTTTGTTTTATAATTATATTCATGCGACATTTACTTAGTTTAAATAAAAAATCAAAGTTTTATTTAATACTAAGATTAAAATTTCGTTACAAGTTGATGACTGCATTACCAGAATCGCATCCTTTTTTGGCAGTATCAAACTTGAAAAGTAGATTCATAATCGCCTATCCATGAAAAAACAAGCGATGCCTACGGCGGGCGGAGCCAACGCCTTGGTATATAGAATTAAAATAGAAAGCATTTACCATCCGCAGATGTTTAGGTAAGTTTATGGAAGCTACAGCGATCGCCTTACCTTCTACACTCAAATTGAATATCGATTTGACTGATGAGCAGTATTTCCAACTGTGTCAAAGCAACCGCGATTATCGATTTGAGCGCACAGCATCAGGGGAATTATTAATTATGCCACCTACAGGTAGTGATACTGGCAACCGTAATATTGAACTAGCCTATCAACTTCAAGCTTGGAGTCGTCAAAATAATCTTGGTAAAGCTTTTGACTCTTCAACTGGCTTTACATTACCCAATGGTGCTAAACGTTCCCCTGATGCTTCTTGGGTGAAAATTGAACGGTGGAATGCTTTAACCCCCGAACAACGGCAAAGCTTTGCTCCGATTTGTCCTGATTTTGTAGTCGAGTTGCGTTCTCGTACTGATTCTCTCAAAGAATTGCAAGAGAAAATGCAAGAATATATTGACAATGGTGCCAAATTAGGTTGGTTAATTGATCGCAAAAATAAGCGAGTTGAAATTTATCGTCCTCTTAAAGATGTAGAGATTATAGAAAATCCTGAAAGCGTTTCTGGAGAAGATGTTTTACCTGGATTTGTGTTGGATTTAACGCCGATATTATAAATAAATTTAAAAGCGATCGCCTATCTATGAAAAAGCAAGCGATGCCTACGGCGGGCGGAGCCAACGCCTTGGTATATAGAATTAAAATAGAAACCATTTACTATATCGCCCGATTTAGGTAAGTTTATGGAAGCGCTGCAAATTGCCTTACCTTCTACACTCAAATTGAATATCGATTTGACTGATGAGCAATATTTCCAACTGTGCCAAAACAACCGCGATTATCGATTTGAAAGCACAGCATCAGGGGAATTATTAATTATGCCACCTACAGGTAGTGATACTGGCAGACGTAATGTTAAAATAACCACTCAACTAGATATTTGGAATTGTCAGAATAATTTAGGCGAAGTTTTTGACTCTTCAACTGGCTTTACATTACCCAATGGTGCTAAACGTTCCCCTGATGCGTCTTGGGTGAAAATTGAACGATGGAATGCTTTAACTCCCGAACAACAGCAAAGCTTTGCTCCGATTTGTCCTGACTTTGTAGTTGAGTTGCGATGCCTGCGGCGGGCGGAGCCTACGCCTACTGATTCGCTGAAAGAATTGCAAGATAAAATGCAAGAATATATTGACAATGGTGCTAAATTAGGTTGGTTAATTGACCGCAAAAATAAGCGAGTCGAAATTTATCGTCCTCTTAAAGAAGTAGAAATTCTAGAAAATCCTGAAAGCGTTTCCGGAGAAGATGTTTTACCTGGATTTGTGTTGAATTTAACGCCGATATTATAAATAAATTTAAAAGCGATCGCCTATCTATGAAAAAACAAGCGATCGCCTTTTAGTTCCAAAACCTTACTTCTCATCATCCGGGGTCTGCGGACGTTCAACAGCAGCAGGATTTACCTCAGCTTCATCGATTCTGGTAGAATCGTCAGCATCGCTGATAACTCCCTGAGTATCTTGGGGTCCTTCAGCAGCAGCATTTGTCAACCCATTGGTGTTGACATTGGGTTTGGCAGAAGCACCTTTATGACTAGCATGACCACCTGGCATAATTATTCCTCAACTTGCGTGATTGAATACATCTCAGCTTAAACTGAGTAAATTGAGGAAAACCCTATCCTTGGGCTTAAATCGCACTCGTCCAGAGTCACCCACAGGTTAAAGCCTAGGGCGTGTTTTCAAACTATAATCACAAAATAATCGAGGCGATCGCAATAATAGCTGTATAAAAAGTTTTGCAGCCCACGAACGCTCCGCAGCGTGTCGTAGACAAGGTAAGCTTCGTTCTTAGAGCCAGGAGCTTCCAGGTTGCGGGTGTAGATTTACCCTACACCAACGCGCCCATTTTCTCCAACAACCCAGCAAACAACTTCAAACCATCGCTACCACCTAACATCGCGTCAGATGCCCTTTCTGGATGAGGCATCATCCCCAACACATTTCCTTGTCTATTGCAAATGCCCGCAATATTATTTAATGAACCGTTAGGGTTCTCACTCTCGTAACGAAAGACAACTTGATTGTTATCTTCAATTTCTGCGAGAGTAGTTTCATCAGCGTGATATCTTCCTTCACCGTGGGCAATTGGTAAAGTGATAATTTCCCCATTTGCATAAGCTTGCGTCCAAGGTAAATTGGTACGCTCGACTTTTAGGGGAGAGCGATCGCATATAAAATGCAAATCTCGGTTTCTCGTCAACGCTCCTGGTAAAAGTCCAGCTTCAGTTAATACCTGAAAACCATTACAAATACCGAGGACGAATTTACCTTTTTGCGAGTGTTCCACAACCTGCTGCATCACAGGTGAAAAACGAGCGATCGCCCCACAGCGCAGATAATCCCCATAACTAAAACCACCGGGGATAATTATTACATCCAAATCAGAAATATCCGTATCTTGATGCCAAACCATGCGAGTAGGTTGCTTGAGAATGTCTTGAGTCACATAAGCAACATCGCGATCGCAATTAGAACCCGGAAAAACCAAAACGCCGAATTTAGTCATTGTTCAGGAGTTAGGAATTAGGAGTTGTAGAGACGCTTCGGTCCGAAGCGTCTCTACGAAAGTTAAAAGTCAGGAGATGAAAGTTGGGAGTTAGGAGTCAGGAACTGGGAGTCAGAAAAATTTCTTTCCCAGTCCCTAATCCCTAAAAAACTCCCGTCTGTGATTCGACCTCAATCAAATCAAAGCGATAATTTTCAATTACGGGATTTGCTAACATTTGGTCACAGATGCGATCCAAATTTTGACGTGCTTTCGCTTCATCAGGCTGAGTGATAATCACTTCGATGTACTTACCAATCCGCACAGAGTCAACGTTATCGTATCCCAACTGCTTCAGGCTAGATTGTACAGCCACACCAGCAGGGTCTAAGACCGAAGGACGAAGCGTCACAAAAATTTTGGCTAGATATTTCCTTTGCACAGGCTTTTGCTGAATGCTGCGATCGCTATACTATAACTTTCTGTTCCAAGTGAGTGAAAATAAGATTACGAAGCCCTAACTTGTTGATTTATCAATTAGCAAGTTTACAGCTTCAACTACAGCGGCAAATTTAAACTATAGTCTATGAGAGCCATACGCACGCGCAGTCAAGACCGTATCTTGAGCCTTCTGAAAACCATCAAGCAAGGCATTTCGGCGCAGGATATTTATGTAGAACTGCGTAACCGCAACCAAAGCATGGGTTTAGCAACAGTTTACCGCTCTTTGGAAGCTTTAAAAATGGAAGGCATGGTGCAAGTGCGGACATTGGCTAATGGTGAAGCCCTCTATAGCCTAGCGCAGCAAGATAAGCATCACATGACTTGCTTGCAATGCGGTATCTCAATTCCGATTAATCAATGCCCAGTCCATGACCTAGAAGAACAATTGCAAGGCACTCATAAGTTTAAGATTTTTTACCATACTTTAGAGTTTTTTGGTTTGTGCAGTCAATGTCAAATGGCACAAGCAGCGGAGTAGGAGGAGGGGGGATGGAAAGAGGGGGAGATGGGGAGATGGGGGGATGGGGAGAAACAAGAATTATTCTCCTTGTCCTCCCAGTCCCCAGTCCCCAGTCCCCATTCCCCATCTCAACTAGCGCGATTATTCACCCCAGCTATTTTGTCAAACAGGGGGTTGGAGTTACTACCATTGGTATCTGAGACAATAGAACGCATTCCCTCTAAAGTGGCTGGGATAGTACGCGGGTCCATAAACATCACCTTGCTGCTGTCGCTGCTACCAATCTTCGTACCCATTTCTAAATAATTCTGGGCGAGTAAAAACTGCAAAGCTTCTCGTGCATTTGGGTCCCTTTTCAGGGTTTTGGTGATAATTTCCAGCGCTTCTGATGTTGCTTGCGCTCTAAGCACTTGTTGCTCGCGTTCTGCTTGCGCTTGTAGCACAATTGTCTTTTGTTGTGCCTCTGCTTGGAGAATTGTCGCTTTTTGCCGCGCTTCGGCATCAAGAATTTGCGCCTCAGCTTTACCTCTAGCGCTATTGACGGCAGATTCCCGTTCGCCTTCGGAAGTTAAAATTGCTGCCCGTCTGCGTCGTTCCGCCGACATTTGCAATTCCATCGATTCGCGGACTGTCTGAGATGGTACAATATCGCGCAGTTCTACCCGCGTCACTTTCACTCCCCAAGGATCGGTAGCTACGTCCAAATCGTGCAACAACATCTCACTGATTTGATTGCGTGCCGTAAAAGTTTTATCTAACTCCAACTGTCCCATTTCTGAGCGAATTTGGGTTAGCACCAAATTGACCATCGCCGATTGAAGATCTTCTACCTTGTACCAAGCTTTTTCCATATCGACGATGCGCCAGTAAACCACCGCATCCACCTCAATGCCAACGTTATCGCGGGTGATACATTTTTGCGGAGGAATATCTAAGACTTTTTCGCGGATAGTTTCTTTATAGACAACTTTATCCAAGAAAGGAACAACAAAATTCAGCCCTGGTTCCAGTTTTTTGTTATAACTACCTAACCTTTCCACCAAAGCTTCATTGCCTTGATTGACAACTCTTACAGATCCTGCCACAGCAGAACCACCAAACGCCAAAAATACCAGCAGAAATAAGTTTTCTAACATATTGATTTGATTTTCCTAATTTATGAGCAGAAGTGTCATAACTACTAATGCAAGAGGTTTTCTGGCATCACAATCAGAGTTGTGCCTTCGCGCCTCGTCACATAAACTGTTTGATGGGCTGCTACGCTGATTTGGTCATCGTCACACTTTGCCCGCCAAGAATTTCCTTCGTATAGTACCCGCCCTGTTTTTCCAGGTTGAATATCTGTTAAAGTTTCAGCTATGATTGCATCTCGAATTTTTGACTTACCTCGTGGCAGTTTCACAAACCGACGGGAAAGCAGAAGTAGCAACGTGGAAAGCAACAGCCAAGCCACAATTTGCAACCATAAATTACCCAAAACCACTAAAGACAGGAACGCCACCACAAAGGCACTAATTCCCATCATGAAGGCGACAAAAGCTGATGGTAAGAACAGTTCCATTAAACATAGAACCGCTCCTGCCAAGAGCCAGATTAATGTAGTACTTGGCATAACGCCATCCTAAAAACTAAATCGCATTACTAACAAATGCACTTTTTTATTAGATACACTCAAGCTCTGCCTATTTCCAGAAAGCAAAACTTTTTATCTTACCCTATATCTTGATTATTTTTTTTAAAAGGTGGGACACTATACAACTCTATTTTAGCCAAATGGTTTTTGACAGCTAGATGTAATCGAAATTCACACGTAAATTTTTACCTTTAACTTATAGCTGCATGATTTCACAAGAGCGGATAGTTTATTGTACAAATCCAGGCTGTACTAACCCTATTAATCGTGTGGGTGACAGCAGATTGTGTGCAAGTTGTCAAACTCCTTTAGTTCACCGTTATATTTGGGCAACTGGCGAACATCAAACCAAGATTCAACCAGGAGAAACAACCTTCGAGAGATATGAGGTAATTACATCGCAAATTTGGCTGGATATTCAACCAGGACAACTGCCAGAAATACCATCCGAATTACCAAAAGCGATTATTCCTTATTTACGCTTATCGAGCGATCGCTCGCATCTGCCTCAAGTTTATGGGTTTGCAGGTGATATTCTTTTATTGGAAAATGTGCCCATAGATGAAACTGGCAATTTATATCCAGCGATCGCCGACGCATGGGAACAAGCAACCCCAGTCCGACAAGTTTACTGGCTGTGGCAAATTATCCAACTTTGGCAACCTCTATCAGAATTTGGAGTTGCCCTCAGTTTACTGTTTCCAGACAACCTGCGAGTACAAGGTTGGTGTGTGCGACTCTTGGAACTTTATGAGTCAGAACAACCGAGTCTTCAGCAGTTGGGTGAGTGCTGGAAACCGATTGTAGCTGTTGCTAAATCAGCAGTAGCGCAACCCTTGCAAAAAATAGTCGATTCTATGTGCGAGGACGGTGAAATCGAGTTGGCAGCGATCGCAACTCAACTCAATCAGTTATTATTATCATCAGCCGCGCAATTGCCATTAAATCTAAAAGTGGCAGGAGCAACAGATAGCGGTCCCCAACTTCATCAAAATGAAGACACTTGCTATCCCATAGCCGACCGTGACTCAGACGATCCCTTACTGCCGCGCTTATCGATTGTGTGCGATGGTATCGGCGGTCACGAAGGCGGAGAAGTTGCCAGCCAATTGGCAGTACAATCTCTAAAGTTGCAAATTCGCGCCTTACTAGCAGAAGTAGCAGAACAAACTGAACTAGTATCGCCAGACTTGTTACAGCAGCAATTAGAAGCAAGTTTGCGGGTTGTAAATAACGTGATTTGCGCTTGTAACGACGAGCAAAAACGCCAAGGTAGAGAACGCATGGCGACAACCCTCGTTATGGCTCTACAAGTCCCGCAACAAGTCGAGATAACCCCTGGCTCGTACTCACAAAATAGCCATGAACTTTACTTAGCTAGCGTTGGTGATAGCCGTGCTTACTGGATTACGCGCAACTACTGCCAGCTATTGACAGTAGATGATGATGTGGCATCGCGGGAAGTACGTTTTGCGCGTAGTCTGTATCGGAAAGCACTACAACGTTCAGATGCTTATTCCCTTACCCAAGCTTTGGGGACAAAAGATGGCGAATTTTTGCGTTTTGTGATTCAGCGATTCATCTTAGAAGAAGACGGTATATTACTGCTGTGTTCCGATGGCTTAAGTGATAATAACTTGGTGGAAAATCACTGGCAGGAATACGCAGTACCGATATTAAATGGTGAAATTTCACCCGAAGATGCAGCTTACAACTGGATTAAGTTGGCAAATCAGAAAAATGGTCATGACAATACTTCAGTTGTGCTTACCCATTGCCGTGTATCTCCAGAATCTTTGGTGCGGGTAACTCCCTTGTTGCCACCAGCTGACGTGATAGAAGAAAAACCAGAACAAGCACAACCAGAGTTAGCAGATAGTTCTCAAGCGCTACTGGATTTAGACATTCCATTAGCCGAAGCACCTGCCGCTTCTTCTGCACCTCCAACCGAAGTCAAAAAACCACGTCGCGGTAAGCTTTGGGTGCTAGTGTCCGCAGTGTTGGCGTTGCTGATAGGGGGTACGATGGGATTGTTTGCTTGGTCGCAACTTAATCCTCAACAATTCCAGCAAAGGTGTCGTCAACTTCCTCAAAAAGTGCAGCAACTATGTCCACCCGGAAAATAAGCGAGATGGCTAATTGGTAATGGGTAATGGGTAAGAAAGAAGAAATATTTTTCCCTTTTCCCTTTCCCCTTTCGCCTTTCCCCTTCCCTCCTGCCCAATGCCCCATTTGTTGTAAAATTAATCTTGGCGTTAAGGCGCACTAAAAAAGCGTCGTCGGGTTGTTCCTTGCCTGTAAGCCTACCCATCTTCATGAGGGAAATGCTTGTACTCTTCGGGGTATAGGGCAACGCCTTACGGCGATCGCGTCTGTTGGAGCTCTCGCTTTGTTTAATGCTCTTAAAATCGAAGATAAAAAATGAGACTTCTTGCTAAAGTACCTGACGACTCTGATGTTGCCGTCTAATTACTATTAAAGCCTGCACGGGCTTTTTTTTAAGGCGATCGCTCCTTCAAAGATGTATGTTTCTATGGCAGGTACTTGGGCATTAATCTTCGCGAAAGCAAGCAGTCTATTTTTCAATCAATGCAAGTGAAATTGAGGGATGGCTGTGGAGATACTTTTGGAAAAGCAACTAGGTGTAAATGTTGATATGAAAATTGGCGATCGCGTCCGCGTTAAAGAATCCGTAATAATTTACCATCATCCTGAGCATCGCGGTCAGGGTTTTGACATCAAAGGAACTGAAGGCGAAATTGTGCAAATTGCAACCGAATGGAAAGGTAAACCGATTAGCGCTAACCTGCCGTTCGTAGTACAGTTTAGTAAAAAATTTAAGGCTCACTTACGCGATAATGAGTTAGAAATAATATAATCTAAATCCCTTATCGGCGGCGAAACAAACTAAAAATATTTAATTCGCCGCGCATTTTTTCTAAATCTTGACGATTGCGCTCTGCTGTGATAGAGTACCATTCACAATGACGTTTAAAGTCTGAGCGCGCCCGAACTTCGTGATAAAACTGATGAGTAGTTTGGTGAGCGGCAAAGGTTTCCTCAATTTCCGGTTGAGGAATGCGAAGAATATACGGTAAGTTTTTATTCATTTTTTATAGATACTCAGGTATTTGCAAATTAGGATTTTGTAACTATTGAAATTATAGCGATTTCCTAATCGCCCTCACCCTTCTAGGGTGGACGGCAGGTGCTACAACGGAGGATACCTCCGCAACCCACTGCCTAGGCTATACATACAAAACCCGCGCAGGCGGGTTTAGATACTATTGATTGCAGTTCAGATAATTTAATTTCTTCTATTAAGACCGGACTTGACAGGTTTGTTTAAGACTTTTCTCAAAGCCAACCACGTAAACGATAGACAAGAGTACCAATGTACTCTTTCAAAGCGCTGGTAAATTGCTGTAAGTTGCCACTATCGGGAAAGAAGTTTAAAATAGCGGCTTTGGGAGTGCTGACGAGTTCATTTATTTCGCCTTGACTGATGAGAAAATCAGTAGGTGCAGGAATAACATCAATTCCTTGACGCTTAAAAATAAGTAGCGATCGCGGCATATGCATTGCCGAAGTAACTAACAAGACACGACGAATACCACGATCCGCGAGAATTTTCCGTACATTTACGGCATTTTCATAAGTATTGAGAGAGTCAGGTTCTTGGACAATTGCCTCTGTTGGTATACCAATAGAAGTAAGAATTGTTGCCATATCCGCTGACTCTGAGGAACCGCTGCCGCGCCAATCGATGCGACCACCACTGAGAATGATTATGGGGGCTTTTTTTTGGCGGTAAAGTTGAGCCGCGTAAATAATGCGATCGCCCGTTTCATTTAAATCTACACCTGGACGTGGCGGAGTCGCTGATTTAGTTGCACCACCCAAAACCACAATTGCTTCAGATGAAGGTATTTCGGCAAGTGGGAGATTTTGCCATTCGAGCGATCGCACTAAAGAATGAGAAACCCAAGCATTACCAGAAACTAGTAATACAGTTAATGCGAGTGCGATCGCCATTGCTGCCACACGCGGTCGTTTCCACAGCATAAGAAGTGAAAACAGCAAAAAAACGCAGGCTAACCCTAGCGGGTAAAAAAACAGCGGTAGTAACTTAGATAGGTATAAAAACATAATCGCAAATGAGGAATTGGGAATGGGGAATGGGGCATGGGGCATGGGGAGCCAGTGCGCTATCGCGGGCAATGCCCGACTTGTTCGCGTTTGCCCTTGGCGTTGACCGCAGGCTAGCGTCTCCGCATCTGAGAAGCACTGGCATCATGGAAAGAATCCTATTAGAACGCGCATCAAAAATCGAGCATCTTTAATTCCCGTTGCCCAATGCCCCATGCCCAATGCCCAATTACTACCTTTCCCAAAACCGAAAATTGAAACCTCCACGAGCGCGACGGTAACGGCGAGTGGGTCTTCGTTTCCGTTTGATTGCCCTTTCGTTTGGGAGTTCTCCGACATCTTCTTCGCCTTCACCTTCAGCTGCGAGTTGGGTTTTAGTTTGTTCTGCGGTTTCCCACCAAGCAATAATCCAGCCCCCACCGAAACCGGCTAACGCGCTCAACAAAACACTCATCGGTGCTGGATAGCCCAGAACCAGAAAGCCCAGCAGGAAAAATAACCAGTATTTCAGTCCGGCATCAATACCTTCAGCTGAACCAAGAGTAGGCGCTTGGGGACCACTTCTGGTTGCTGTTGTCAACCCGCCTAAGGCTATACCGCCCAATATACCCAAAAAGATACTCAGGGAGCTTGGTGCGCCCGTCATGGTAAATATGAGTGTTAAAAATAACCCAAAGACGAGTTGAGAAAAGAAAGCTTGAGAGATGTTAACCAGACCGCCGAAGTCGTTCTTTTTTGGTGCCATAAGCTTAAATCTATTGGCGAATTACTTCTTTTAATTGTGCCTGTTGTGGTTGAGTTGTATCCAAAATTTTCAGGTAGGGTTTTTCTTCTTCGGTGAAGGGTTCAGCTAGGTTAAGTTGTGACTCTAATAGATCAACTGTGGCATCGGCAATATCACCAGTGCGATCGCGCAACCGTTGTTGCAAAACTTCTAACGGTGCAGTGCATTGAATAATTTGCACTTTAAGTTGGTGTTTATTAGCTTGGGCGATCGCTTCTTGCCGCAGTTGTTGTTTATCATACTTGGCATCCAAAATCACCGTATAACCTTGATTTGCCAGTGTAATTCCAAGTGATAACAACCGTGCATAAGTTTTCTCCGTCATCTCAGCAGTATATAAATCATCCCCACCACGTTCTAACAACGGCACTCCTGCCAAATGTTTCCGCACCGCATCCGAACGAATGAGAATTGCTCCTAGCTGACGCGATAATAACCGCGCTGTCGTACTTTTACCAGAACCCGACAACCCCGACATCAATATCAATTGCCCTTGACGAGGTTTAGTGTAATCCCAAGCCAGCTTGTAATACTCAGCTGCGGTTTTTGCTGCCTCTTCCTTAACTGTTGCAGGAACACCTGGATCATCTAACAAAAACGAAGTTACCTTTGCCCGGACATACGCTTGACGGATTAAATATATCGGTAGTACCTGTAACCCTTCCCAATCGCCAGTTTGCTCTACATAAGTATTTAAGTACGCATTACTCAAATCTTGCCGCTGCTGTGCTTGCAGATTCATCACAGCATAAGCGATGTCGAACATTACATCGACAAAGCGAAACGGCTCATTAAACTCAATGCAATCGAACAGCAAAATTTTATCCTGCCACAGAGCAATATTTCGTAAGTGCAAGTCTCCGTGACATTCCCGAATGAAGTTATTAGCGATGCGACTTTTAAATAGTTCTGTGCGATCGGCAAAAAATTTATCTGTATATAGCTTTGTTTCGTCAAACTGCGTCTGCGTTTGAGGACCACCGACATATTTTTCAGTTTGCTCGTAATTTTCGTCAAACGCTTCTCTAACTTGAGCCACTTCGCCAAAAGTGCGAATGTGATCGTTAGTTTCAGTTTTAGCGTGATATTCAGCTACAACTTGTCCCAACTTTTCCAAATCTGTTTCATTCAACTTACCCTGCTCAAAGAGCGCGCTAAATAAACTTTCTTGAGGAAATTGCTGCATTTTCAACACATATTCTACAGCTTCTCCCGTTCCCCCCAAATGATATTGATTATCCGCCAGAGTAATAGGCAAAACTTCTAAATACAGTTCTCCTGCACCCCGCTGATTTAGCCGCAACTCTTCTTGACAAAAATGCTGCCGTTTTTCCAAAGTTGAAAAGTCCAAAAAGCCAAAATTCATCGGCTTTTTCACTTTATAGGCATAATCCCCAGTTAGCAGCACATAAGAAATGTGCGTTTGAATCAGTTGAATTGGTTCTGTTACCGCATGGGGATAAAACCCAGGTTGCAACATCTGCTCAATCAAAGCTGGAACAGAAACTGTCATCTTTTTTTTAGCGTCCTTGGCGATTTGGAAATTCAAACACAAAAAAACCAGGAGTTACCCCCTGGTATTATCGACAATTATTATATACTTCAGCTTGCTTCAGGCTCGGCTTCAGTGTCTGTAGCCTCGGTTTCAGCCGAGATTTGTGGTGGTAAAACGCTGACAACTATTTGCTCTGGTTCAGCTAAAACTGTCACACCTTGGGGCAATGAAAGCTCATGGATCTGCAAGCTGTCGCCAACTTTCAGGTTAGAGACATCAACTTCGATTGCCTCTGGGATGTTTTCTGGTTCACAACTGACTTGCAATTGGTTAAACACGGTGTCTAACATACCACCTTCTTGTTTAACACCGATCGCTTCTCCGATAAAGCGCAGTGGTATTTCTACTGTAGTCGGACCGTGACCTGCCACCGCAAAAAAGCTGAGGTGGAAGGGGGTGCGTTTTGCTGGATGAATCTGAACTTCCCGTAGAAGGGTTTTACCTTGCCAAGGGATATCAGTAATTTTTAAATCAATCAAGGTGTTGTTGACTGAACCTTTTTTCAGCAAACGCTCAACGGTTTTGGCATCAATGGTCAAAGCAATAGACTCTGTACCTTTGTGACCGTATAAATTCGCAGGAATTAGCCCAGAACGGCGCAAAGCCTTTGGTTTGCTGCCTTCTGGGCGCTTTTGAGATTCAATTGTGAGATCCATACTTTAACAATTCAAAATTCAAAATTCAAAAAAATGACAGTTTAAGTTGTCATTTTTCGGGTGTACTAGTGTCATACCCTAGAAGGGCAAGACAAATATTGTACATCTAAGCACTTAGCAAAGTGGCTGGTGTGCCGTCGGCGTGCAATAAAGCGCGTTTGGGACCGTGAATTGGGTCTTCTACGATGATAGTTTGATCGCGGCTGGCTCCGAGGGAGACGATCGCGATCGGGACTTCGATTAATTCTGCTAAGAATTTTAGATAGTCCAGCGCTTGCTTGGGCAAGTCTTCTAGAGTGCGGCAGTCACTTGTTGACACCTGCCATCCCGGCATTGTTTTATAAATGGGGCGACAGCGTGCAAATTGACGGGCACTAGAGGGGAAGTGATCGCAACTTTCGCCATCTATTTCATAGGAGACACAAACTTTGATTTCCTCTAGTTCGTCAAGGACATCGAGTTTGGTAATCGCCAGACAATCCATACCGTTAATTCTAGCGGCGTAGCGACCGATAACAGCATCAAACCAACCGCAGCGACGTTTGCGTCCCGTGGTTGTGCCAAATTCGGCACCGCGATCGCATAACAATTCTCCCACTTTTCCTTCCAGTTCGGTGGGGAATGGTCCTTCTCCTACTCTGGTGGTATACGCTTTCGATACCCCAATTACCCGGTCTATCATTGTCGGTCCTAGCCCTGTACCAACACAAGCCCCCCCGGCTACGGGGTTCGAGGATGTTACATAAGGATAAGTTCCATGATCTAAGTCAAGAAGCGTACCTTGCGCTCCTTCAAACAAAATGTTGCGCCGTCGCAGCACCGCATCGTATATTTTTAATGACGTATCAACTACATAAGGTCGCAACCGTTCTGCATAGCCCAAATATTGCTCTATCACCTCTTGGGCATTGAGGGGCGGCAAGTTGTAAAGCTTTTCCAGAATGACGTTTTTATAATTAATCGTCCACTCTAACTGTTCTCGCAACCCGATTTTGTCCATCAAATCTAACATTCTGATGCCAATACGCTCAGATTTGTCAGCATAAGTTGGACCAATTCCCCTACCTGTTGTGCCGATTTTGTGATTTCCCCGTCGTTCTTCCGATGCGGAGTCAATCAATCTATGGTAAGGCATCGTGACATGAGCCGTCTCAGAAATCAGCAAATTGCGAGTGGATATATTTAGTTTTTCAAGTTGATCCAGTTCTTCGATGAGAACTTGTGGATCGATTACCGTTCCGCAGCCGATTATGCACTCGGTATCTGGATACAAAATACCAGAGGGAATTAAGTGCAATTTAAAGGTTTGATTGTTAACTACAATCGTGTGTCCAGCATTGACACCCCCTTGGTAACGTACAACAACGTTTGCGGAGCGGCTGAGTAAATCTGTTATTTTACCTTTTCCTTCGTCGCCCCACTGGGCGCCTATGACAATGACGTTAGCCAAGCGTTTATTAAAGAGCTAAAGTTTTCACAAACTCTAATTATCAACATATTGTGCGACTAATGTCAAGCTTTTTTAATCGTATTTTGAGAAAAAGTGACTGATTTCTTGAGAGCAACTACTTGTGATTTATCAGTTATCAGCCATCAATTATGAATTTCATCTTAATTTTTGTAAAATTATCAACTAAAGTTAGTTTACCAGTACTGATAACTATTAATTTATATTAAAATTATCAGGTTCTTATCTAGCAGTATGTGTATTAAAAATCGTCAAAATAAAGCCAGAAATTTCCGAAGAAAAAATGTGCCAAATACCATCGGAGACAATGAAACAGTAAGTTCATCAAAAAAACAATTTTGATTAAATGTAACTAAGGCGACATTTTTCTGAATGTTGAAATTGCTATTAAATTATTTAAGGAAATAAAAGCAAGTTTTAACGCGAGTGTTTTGTCTTTAAGGGTGAAATTGATTCTTTGGATAGTTTCAACACTCAAAGATGCTCCCGATGCACTTAATTTTGCTTACTGGTTACGCGATCGCTACAGATGGATATGATTCTCAAGAACATTATTAAACTTTAAGTAAAAAATTTACACTTTTATCTAAATTATCCGATAAATAGCTACGGATAAATCGCAACAACTTTATCAGTGTACTTCTTAACTTGAGCAGCAAATTATCTCAATACTCAACATCCACAGAATCAAAAATTTGGTTGTCGAAACACATGTTTGAAGCCGCTCGGCAGTCAATTATATCTCCAAGAGATAAGCAAATGACAAATAATATTCAAATGCTAGTTCTCGACATTGATTCAACACAAAAGTTATCACAGCAGCGGACTAAACGTTACAATTCGTCAATGTTTGCTAAAGAGACAAACAGGAAGTTGCCCGAAAGAGAATTTTCTGGCAGTATCAAGGCGATCGCTAAATTTTTTGTCGCTGCTTTCGCAGATTTGGCGCTGGTTGCGATAGTGTATAAATTGCTTATACATTACATCACCCAACTCAAACAAGCAGAACATAAAATCCGTGAACAAGCAGCACTACTAGATATTGTAACTGATGCAATTATAGTAAAAAATATCCACAACCAGATTTTATTGTGGAATAAAAGTGCAGAATTATTGTACGGTTGGAAAGCTGAGGAAGCTGTTGGTAAAGATGTTGTAGCGCTTTTGTACGAAGATTTACCTCCACCAGAAGAAGCACTTTTAACTGTAATTAAAAATGGCTCGTGGCAAGGTGAATTAAAACAAGTACAAAAAAGTGGTGACGAAGTTTTAGTTGAAAGTCGATGGACTTTGGTAAAAGATGAATTTGGACAACCGAAATCAATTTTGATTGCCAGTACAGAAATTACCCAAAAGAAACAACTAGAAGCACAACTTTTGCGTTCGCAACGTTTGGAATGTATCGGCACTTTAGCTGGTGGTATCGCTCACGATCTCAACAATGTGTTAGCGCCAATTTTATTAGCAGTTCCTTTATTGCAGATGAAATTGTCCGATCCGCAAAGCGAACATTTGTTAAGGATGTTAGAAAATAATGTTAAACGCGGGGCAAATTTAGTTAGACAAGTTTTGTCTTTTGCACGCGGTATTGAAGCTAGACAGACATCTGTTAAAGTTAACTCTTTGCTAACGGAAATTGAGGACATTATCACCGGAACGTTCTCTAAATCCATCGCTTGTAATACACATATATCAGAAAATCTTTGGCATGTGCAGGGAAACGCTACTCAACTGCATCAAGTGCTAATGAACTTAGTTGTCAACGCCCGCGATGCCATGCCCGACGGTGGTATTATGACGATTTCAGCAGAAAATCTCGTCATTGATGAACATTATGCCAAAATGCATATCGACGCCCAAGTGGGTTGTTATGTTGCTATCACCATTGCGGATACAGGTATGGGGATACCGCAGACAATTCAAAAGCGAATTTTTGAGCCATTTTTTACTACTAAAGAGATAGGCAAGGGTACAGGTTTAGGACTTTCCACAGCGTTGGGCATTATTAAAAATCACGGTGGATTTGTGAATGTCTACAGTGAACTTAACAAAGGAACGCAATTTCAAGTTTACTTGCCTTCTTCCGCCAAAGTGGAAATGGAACCGCCTTGTTTACAATTGAAATCAATTAGGGGAAACGGCGAATTAATTTTGGTAGTCGATGACGAAGCAGCAATTCGTGAAATTACTAAATCAACTTTAGAAACATATAATTACCGGGTGCTAACTGCTAGTGATGGCGTTGAAGGTGTAGCAATTTATGCCCAACACCAGCAGGAAATTAGTGTAGTGTTGTTGGATATGATGATGCCTTGGATGGATGGAGCGATCGCTATCCGCACGCTACAAAAAATAAATCCTCATGTAAAAATTATTGCCATGAGCGGCTTATTATCCAATCAAAACATTGCCGAATCCGCCGGCACTGGTGTAAAAGGATTTTTATCCAAACCCTGCACAGCGAGAGAATTATTGCAGGCAATAGCGACTAGGGACTAGGGAGTGGGGGAGTGGAGGAGTGGAGTCAGGATTCAGGAGTCAGGAGTCAGGAGTCAGGAGTCAGGAGTTAATAGTCAATAGTTAAGATTTTATCTTATCTCCCCTGCCTCCTTGTCCCCCCCTCTCCCCCTCTCCCCATCCCCCCATCCTTCTTTTCTGCGCTATTGTTAAGATTATTAGACTTATTTATTATTTTTCCGGAAAAGACCATTATGGCTTTATACGCTGAATTGCATAGACATCTGGGCGGTTCGGTTGTACCACGTGTTCTGTGGCGATACCTAGAACGCAATTCCTCAGATTTACTTTCACGCTTTGCTGACTATTCGGCTTTTGAAGAGTTTTTCACGCGATCGCGCAGTACTTTAGATGAGTATCTGGAATTGCACACTTTAGTAGAAAGCGTGCAAAATGCCGAAAGTTTGCCTTACTTTATCTATCGTCTGCTGCGCGGTGCTTACATTTTTGAGAATTTGGCTTATCTAGAACTGCGTTATACGCCTTATCTCCGTACACCGAAGAATCTAAGTCAATCGCAAAGAATTGACAAGATGGCGGAGATTGTGGACATTGTCGGACAGGCAAGTCAATTACAAGAATATCCGATTGTGACTAGCCAAATTCTCTGTATGCACTCGCGCTTACCTTATGAGGTGAATAAGGCGATCGTCGATTTGGCGGCACAAAATACCAAGTATATCTGTGGAATAGATGTTGCTGGTGGTGATAGCTATTATGCCGATCGCTTGGATGAGTGGATTAGCTTGTATGATTACGCGCGATCGCTGAATGTCAAAACCACCGGACACCTTTACGAAACCACAGCCGGCTGCTATCCAGAATTATTACCTTATTTAATGCGGATTGGTCATGGCATCCAAATTCCGCTATTGTATCCAGAGTTACTAAAAGATGTAGCTAAACGCAGGCAGTGTTTAGAGGTTTGCCCGACAACATACTTAAAAACTGGCACTTTAGAAGATATCCGTCAACTCAAGTTAGTTTTTGACCGATGTTTTGAGGCGGGGGTAGATATCGCTATTTGTACTGATAACGCTGGTTTGCATAATGTGCGTTTACCCTTTGAGTATGAAAATCTCTTGACTTACGACATCATTAACTTCCAACAGCTACAAGCTTGTCAAGATGCAGCTTTCCGTCATGCTTTTGCTTGGCCCTACGGTCAACGTCCGGCATCATTGTTAAATGGATTGCTCAAACCTGAACCTGTGAAAGCTTTATCGATGCGGGATAATTAAGTACCAACACCCTATAAGGGTGTGGCTATACGTACAACGCCCACCTGCGTGGGCTGAATTATAGCCTGCGTTCGCGTAGCGTGTCGTAGACAAGGCAGGCTTTGTTCGTATAGCCTCAGGCTTATAGCCTGTAGGTATGATGGACAAAATTTCTTTACAATTCATAAAATTTTCTTTGCTTATGTAAATAAATTTGCTTATTCTATTCAGTGCTTGGCAACTTGCCTAAACTGAAATTTATGTCTTCTACGATTCAAGCTTTACCAACAGAGGTTGTATACCTCATTACAGCCGGAGAGGTAATTGACTCTCTAGCTTCTGTGGTGCGGGAATTGATAGAAAATTCCCTAGATGCAGGTGCAACGCGGATTGTGGTTTCCGTATGGGCGCAGCAGTGGCGGGTGCGCGTAGCGGATAATGGTTGTGGAATGAATTTGGATGACTTACAGCAAGCCGCATCTGCCCACACTACCAGTAAAATTCGCTCTTGTGCAGATTTGTGGCAAATTAACAGTTTAGGGTTTCGGGGTGAAGCGCTGCACAGTTTGACGACTTTGGCAGATTTAGAAATTTTAAGTCGTCCGGCAAATTCTTCAAGTGGTGGATTCAGGGTTGTGTATGGCTATGGGGGGGAAGCTGTCTTAGTGGAAGCAGCAGCGATCGCACCTGGTACAATTGTCACCATATCTAATTTATTCGGAAATTGCTCAAGTCGTCGTCAAGGCTTGCCAACCACAGCTATTCAAATGAAAGCGGTGCAAGCGTCGATTTATCAAATCGCTTTGTGTCATCCTCATGTTACCTGGCAAGTTTGGCAAAATGACCGTGAATGGTTCACTCTTTCACCCGCTGCCACAACGGGAAAACTGTTACCTCAAATTCTACATCAAGTTAAACAAGGCGATTTAGAAGAACTAAAATTAGAATTACCGAAGCCGAACAAAGCCTTAAACTTAGTTATAGGATTGCCCGATCGCTGTCATCGTCATCGTCCAGATTGGGTGCGTGTAGCTATCAACGGACGCATGGTAAAATCCCCCGAATTAGAGCAAACGATTTTTACAGGATTTCACAGAACATTACCACGCGATCGCTATCCAATCTGTTTTTTACATCTTTATATTTCCCCCGATCAAATTAACTGGAATCGCAATCCCGCAAAAACTGAAATTTACCTCAATGAATTAACTTATTGGCAAGAACAAATATCCAGCGCCATTGAACAAGCACTTCGCATCAATTCTGTCAATATCAAAGAAGTAGTTCACACAACACGAGTTAGTAAATTAATCAAAGCCGCAGAAGAAAAAGGCGGTTATCATGTCAATCGTCCCAATTCTGAAGAGGAAAATAAGCCGCTTAATTCTCTCAAAGCTGTTGCTCAAGTTAGTAATACTTATATAGTTGTAGAACATCAAAATGGCATGTGGCTAGTAGAACAGCACATCGCTCATGAGAGAGTTTTATATGAGCAATTGTGCGATAATTGGCAACTTATTCCCGTCGAACCGGCAATCATTCTTTATCAATTATCACCAGCGCAAGTTTCGCAACTACAACGCATCAATATAGATATAGAACCTTTTGGCGAACAACTTTGGGCAGTTCGTAACATACCTGCACTTTTACAGCAAAGAGACGACTGTGCAGAAGCAATTTTAGAACTTAGTTGGGGTGGTGATTTACAAACAGCACAAGTAGCCGTAGCCTGTCGCAGTGCAATTCGTAATGGTACACCCCTAACTTTACCAGAAATGCAGACACTATTAGATGATTGGCAACGTACCCGCAACCCGCGCACCTGTCCCCACGGACGACCGATTTATCTATCTTTGGAAGAATCAGCCTTAGCGCGTTTTTTCCGACGTAATTGGGTGATTGGCAAGAGTCATGGGATTTGATTTTGTGTTTAGGCGATCGCTCTATATCATCGGGTTGTGGAGAGTGCGATCGCCTGAAACCATCTTGCTTCAGTAGAAGATTTTAAAATAATATATAGTCACCAAGTACAAAAATAAGAGTGTAAACAATGCAAGCTGACAAAATATTAGAGCAAAGGTTACTTGATAAAATCCGCAAATTGGTTCCGGAAGAAGTATTACTAGTTGAAAACTATATCGATTCTCTATATCAGCATTCTTCAGACGTAAGCTTAACTTTAGGCGCTGCAAAGCTCTCGGAACCAGCTTTGCAAAAAATCTGGCATAACCCCGATGATGCTGAGTATGACCAATTATAAATTTGGTGATGTTGTTTTAGTACCTTTTCCCTTCACTGACCAGACTACTACTAAAAAACGTCCAGCAGTTATTGTTAGTTCTGTTGATTATCAACGCGAGCGTTCAGATGTGGTGTTGATAGCTGTTACAAGTCAAGCAAATCCAGCAACTTCTTTTGGCGAAATGACAATTACTGAGTGGAAAGCGGCTGGTTTAATTAAACCTTCAATTATCAAACCAGTTTTAACTACCATTGACAAAAAACTAGTGATTAAAAAGTTAGGACAACTCCAGGAAGTTGATACCCAAACATTGCGTAATCTTTTACAAGTTATCTTAGGTGCGTAGATGCGATCGCCTAAAATCAGCGTGTCATCGAAAGTGCGGTCTTCGTAGCTTACCGTTAGGTATCGCCTAAAATCAGCGTGTCATCGAAAGTGCGATCGCATTTATAATTTAGTATGAGTATGAATTAAGTTAAAAACTAATGTTGCAATCAATTGAAGGAGTTTACAAGCACGGCAAGGTAGAACTTGCCGAATTACCATCTGAGGTGTCAGAAAGTCGCGTTATTGTAACTTTTTTAGAGTCAAAAAAAGCTCAGGTCGAAAGGCAAATAATGCAGTTTGGTATGTTCTCAGTAAATAAACCATCAACAGAAGAAGATTTTGAAATTGCTGAATTTAAAGGGGATACAGAAGATGGCTTAGACTGGTCATAAATAATTATGAAGTATGTTATCGATACTCATGCTCTTATATGGTTTCTCGAAGGAAATTCGCGATTAGGTGCAAATGCCAAAGCTATCCTTTCTAATCCTGATTCTCATTTAGTTATCCCTGCAACCACGCTCTTCTGAGGCTGTTTGGATTGTCGAAAGAGGAAGAACATCTATTCCTTCTGTTAAAGATGTAATTTCAGCAATTGAGGCTGACCCTCGTGTGGTAATTTATCCACTTGATAAAGATGTAATTGAAATAACTATGAGCTTATCTGCTATTAATGAAATGCACGATAGGCAAATTGCTGCAACTGCGCTAGTTTTAGCAAGCAAAGGTGAGGTAGTGCAGTTATTAACATGTGACAAAAATATAATCGCATCAGGTTTGGTTTCTATTGTTTGGTAGATGCGATCGCATACTGCAATCGTGTAATAATCGCATCAAATCATCATATAATGAAAAGCGCGTTAGCGGAGCTTACCGTTAGGTATCGCTTAAAATTATCCTGTCATCGAAAATGCGATCGCATAAAATTAGCGTGTAATCAAGAGTGCGATCGTCTAAAATAATGGTGTCATTGAAAGTGCGTAGAAGCTCTGCTTCTTGTCGCAAGACATCGCCTAAAATTTAATACACCTAAACTAGTTTAAAAACTCAAGCCCTATGAAAACATTTACTGCGATTGTTGAAAGAGATCCTGAGACTAAACTTTATGTAGGCTATGTTCCTGGGTTTCCTGGAGCGCATTCTCAAGGTGAAACTTTAGACGAATTACAAGATAATTTACGTGAAGTAATTGAGATGCTTTTGGAAGATGAGGAATTAGTTTTCGAGACAGAATTTGTCGGTATACAACAAATTGTCATCCAGTAAACACTTATGAGCAACATACCTGTTCTCAAACCACTCCGAAGTAGTTCGGATACTGGAAAATCTTGGGTTTCTTGAAGTGCGTCAAAAAGGTTCACATAAACAATTTCGCCACGCAGATGGTCGAGCAACGACTGTTCCATTTCACAAAGGACGTGATATATCCCCCAGGTTGCTACGACAAATTGCGAGCGACATTAATTTAACAGTAGAAGAATTGTTAGAGTTTAGGTAAAAATCAAGTGCGATCGCACTTCTGTTATCGGGTTATGGAGAGTGCGAACGCGCAGCTTTCCGCAAGAAGCGATTTCCAAAGAACAACGTCTCGAAGATAAGCAATTCTTTGGAAATTGCGCCTAAGCCATTAGGTTTTTACACCATACCTTTGGCAAGATTGAAAGGACTGCCAGATGCGATCGCCTGTTGCTGGAGGTCAACGACTGAGGGAACAGATAGTCCTGTCTCAACTGAAGAAGTCATCAAACCAGCGAGGAGGCTACGACCTGCGGCTCCATTTGGTAGTGACATTCCCAAGCTTTCCGCATCAACAAATGAGTTGCGGGTGATGGAACTAGCTTCTACCGACTTGAGGCTGGCAAGTAAATCTCCACTGGAGGCAATACTGATATGGGTGGAGAAGTCATTGCCCTGCTGGTTTTGAGTGATGGACAGTTGATCGAAGCTCAAACCAGCGATGAGACCAAGGCGATCATGGCTTTGGAATTGGTCTATCGTGGTCGATCCAGCACCGGAAACAAGAACAAATAAATCGCGACCGCTACCACTATAAACCAAGTTATCGCCAGCGCCTGCCGCAATTAAGTTGTTGCCTTCTGCGGCAGAAATGACATCATCTCCTGCACCTGTAAATATCCAGTCGCTGCCGGAACCTGCATAAACGATATCGTTGCCGTTACCTGTGCCGATAAGATTATTACCTTCTGCGGCGTAGATTAGGTTACGACCATTGCCTGCGTCAATTAGATCGTTACTGGAACCAGTATAAATTATGTCATCTCCAAAGCCTGTGAAGATATCATTTAGACCTTCGCTTGCGTGAATTTCGTTGTTGCCATTGCCTGCGTTGATAATGTCACGGCTATTGCCTGCGTAGATAACATCGTTGCCAGAACCAGAAGTAATCTGATTAAAGCCTTCCGCAGCAAAGATTTTGTTTAGACCATCTCCTGCGTTGATAATGTCACTACCATCTCCTCCATAGATGACATCATCCCCAGAACCTGCTGTAACTATGTTATTGCCTTCGCGTCCATAGAAGGTGTTGTTACCTTCTAAGTCTGTGAGGGTGTCGTCACCGAAACCAGCATCGAGGGAATCATCTCCTAAACCGCCTTCGAGGATATCGTTACCAAGGTCGCCAAGCAAGGTGTCTTTTCCAGAACCACCTCGGAGGATGTCGTTACCTTCACCACCCCACAGGATATCTTCTCCAGTGCCACCATCCAAGGTATCATCCCCTGCCCGACCTTCGAGGGTGTCGTTACCTGCTAAACCAGTCAGGATATTGTTGCTATTATCGCCGATGAGGAAGTCGTTGTAGGATGAGCCTTCGAGGTTTTCAATCGAGATAAATTTATCGCCTATGGCATCTCCTTGCCAACCTGTGCCTTCAGCCAAACTAGCAGTAACGTCGGAAGTCGCAGTGATGTAAGAAGCGGTATCGTTGCCAGTACCACCATCAAGGATATTGGAAGGCCAGCCTGAGCCAGTGCCACCAACGAGATAATCGTCTCCAGCGCCACCAAAGATTTCATCGTTGCCGTTTTCACCGAAGAGGCGATCGCTTCCTTCTTTGCCTTCGATGATATCATTGCCATCGCCACCGAGAATAGTGTTGGTGTTGCTGTCACCAATGAGGCGATCGGCGTAAGCGGAACCGATGACGTTTTCGATGTTTTTGAGGGTGTCGAGTCCGTCAATGCCATCGAAAGCAATGTTATTTGCTAGGTCAACGGATACGCCAATGTTAGAGCTGTTAAATGACCGACGGTAGCTAACGGTATCGATGCCATCACCGCCATCAAGGGTGTCGTCGCCGCCGTTACCGATGAGGAGGTCATTGCCATTCAAAGCATTTAGAGCGTTGCGAAGTGCATTGCCAATCAACACATCATCGTAGTTAGAACCTGTGATGTTTTCCAGGTTTTGGAGTGTATCTGTGCCACCAAAACCATCGAAAGCTGTGCCTGCTGCGATGGTGAAAGAGGGTTCGAGGTCGAAGGAATAGATTATGTTGCTGTAGCCTTGGGTTTGATCGATGTTCACGATCGCACCATTAGGGGAATTGTCGTAGTCGGCGGTATCGATGTCTGTGCCCCCATCAAGGAGGTCGTTACCTGCGCTACCAACGAGATAATCGTCTCCAGCGCCACCAAAAATTTCATCATTGCCGTTTTCACCGAAGAGGCGATCGCTTCCTTCTTTGCCTTCGATGATGTCGTTGCCATCGCCACCGAGAATAGTGTTGGCGTTGCTACCACCGATGAGGCGATCGGCGTAAGCGGAACCGATGACGTTTTCGATGTTCTTCAGGGTGTCGAGTCCATCAATGCCATCGAAGGCGATGTTTTGGGAAAGGTCAACGGATACGCCAATGTTAGAGCTGTTGAATGAGCGACGGTAGCTGACGGTATCAATGCCATCGCCACCATCGAGGATGTCGTCGCCGCCGTTGCCGATGAGTAGGTCGTTGCCAGCTAGACCATTGAGGATATTTTTCAGGGCGTTGCCGATCAGGACATCATTGTAGGCAGAACCTGTGATGTTTTCTAGATTGCGGAGGCTATCGACATCGCCAAAGCCATCCCATGCTTTACCTGCCACAACCTCAAAGGTCGGCTCAAGGTCGAAAGAATAGGTTGTGTTGCTGTAGCCTTGAGTTTCGTCGATGTTGACAATGACGTAGCCAGGGTCATTATCGTAGCGAGCCGTATCGATATTTGCTCCACCATCAAGTAGATCGAAACCAGTGCTACTAAAGAGTTGGTCGTTGCCATCTTGACCAAAGAGTTTGTCATCACCCTGTTCACCGTCAAGGATGTCGTCGTCCCCTAAGCCAAGTAGGAAGTCGTTATCCGCACCTCCTTTGAGGGTATCGTTACCTGAACCGCCATTGAGAACATCAATCCCTGCTCCACCTAGCAAGTTATCATTGCCGGCTTCGCCAAACAGAACATCATCGTTAAGACCACCCTTTAATGTATCGTCGCCAATGCCACCGTCCAAGAAATCATTGCCAGCGCCGCCATCGAGAATGTCATTGCCGCCTTCACCATAGAGGGAGTCTTTCCCTCCATTTCCAGCAACATAGTCATTGCCATCCCCTGCACGGATCTCGTCACTAGCATCAGTTCCTTCTAATACATCGGCTCCAGAACCTGTTTGAAGCAAGACCCCACCATCATGTTTGTAAGTAATACCAGCACCTGGTTTAGTAGGAAATGAAGGTTTCGGAGGTATCGAAGGCTGTGGTGGTGGTGAGCTAGAACTACCATCCGTAAGTCCAAAACCGAGAAGCCCTCCTAAATCTTCTAATAATTCTTTACCCTTAATAAGGTTTCCACCAACCCATTCAATGGGTTTACCACCTATAGTGGTGATAACCTTTAGACCATCCTTTGTGTTCTCCCAAGTTGTTTCCACTCCATCGGCAGCAATCTGAGTGATTTTTCCGCCCTGTTTCTTGAGTATCGTTGTTCCCTTACCAACAATAGAATCAGTGAATTCCTCAGTTCCATCTGCTAGGGTATTCCATGTCTTCTTTGCACCATTTGCCGCAAGCTCAGTAAGTCTTTCTCCTTCTTTAATTAGTTTCTTACCTCCTTCTACAAACTCTTCAGCACCATTTTCTAGCGTTCTCCATGTCTTCTCAGCAATTTTTTTGCCATCTTTAAACTGCTCTACAACGAAGTCTCCAGCCTGGTTAGCTTTTTCCCTTGTCCAATTTCTAAATTGATCGGCTTTGTCTACAACAAATTCTCCTGCCTTTTCCGCAATCCTAGCTACTGTTTTTCCATTATGCATATCCTTAATTTGCTCAACATAACCAAGAACCTTGTCAGCCTTTTCTTCAATTGCTTCTAGAGAAAAGCTCCCTAAAGAAAATGGTGGAGTCTCTACGCCTATACCTACAATTTTGGCTCCCAAAATGTCGATTTGGGCACTGAGTCCTGCTGCAATGGTGGCATTCGCTTCTTTAAAGGGGAAACCTTTGATCTCACTCAATCGAACCTTGCCATCTCCTGGAGTCAGATCATTATCATTGAGGTTAAAATCAATTGTTGGGTCGATATTAACAGTAACCGATAAGGAGGCAGTACCAGCAGCAGTAATTGAAGGACCAATACCTAATTTAGCCCCCAACTTAAGTTCATCAACATCTTTAAAGTCTTTGATATAGAAGCCATCTGAAAATTCTTTATTTTGCTGGAGTCCGTAGGTGTCAAAGCCAAATCCCAATTGAAGTTCGACACCACCCCCTACGTTTCCAGTAACTCCTATAACCCCAGCACCAACAGGAACAGTTAAAGGAAAGCCCTTATGGATATCTAGCTTTAGCTTGGGCGCAACATATGAAAAAATATCTTCATTATTACCTTGCAGAATTCCAAAAATTGTCTTTTGAGGATTAGAAAGTAAAGGAATATCAAAACCTGAAGGCAAGTTTGGCTTAGTAACTTTTAGACCAGAAGAAAAATCAGGAATATTAATATTCCCTGATAAATCAACTGTTAATTCTCCCAAAGTAATTTCTTCTTCATTAGAAGGCAAGCCATTGATAAATTTGCTAAATGAGAAGAGATCGCTAACCAGACTAAGGTCTATAGGCTCTTTCTTTTCACTAAGTTTTTCGGCTGCATAGCCAACAACATCTACAACACTGATCGAACTGGGATTAGAGTCTCTATTAATAAAATTGAAAACACTTGGATAGTCAGATAGCAGAGGAACGTCTGTGTTTAGAAATTTAAGCACAGGATCTATTTGCTTCAATGAATCCTGGATAAAACCAAGATTTTTTGTCAGTGCATCGCTATAGAAAGCACCTGGATTGAAGCCGACCGAGAATTTGATTATTCCTGATGCATCAGTTGATTGCGTTGCACTAATCCCCAATGGCTTACGAACTTTGTCCAGCCTTTTGTTGATTTGTGCAACTTGAGTCTCTTGGTCTTTTACCATTTTTCCTACTCCTATTTATTCAGATGATTTTTACTTTTAAACTGTGCTTAGAAAAGCAGGAATAATAAGACATCGCTTACTACTTACTTGTATGCTTTGTTCAAACTAAACAAGGTGATCGCACTTTTTATAAAACAATTTTTTGGTTGCGATCGCGTTTACCAAGATTTACCTTCTGAACAATGGGCTATTACTTGTATCCGACTTGCGCTTTACGCTTCTGAGCTTGCATCCACTAGAAGACATAGGCTGCAAGCTAAGAACTTTATCCGCCAGTTTTATATGCTATGCAAGTCATTTAATATCGTTAAATTCTGGGCGTGAGTTCGCTGTCAATCATCAAATTTTTTCGTTTGCGAAAGCATGTATGTACGATTCTTGTTCACAACGTATTTAGGATTGGTAAAGTAATAAACAAAACATACCCAAATCCCCCACCTCAAATCACCTAACGAGCATTAGCAACATCATTAGCAATTTCCGCAACACAAAACCTCAGCTACACCAATACAGCAAGTAACATCCTTGATTGGAAAGCGATCGCCTGGTACAGAGTGCGTTACTCCCAGCTAGACGCTGATTTTCGGGCTTTTGGCAGCACAGATGAAACGTTCCCGCGCAAAACTCAAACCACATCAGCACAGGACAAAAAATACTTAACCCTAAGCGAGTACAGAGCGAAGCGCAGATCGCCTAATTTTGATGAAGCTACCAGTCCTTATATTCACGGAATTGTAAAGATTAAGTGTAGTTTATTGTCTGTATAAATACTGCCATTACAATATCCATTAGTAAAATTTATTTTGACTATAAGTGTAATGGCATTACATCCTCATCCACGAAGCGATGATTTAGCGGAGAAGTTTGCGGAAGCAAACGAGCATTGGAACTTAGAGAAGTTATACCGAGATATTGCGGATGCCAAGCAGCAAGAAAGACGCAGGCAGTGCAAACAACTGACTCCGACTGAAAAAGCTTGTCTGCGGGGATTACTTTCTGGTTACAGTCCAACTGAGATTGCTACGGAACTTAACCGCGAACCAGGTGGATTGAGGGTTGAACTTTGCAGAGGTTTGTATCGATACATCGAGAGTGTGACAGATACGTATATCAAAACTTATATTAATGTATCAAAAATTCTCGAAGATACAGGATACAAACTTTACCCTCTCCAAACAGACACCCCTCTTTTTAATAAGGAGAGGGGAAGGGGTGAAGTTCTAAACGCAACTCGTCAATATCGAGATTGGGGAGAAGCGATTGATGTCTCTATTTTCTATGGACGCACGGATGAGTTAACTAAGCTACAACGATGGGTTGAACAAGATAAATGCCGTCTAGTAGCGCTGTTAGGAATAGGTGGAATTGGTAAAACAGCTTTATCGGTGAAGTTAGCGCAACTAGCGCAGGAAGGTTTCGAGTTTGTAATTTGGCAAAGTTTACGCGATGCTCCTCCTTTAAGTGAATTATTAGACACATTAATAAAGTTCCTTTCTTGCCAGCAGGATACAAATTTGCCGGAAAAAGTGAGCGGTAAAATCTCCCGACTGATTGAATATTTACGTAAATCCCGCTGTTTGTTGGTTCTTGATAACTTTGATGCTTTACTTAGTAGTGGTGAAAGAGCAGGTAGTTATCGTGCTGGTTATGAGCAATATGGGGAACTGCTGCAACGGTTGGGGGAAGTAGCGCATCAAAGTTGCTTATTACTAACTTCGCGGGAAAAGCCAGCAGAAGTAGCAGCGTTAGCAGGGGAATTTCTGCCGATTCGTTCTTTACAGCTATCAGGATTAAACAATGACGAAGCACAGAGGATTTTAGCTGCAAAAGGGATTTATGGGTCGGTGGATGAGGAAGAAAGATTAATTGAATCTTATCGCGGAAATCCGCTGGCATTAAAGATAGCAGCAACTTCAATTTTAGATTTGTTTGACGGCAGTATTTCTGAGTTTTTAGAAGAAGGGACAACTGTTTTTAACGGCGTTCGCAATCTTTTAGCTCATCAATTTGAACGTTTGTCACCTTTAGAAACAGAGGTTATGTATTGGACTTGTATTAATCGAGAAACTGTACAAGTTGGCGATTTACAAGAAGATATTGTCCCAGCAGTATCAAAAGTAAATTTACTCGAAACTTTGGAGTCTTTAAGTTGGCGTTCTTTAATTGAAAAAGGTAAAAACGCAAACACAAAGGCAACATTCACCCAGCAACCTGTGGTTATGGAATACATTACTGACCGTTTAGTTGCAGGTGTTTGCGAAGAAATAAAAACGGGTAAGATTAATTTATTAAATAAATACGCTTTAATTAAGGCTACGGCTAAAGATTATATTCGAGTAAGTCAGATTCGGATTATTTTAGAGCCGATATTAGCTAAGTTAAAATTTAACTTAAAATTCAAATCAGAAATTGAGCAACAAATTAAAAATAATATTGAAAATCTCCGAGAAAACTTTTCCGAAATACCTGGATACTGTGGGGGAAATTTAATTAACTTATTACGTTACTTACAAGTGGATTTGACTGGGTATGATTTTTCTAATTTAAAAATTTGGCAAGCTTATCTACAAGGCATCAATTTACATGATTGTAACTTTGCTAATGCCGATGTTAGCAAGTCGGTTTTTAATCAAGCGATCGCAAACACTCTCTGGGTAGAATTTAGCCCAGATGGAAAACTTCTCGCTAGTGGTGATACAAATGGCAAAATTGACCTTTGGAATGTAGAAAATGTAGAAACGCGACATGTCATGTCTCTACAAGGTCATATTGGCTGGGTTTGGACGGTTAAATTTAGTCCTGATGGTAAAATGGCAAGTTGTGGTGAAGATGGCACCATCAGATTTTGGAATATTAACACAGGCAAATCCTTACATATTATAGAAGCGCATTCAATCCGATGTAGCTCAATCAGCTTCAGTCCAGATGGAAAGATACTCGCAAGCGGTGGTGGTGATGAAACCGTTAAACTTTGGGATGTCAACAGTAGAAAATGCCTGAAAACATTCAAGGGACATACAAAGATTTTGCGTATGGTTGCTTTTAGTCCAGATGGTGAAATTCTCGCAAGCGGAAGTGACGATCGCACTATCAAACTTTGGGATGTAAAAACAGGCATTTGCCTGTATACCTTACAAGGACATTCTGGTGAAGTTTTTTCGATTGGTTTTAGTCCAGATGGGCAGACACTGGCAAGTGGAAGTGCAGATAAAACGGTAAAATTTTGGGATGTCAGCACAGGTGAATGCTGGAGAACTTTACAAGGAAATCAATTTGACTCTGTAATTTCAGTTGTCTTTAGTCCTGACGGCAAAACTTTAGCTGCTGCTGGTGAAGCATCTACGATTAGCTTGTGGGATGTCAAAACTGGGCAGTGTTTCCAAACTTTTGGGGGATATACCAGACGTGTTTGGTCGGTTGCTTTTAATCCTGATGGTAATATTCTTGCTAGTGCGAGTAGAGACCAAAGCATAAGGCTATGGCAAGTTACGACAGGCAGATGCTTGAAAACTTTACAAGGTTATACAGGTCGAGTTTGGGCTGTAGCTTTTAGTTCGGATGGTGAGTTTTTAGCTAGTGGATGTGACCAAACAGTCGGAATTTGGAATGTTGGGGATACTCCTTCCCTTCTCCTGTCGGAGACGCTACGCGAACGGGACGCTCTGCGAACGGAGTCGCTTTGCGAACGCAAGGGTCTGAAAACTTTACATGGTCATACCTGTGAAGTCTCCACGCTTGCTTTTATTGAGAATGAACAAATAGCTAGTGGTAGTTACGATCGCACAATTCGGATTTGGGATATCATTACAGGGCAATGTTTAAGGATATTACGGGGACATACAGGTTTTATATTTTCACTAACTTGTAGTCCAGATGCTAAAACTCTTGCTAGTGGTAGTGCAGACAATACGATTAAGCTGTGGGATATTCAAACTGGGCAATGCTTTAAAACTTTAGAGCAACATACAGATTGGGTCTTTTCGATTGCTTGGAGTCCAGATGGACAAATTCTCGCTAGTAGTAGCAGCGACGGTATTATTAAGTTGTGGAATACTAAAACTTGGGAATGTCTGAAAACGCTACAAGGACATCAAAGTTGGGTTTATGCGATCGCTTTTAGTCCAGACGCTCAAACCTTGGTCAGTGGTGGATCTGACCAGATGATCAAATTATGGGATGTCAAAACAGGTAATTGTAAGCTTTCATTACCAGGACATACAAAAATGGTGAGTGGTGTCAAGTTTAGTCCTGATAGCAATACAATTGCTACTTGCAGTCATGATCGCACTATCAAGCTTTGGGATACACAAACCGGAAGATGCTTGAAAACACTTTTAGGACACAAGCATTGGATTTTAGGAATTGACTTCCACCCCAAAGGACAAACCTTAGCGAGTTGCAGTCAAGACCAGACAATTCGACTTTGGGATGTAGAGACAGGAGAATGCAACAAAGTAGTGCGATCGCCTCGTCCTTATGAGAATATGAATATCATAGGCATCACAAGTTTAAATCCACAGAAAGCGACTTTAAAAACACTTGGAGCCTTAGAATTAGTCAGCAATTATCAGTCAACGTCTAAAGTTGTAGAATTTGCGAAACTTGCACGTAGTAAATCCTTGAACTAATCTGTCTCTCCACATGAACAAGCGATCGCTAGTCCAGCATGTTTCAATAGTGTATTTTTGTCCAGACTATGAACTATATATTGAGGAGTTACCTCAAGTAGTTTATCAATTCGTGCTTTAGCTGCTGTAACTACCGATTCATCAAGGCTACCATTGCTTAAGGAATCTGCAAAATCAGAAGCGATCGCATAAGTTCTTTCCAAAGATGATGAATTGATATTGCGGGACACTATAAATAAATCGCAACCTGCATTAAACGCTTTTGCGACAGTCCCACTTTTCATAAACATATCTGAGACAGCTTTCATATCTAAGTCATCAGATACAATCACTCCTTTAAAACCAAGTTCTTTCCGGAGGATGTCATTTAAAATTAACTTTGAAAGCGTTGCCGGCACATCTGCATCTATCTGAGGAAATAGAATGTGTGCGGTCATAATCATCGGTATCTGTTCTTCGATCAGCGCTTGAAAAGGTATCAGTTCGCGCGATCGCAAATCTTCTACTGTCAGATTTAGCCTTGGTAGCTCAATATGCGAATCTTGACTAGTGTCTCCATGTCCGGGGAAATGCTTTGCACATCCTTTGATTCCTGACTCCTTCAATCCTCGGTAATAATCTCGTGCAGCTTGTGCAGCACCTTCAGGAGTGGTGTCAAAAGCGCGAGGTCCAATGACGGGATTTTGAGGATTAGAAAAAATATCGGCTACAGGAGACCAAGATACATTGATTCCCAATGACTTTAATTCTAATGCTGTTGCCTTTGCTACTTCAATCGCCAGCGATCCTAACATGAAAGCATGAGGAAATCGAGTGATCGGCAAAGGTGTGCGAATCACAGAACCTCCCTCATGGTCAAGGGTGAGAAACATCAAGTCGCGTTCAGCGTATTGTCTTACCTGGTCAATCAAATCCTTAAACGTTTCCAGCCAAACTTGATAATGAGTACCCTGACGAAAATTTTTCGCAAAAAATATCACCCCAATCGGTTTCAATTCGCTGAGTGCGCGTTTATCATCATCGCTTAATGTAGTCCCGGAAATACCCAGAATGAGGTGATGTCCAAAGCGCTCAAGTTGCGATACTGGCATAATGCTTTACCTATGGCAGAAATGGGGACTGGGGACTGGGCACAAGGGGACAAGGGGACAAGGGGACAAGGGGACAAGGGGGAATTTGCTCCTCCAATTACCCAATTGCCCATTGCGAGTGTGTCCATTGCCCAATTCCCAATTACCATTTACGCACGATCGCCACTTAAAAATCTGGGCGTTGCATAATGGCGGTATGAATTGAGGTAAAATTTCGATGGAATGTCCGCGTTGTGGGTCGTCCCATATCCGTAAGAATGGAAGAAAAAGAGGTAAGCAGAATCACATTTGCTGTGATTGCG
>JAESFM010000073.1_pt1 | contig 50213 bp, 38 predicted proteins | sample 9266171 | NCBI WGS metagenome assembly JAESFM01 (sample SAMN14505069, study PRJNA617099) | algae metagenome | isolation source: Hassallia sp. WJT32-NPBG1 and co-occurring heterotrophs from well developed... | place: USA: Mojave Desert, Joshua Tree National Park, California | collected 2006-06-22 | reverse complement strand
AAAACTGGTATGAAGTCCAGAGAAATTTGTCTCTTCAAGTGGCTCGTGACTTCATACTGAAACATCTCGAACAAAGGGTGGGCTTGAACGCACATAGTCAGATTCCTGTCAATGCGTAAGTCCTGAACATAACATCGCTCTGCATTAACATAACATCGCTCTGCATTAACATAACAATGGTCTGCATTAACATAACAACGGTCTGCATTAACATAACGTCGCTCTGCATTAACATAACGTCGCTTTGCAATCACATAACAACGCTCTGCTAAATATATAGCCGTTCTCGGTTGGGTGCAGTACAGTTTTGACCTCTCTCCTACAAGGAGGAGCCAGTGCGTTGGACGGGTTTCCCGGCTTGTTCGCGCAGCGTCTCCCCCTGGGAGAAGCATCTGGCGTTAGAGGCTTTGAGTCTTACTCCCCTTCCCTTGTAGGGAAGGGGTTGGGGGTTAGGTCTGTATTGGACAGAAGGTGCAAACCGCTATAGTACGATCGCTATTATTAAAACCTTGCTCTCATACCGTTTCACAAAAATCTTATACAATTCCCTCCCCCTGCTCCCCCTGCTCCCCCTGCACCCTGCCCCCTGCCCCCTGCCCCCTGCTTCCCTTAACCCTCTATGATTCGTCCAGCTAAACTTGCAACTGCAAATCCTAGCTGTTCGGGCAGTAGAGGTTTGGTGAGATGCATTTGAAAGCCTGCGGCGATCGCATTCTCGTAATCTTCGGTTCTGGCATTTGCTGTTAGCGCTGCTGCGGGAATTTGTCCCCCAGCTTCGGCACTCAGTTTTCTGACTCTGCGAATCAATGTATAGCCGTCTTCCCCTGGCATACTGATATCAGATAACAACACATCATATGCAGATGGGTTTGCTGTTAGGGTAGCGATCGCTTCATCTGCTGAGGCAACTGTTGTTACTGTCGCTTGATACTCTTCAAGCACTGCCTTTAATAACTCACGCAGCTCAGGTGCATCATCCACAATCAAGACTCTTACACCCGCTAAGGATGAGATATCCCGAACTGGCATTTGCATGTCGATTGCCTGTGGTGAGTTTAGCGCAGGTTCTTCAATTTTACTTTGCAGCGGCAGCCTGACGATAAATGTCGCTCCTTGTCCCTCGCCCAAACTTTCAGCGTACACTGTACCGCCGTGAAGTTCAACTAAGTGACGGACAATCGTCAGTCCGAGTCCCAGTCCATTATTTGATCGGGTTGTAGAACTATCGGCTTGCCAGAAGCGATCAAAAACATAAGGTAAAAAGTCAGCGTTGATGCCCTTACCCGTATCCTTGACTTGAATTTGGGCTACTGAATCAACATAATCTAATGTAACTTCAACTCGCCCTTGTGCTGGGGTGAATTTAATCGCGTTAGAAAGTAAATTCCAGAAGACTTGCTGTAAACGGATGGGATCGCCAAATATTCGTTCGGATGCATCATCAAACCTGAATACAATTTGAATGTCTTTCGCGTTTGCTGGCACGCGGACGATTTCAATCGCTGCGTTAATTACGGGGGTAAGCTGCATCATCTGGCAATCCAAGCGCAGCTTGGCTGAGGTAATGCGAGAAATGTCCAACAAATCCTCAATGAGTCGAGTTTGTAATTTGGCACTTTGTTCGATCGCCTCAAGCCCACGCTCGACCCTTTTTTTGTCAAATTGTTGCCTGCGAAGCAACTGCGTCCATGCCACTAGAGAATTAAGTGGATTCCTAAGTTCGTGAGAGAGGACGGATAAAAACTCATCCTTCATGCGGTTAGCTGTCTCAGCGGCAGTCCGCGCTGACTGTTCTTGAGCCAGAAGTTGAGCGCGTTCTGTCAGCAAGTTTTTTTGCTGCGTGATGTCAGCGATCGCCAAAAGAATCAAGTCGCGATTATCTGCTTGAGACATTTTGCGGGCATTAACCAGCAAGGTTTTGCGTCTGCTGTGCTCAGACTCATACTCAACCTCCAAGTTTTGAAAAGCTTCTAACTGATTATTGCTGGGAATAATATCTTCCAGAAGCGATCGCAACTGAGGAATATTCAATTGTCCATTCCCTAAATCAAAAATCCGCACGCGCTGTTCTATTTGCGCTGCTTGTACCTGGAACATTTCATAAAAAGCCCGATTCGCGCTGATGACTTGCAAGCTCGCATCCAGCACCACCAAGGGTTGCAGCATCGTCTCTACAATCGCTTCCGCATAATTGCGCGATTCTATAAGCTGCCTTGTACTGCGTTTGAGCGCGTCAATATCTACCAATATCACCACCGCACCATCAATTTTATTGTCCATTGTTCGGTAGGGACGGATTCGTAGGTCATACCAATGCCCTTTCTGGTCTTGGACTTCCTGCTCTTTAACACTGAGGTTATTAATCACATCCAAAATCTGTTCCTCTAGGTCTGACACGTTAAGATTGAGATTAATATCTCCTAACGGTCGCCCGACATCGGTGGGAATCAAGTTCAGAATTTGTTGTGCTAGGGGGGTAAAGCGGCGGATGCGGAGATCGGCTCCTAGCATTACAATCGGAATATTTGTACTACTAAGCAAATTTTGCAAATCGTTGCTGATCTGGTTCGATTCGATATTACGCCGATGCAGCTCGTCGTTAACGGTGTTTAATTCTTCATTTGCTGCTTGAATTTCTTCTTTAGCAGTTTCCAGTTCCTCATTCGTACTTTGCAATTCCTCATTGCTTGAGAGAATTTCCTCGTTGGCAGCTCTCAAATCTTGATTGGAAGCTTCTTGTTCCTCAATAATCGTTTGCAGATGCTCTTCGGTAGTTGTTAGTTCCTCTTGGAGCCGAGCTATTTCCTTGTCGGATACTTGCTTTCTCCGGGTAGTTTTCTCGCGGCTAGTTTCTGCTAACTGAGGTTGAGGTATTGATGGAGCATCCTCAAATAGAATTAAAAAGTAGCGTTCTTCTGACGTGCGAGCTTGGAAGGGAATAACATTAATACTGACCTGCCGCATCTGCTCGTTTGACCAGATTTGCAAATCCTCCTTTCTCACTGGCACGTTCTGCTTTTTTGCTTGCTGGATTGCTGTGCGGAGTTCTAGCCGCAAGCTTTCTCGAACCATCTTCAGCAGATTCAAACTTGCCCTTCCAGGGGCTGGTTCTAAATACGAGCTAGTCTGTCCCCGAAATTGCAGAATCTCCAGATCGTAGTTTGTAATTACACCGACCGGGGCATAGTGACTCAATACTATTTGGTCTGCCTGTTTCTGCAAGTCAAGATCGGTAAAAGCCTCTTCGTTGATTTGTAAATTAAGATTTTCTAAGTTTAAGGGATAGTTGTTGCTTACTACATCTAGGGGTAGCCGAGCTGGGGTCAACTTTCGGGCATAAATCTTGTACTTTTTATCAACCAGCAAAAACAAGTCTAAGAATTCACCCACGGTTTCCGAGGTTCCTAACATCAGAAATCCGCTTGGTTTGAGACCATAATGGAAGATTGGCAGAATCTTCTTCTGCAAAATCGCCCCAAAATAAATCATCACATTCCGACAGCTAATCAGGTCTACCTTTGAAAATGGGGGATCGGCGCACAAATTTTGCTTCGCAAACACACACAGTTCGCGCACTGGCTTACTAATTTGGTAGCCATTCTCTAGCTGGACAAAAAAGCGTCGCAGACGTTCTGGCGAGATATCTCCTACCTGCGAGTGTTTATATAGACCTACCCTCGCTTTTTCGATGGCACTCTCGCAGATGTCTGTGGCATAAATCTGAATCGGCGGTTTGATTGGCTGTGTCTCTAAAAATTCCAGCAAGCAAATGGCGATAGAATAAGCTTCTTCCCCAGTTGAACAACCCGCTACCCAAATGCGGATGGGTGTCCCTGCCGATTTATCTTTGGTAATTATGGGAAATACCTTAGTCTTTAAGGCATCAAAGGCTTGGGGGTCACGAAAAAAACTGGTGACATTAATCAAAACATCCTCATACAAAGCCTGTACTTCTAACGGATGGTTTTGGAGATAGGTGGCGTAATCCTCCAATCGTTCTATTTGGTACAGCACCATCCGGCGGAGAATTCGCCGCTTCAAGGTGGTGTGTTTGTAATGGGTAAAGTCAACTTTCGTAGCAGCCCGCAGCAATGAAAAGATGGTTTCTAAGGCATTATCGGCTTTAATTGGTTTGTCTATTTCTTCAACGAAGTTTACTAAAGGGGAACCGGCAATGTAGGGATGTTGGCTGATTTTTCCTAGCTCTTCGGCGATCGCTCGCGGTGGTAAAATAAAGTCTACATGCCCGGTGGCGACAGCGGTGTTCGGCATACTATCGATTTGTGCCGTGTCTTCACACTGAGCAAAAGTAATTCCGCCAGCCGCTTTAATTGCCTTTGCTCCTTGTGCCCCATCAGAATCGCCACCTGACAAAACAACGGCGATGGCTTTGTTACCCCGCTCCTCAGCTAAAGAAAGAAAGAACGTATCAACCGTCATTGCATGACCACGGATCTTCTCACGGGGCATCAGTTTCAGCATTCCTTGAGAAATCGTCATCTGCTTATTAGGTGGAATCACATAAATGTGGTTTGGTTCCACGGTTGTATTCCCAACCACCTGACTCACCGACATCTGAGTTGATCTCGAAAGGATCTCGCTCAATAAACTTTTATGATTAGGGTCTAAGTGCTGTATGAACACAAATCCCATACCAGTATCACTTGGCAAATGCTTCACCAATTCCGTGAATGCCTCTAATCCACCCGCAGACGCTCCAATCCCCACAATGGGGAATAAATTAGAGCTGTCCTGTTGCCCCTCATTAGGTGTCGATGCAACACTAGGGTCAGATTGAGATTTATTTGAAGATCGCCTATTCATTGAGCGCAGCCAGTGCAAAATTAAACTATTTAGCCGTTTTAGGGGTTTGGTTTCGCCCAAATCAAAAGCAAACTAATATTACTATTTTACCGAAAAACACAGTCATTACATTTTTCTATATAAAAAAACATCAAACCATGTAGAGACGTTACATCTAACGTCTCTACAATATAGACAATTTCCCAGACATGTATTAGAGAAAATTAATAAGCTTAGAAAGCCGCTTGCCACTGTAAGGCTTTAAATTCAGCTCTTTAAATTGAAAAGATATCTGCGTCGGCTGCCTGAATTATTTACAGGTTTGCACAAAGTATAGCTAATGATTTATTAAGGCTGAAGAGGTGATTAACTATGTACTTTTCGCTGTTGCATCAAAAAAAGATGAAATTTTAGCAATAAGCTGTCACATCTTCACCGCATTCATCAGCAAGGTAACACAAAGCTTTGAAACGCAGAGTAACTACTTGCTCATAAAGAGGATTTAACTTACACATTGGGGGAATGTGAAATAATTTGCGTCCAAATACTTTGATATCTCTTTCAAAAGGACATTGAGCAGGAATAAGTTGACATAAGAAATGGGCAAGTTTAGGATTATTAATTTCTCTTGATTCCATCCACTGGCGAACTGGGTGTAGTAAATCGTTTTGTGGTTGGATTGGTGTAAAGCTTGTCATGACCGTTCTCCTAATGATTTATGATTTTCAAGTTGTTTTTTTGGAGTTTGAACCTTTTGTTATAAGTAAATAGGTTCTGGTTTATTAGCTTATGCACTTACTTGTTTTGCCTGAGTTTTCATAAGGGATAACGGTAAATGTATCTCTTATCTCAGCACAATTTTAACTACCAATTAGAATGATGCCGTTCCGGATAATCTTGCAGATATTCGTGGGAAATATGGGGAGAGGGGAGGCAGGGGGCAGGGGGCAGGGAGCAGGGGGATGGGGGCAGGGGAAGTTAGCGCTTCAAAAGCCAAGGTGATGGATTGTTGATCATGGTTACTAGAATTCCCAAAACTCGATTGTAAGTTCCATAAAGTTCTCGAGCTGTTTCAACGTCCAGATAATTGCATTTAACGGCAAATTTCAGCCACGTTTGAGTCTCTGCTGCTTCTGCTTCCGAATCGTTGAGTTTAGCGATAAAAGCTGCTTCATAACGCCGTTTTCTCCATGCTTCGGCTAAATTAGCGCAAACAGAGCGTGACGATCTACGAATTTGGTCAGTCAAAGAATATCTCTCTTCTAGGGGAAACTTCTTTGATAGTTCAAAGATTTTCATAGCTACATCAAATGCCATTTGGTATACTTCCAAGTTCTCATGACTTTTAATTGGTTCTTTCCTCATCTCCCTGCCCCCTGCCCCCTGCCCCCTGCCCCCTGCCCCCTGCCCCCTGCCCCCTGCTCCCTACCCCCTGCCCCCTGCCCCCTGCTCCCTACCCCCTGCCCCCTGCCCCCTGCCCCCTGCTCCCTACCCCCTGCCCCCTGTCCCCTGCCCCCTACCCCCTGCCCCCCTCAATCTGGTAATCGGTAGGCAGGCAAAGTGACTGTAAACACACTTCCTTCACTTAAACGCGATCGCACTGTGACACTTCCATCCATCCCCTCGACAAGTGTCTTCACAATCGACAACCCCAAACCATAACCCCCTGTGGAACTTGTACGCGCTTCATCCACACGGTAAAATCTATCAAAAATCCGCGATTGCTGTTGTAAAGGAATTCCATAACCTTTGTCGCGAATTTGAATAATTGCCGATTCTTCTTGTTGATATAATTTCACAATCACGGTTGTATCGGGTTGCGAATATTTAACAGCATTATCTACTAAATTAAGCAATACTTGTATGAGGCGGTTGTAATCTGCTTTCACCTCAATTGAGCTATTTTCTGATTCAACTATAATTTGGCGATCGCTATACTGTTCTGCCATAGTCACAACTTCTGCAACCAAGTCATTTAGTACGCAAGGCTGTATCCGAAAATGCAAATAACCACTATCTGCCCGTGCTAAGTCAAGTAATTCCTGTAAAAGGCGAATCGTGCGTTCTGCTTCGGATGCAGCTGTTTCTAAAGCTTCTCGTTGAATTTCTGTTAAGTTATTTTGCCGTCGCAGTACGCTTTGCAAGTAACCATGTACAATAGTTAGCGGCGTGCGTAATTCGTGAGAAACATTACTAACGAATTGTCGCTCTTGCTCCCAAGATTGAGAGAGGCGAGATAACATAGTATTAAATGTTTGCGCTAGTTCTTTAACTTCGCTAGGTGCATTATCAAGATATAAATGCGCTTCTGGTAAATCTTCAGCAGAAATCACTTCAGTCATTTGACTAAGCTGGCGCAGAGGTTGCAAAGAATGTTTAATATAAAATGCGATCGCTATAGAAATTATGATAATCGTCAAAATACTGGCAATACTCAAACTCTTCAACATTGTTTGAAACAGCCTTTGTTCGTAGGTAATATCCTGCACAACGAACAAATTTCCTAGCTCTTTGCCCTGCACGCGCAAGGTATTGCAATATAAAAGAAAGTAGCGTTGATTAATTTTGTAAACCTTGGGTTTAGTCGGCATATCTGCCAAAGACATCAACTTAGTTGCTGTAGAATCAGATAGCAAATTCCCAATGGTAGATTTTGCCAGTATTTTGTTTTCTGGATTTTTTATCCATAACAATGTATTTGTACTAGTTAAGTTATTAATTGCTTTTTGCAACCGTGCTTCTGATGGCATCATTTCACGATCAACTTGGACATACACTGGTAAACGTGTAGCAATTTGTTCAATATTATGTTTATGACTGTCAATCAAAATTTGTTGCATTTTCCAACTCGTCCAGGTAGCGAAGCTACCTAATCCCAAAGCTGAAACGACAGCAACACCAATTGTTAAACGCACCCGCAATGAAAAGGGGTCAATATTTCGCCAATACTTTTTAATTTGATTCACTCTTATGCTCGCCTATAGTTAGGATTTAATATTAAAGAGTTAACAGTAATATCGAATTCGGTTGAATACTTCTTGTCATTGTATTTTAGGTAGCCATTTGCGTGCCCAACCTAGTATCAATCAGCAAGTATATAAGCATAGTTAAACTTATATTTTGCAAGGCATAAGCATCCGCAGACTTGTTTTGATCGCAACTTCGGAGCTTTCTAGGATCAACGCCCTACCCTTCCAGGGTATTTGCAAGATATAATCCGATATAATGAAACCTAAAATTACGACCAAGAGAAAGTACACCGACAATAATCTTTTATTCGCTCTACTCTACTTAACTCCTAAATCCTAACTCACAAATTTAATTAGGAATTATCTCTTTCATCGTTGTTACTCACAGTATAACTATTTGTTTAAAGGTGCGTAGCCAAAAGTAGCATTGAATTTACGACACCATACCGCCACAGAACGAAAGTCTGCTAAATTAACATTGTCAGGAAGGGGATAGCGTTGAGCACCGCTTGTCTTTTGTAAACGGGCAATGCTTAAATAATCTTTCTTTTTAATACCCGATACTGGAGGTGCATCCGAACGATGCAAAATCACATACAAATCGGGACCATTATCAGTTTTGAAACCTTGATCCAACTCTAGATAGCGCTTTCCCTTTTCGGTAACTACGCGAACCGTACCTTGAGTAGGGTGTTCCCCAGCTTTAAAAGTTCCAGAATCACCGGCTCCTTGCTTAATCTGTGCAACAGAAGTGCTTGCAGTTGTTGAATATTGCATCTGTGTAGTTAGTTGTTTGGCGCTTGCCTCTTTTCCAAAGCTTACGTTTAAAACAAGAGCGACGCCCAAAATGACTAAAAACTTGAACTTCATGGCTTTAATGTCCTTTCTTTCGTCTTTAATGTAACTTTAAAGCCTGATCCCCCTAACAAAATTAATTTAAGCTGAGAATTGGTTGAAGTTTTGTTATCAGTTTTTACCAACTATGGCAATAAAATTGCCAAAGTCAAGTCGCTCCGCTGCAATTCAAAATTAAAAATTCAAAAAAAGACACTCCCGTGGGAGCTTGAACCCTAAATTAATTCAAAATTATTTTATTTCTTCAGGCGTAAATTTTGAATGTGTGAATTTTTAATTCAAAAAAGGTCAATATTAAGCTTCTTCAGATCCCCTATATTTTAGAGAAGTCGGGGATCTGATTTTTCCACAAATCATTTAGGACTGCTATATATCGCTTCATTATTTGAAACTGAAATATTAGCTTACCGTAAGATACGGGGTTTTGCTAGTTTCCAAAGCGAATAATAATTATCTTTATAAACAACATTTAGTTTAGATTTATAGTTCGTTTCTATTTTGTTTCGGAAATTCTTTGCCGGATTTAAGAAAAATACATCTGTAAATTGATTAGAAATTTTAGGTATCTTTTCTTCTTTCACCAACTGAAAGCGCACTTTTGGCTCTAAAAGATAGCTGAGAGAAAAGACATTTCCATAATTAATGCCAAAAGAATCACTAATCAAAAGTGGACGAGAAGCTTGATTGATGATTGTGGCAACTTGTGGATTCCCAGAACTAATTATTTTACTCCACCAAGTTTGGGCTTGAGAATTGACCCCACAAGAAATCATTCCGCAGGTAATTACTAGCACTGTAATTATTTGCCAGATTTGCCGACGCGCTAAACTCCCGCTATATATCTGAGTTGCTAACAGATAAGCAACAGCAATTTGAATACCCAGGTAAGAAGGGAATAAATAGCGATCGCTTAATGAGCGTATACCCCCAAACAGTAAATCGGCGAAGATTAAAGGTAGTGCTGGCACGGCAATCAACAAAACAAGAAATAACCAGCTTTTTTCGTTAGTTGTCCGACAAAGAAAATAAATTGCATAGCCAACGAATATTAAAATAACTGGTGTAATGAAATAGCTGAGGGGATTTTCAAACCCAAAGTTAAAATCAAAGAAAATATGGCTTAACTGAATTAACCAAGATTGAATTAAAGTGACAAAATTAGTTTGCCTCTTTGTCCAAGATGTTACCGATTCCAATTGAGAAAAGTTGAACAAGACAACCAATATCCAAGGCAGAAACGCTAAAAAGCCTGCCAGCGAAGCCAAAAGATAAGCTTTTGCTGTTTTAGTAAACTTAAATTCAGCAATAGTAAGTATGTAAATAGCATGAGCAACTGCGACAAATCCACTTAATAAAAATGTATATAAGCTTAGTGCTAAAGTGGCTGCATAAATGCCCCATGTAAAAATAGAATTTGGCGCTTGCTGTTTTTTGGTTAACTCTTTACTTTTTGATTCTAATCGAATTGCTCGCAGCAGTGAGGCGCTAGATAGTAATATAGTTACTGCCCAAAGCATATATTCTCGTGCTTCTTGAGCATATACAAGATGAATCGGGGAGATTGCCACAAGAGCGATCGCTATAAAAGGAACAGACAATGGGACCCTAAATAATTCTTTGCATAACCAGTAGACGCACGGAAACACCAGCAAGCTGATAAAAGCAGACAAACTTCTAATTGCTGTTACCGAATTGCCAAAGATTTGCACCCACAATCGAGCTATTATGTAATAAAGTGGTGGATGCTGTGGATCTTCTATTGCTAAAGATTTAATTGTGTCACCTAAGTTTTTTTCTGGGTTGGGACGTTGGTACTTATCAAAATATGTCCCCGTAATTACAGGATTATTAAAAAGTTGCTGCCTCACTTCTTTTGCTGTGTAACCAGAAATCCGCAATGAGGTATAAGTTTCATCATGCCAGTAAACTTTACGCTCTAGGTTAACAAAACGAAAGAATATACCTATCACCAACAAGACAAGAATTAAAAATCGCAACCAACTGGGAGCAAGTTTAAAATGGTGCATAACCAATCCCAAGAAGTTGTTCAAAAAAAATCACCCAGGTAGGTGAATTAAATAGATGAGGCTTGCTCGCGTAGTCAGAGAGAGCCATTTGTTATAAAACATCACCAACCTTACTTTGACAGTAACCTAATTTGGCACATTAGCGATAATACCTTATACCGTTTCTATATGAAGATGCGCCTAATTAGCCCACGAACGCGAGTGCGTGTCGTAGACAAAGTAAGCTCTTTTTGTGCAGCCGAGTCAGTGCGTTGCGGAAGAACACGACCGTTGTAGCACCTGGTGTCCAGGCTTCCAGCCTGAACGCGATAGCGTGCGCTTGGCGCAGGGCAATAAAGCGCAACCTCACATAGAATTGGTATTACCTTAATTCAGCCTTAAAAGAATGTGGTGGGCGTTGTATCAAAGAACTCAAAACTACTTTTTATCTGCGTAAGTTGAAGTAGATACACTCTGCCCGTATGTGTAGTCAAATTTGAAGATGAAGCTGCCAATTATTAACTTGTTAAGCGATCGCATGTTATTTTTGTTGAGTCAATAACTGCGATCGCTTTTGACTCTGGCTCTATCAATTGTGCTGATTATTATTACTGTAGCGAATCCTTGTCCCCGTCCACAATAATTTTTCTCGCAGCGTTTGATAGTAGGAATAATTTTCCCGCAGAATAATAAACTTAGAGCGACAATCCGCCATCCGCACATCAACACGGTGTCCGGGCCAAATCGAAGTAGCTAAAACCCCATCCATCCAGAGCTTGGTACTTAACTCATAATCCCCCAAGGGCCAGATGCTAACAACGGAACCGGGAGGTAATACCAAAGGACGACTAGAAAGACTCATCGGACAAATGGGAGTGATGGTAATCGCTTCCATACCATCGTGCATAATCGGACCATTGGCAGAAACGGTGTAACCAGTCGAACCTGTGGGAGTAGCTAAAACCAAACCATCTCCTTGATACTGATCGACAATTTCACCATCAATTTCCATTTCTAAAATTGAAGTGATCATGCGATCGGCAGAAGCAGGTTTAATACTCATGTCATTCAAAGCCAGGTAGCGTTCGGTAACAGGTTCTATATTTGTCCCATGTCCCTCATATACCGCAGCTTGTAGCATCATTCGCCGCTGGATAGCATAGCGATCCTCCAGCAGCCGATCCCAAACCTTCTCTGTATCCTGAAATTCTTCTACCGACTCAGTTAAAAACCCCAGATGACCTCCCACATTCACCGCCAGAATTGGGATACCAGCTGCGGCTAAATGTCTTGCACCAGTTAAAACAGTACCATCACCGCCAAGTACCACAGCCAGATCGATTGGTTGCCCTACAGAAGCCAAAAACACCGGATAAGGATTGTCTTTTGGTCCACTGGGTCCAATCAACACGTGGCATTGGCGGTCTTCGAGTTGCTTGGCACAGATTTCAGCCCAGCGTTTGCTTTGGGCATCTCTGGCTTTATAAGCAATGATTACTTGCTTGAGTTGCACTTCATATTACCACTTCAGAAGATTAAACTGTTCCATGTCCACAGTATCGCGGTTGCGATAAATGGCAAGCACTATCGCTAAACCAACTGCCGCTTCAGCAGCTGCCACGGTAATCACAAATACTGTAAAAACCTGACCTTTAATTAATGTTGAGTCTAGGAAGTTGGAAAATGCCATTAAATTCAGATTAACAGCATTCAACATCAACTCAATCGACATCAGCACCCGCACGGCGTTACGGCTAGTAATCAAGCCAAAGATGCCAATACAGAACAAAGCCGCTGCTAGTAATAAAAAGTACTGGAGTTGCATGAATTTGTTTGTTGGTTGTTAGTTGCTATATCATGTCCCTAGTTGGGGCACATATTGTAGAGACGTTCCGCCGGAACGTCTCTACGACAGGTAGAGTTCGTCAATTATTCGCGACGAGAATCACCACGATAACTATCAGTATCATCTGAACTAAGGCTAGTACCAGCCGATACCAATTCTCTGGGGCGTTCTGGCAAAGTTAAAATTGTTTGCGGCAATCCAGATGATAATGGCTCTGGCAAATACTCACGACGTGCCAAAATAATTGCTCCCACCATTGCCATCAGCAACAAAATGGAAGCGAGTTCAAAAGGTAGCAAAAAGTCAGTAAAGAAATGCTCACCAATCAAAACGATGGAACTTTCACCACCAATAACAGGAGTTGAGTAACTCCAAGGTGTCGCTAAAACCATCGTACTCAACAAGCCAAACAATCCCAGACTGACAAGCCCCGTTAGTGCTTTACGTATCCAAGCATTAGCAAACGGCACAAAATCTTCCCGTTTATTCACCAACATAATGGCAAACAAAATCAGCACGTTCACCGCACCGACGTAAACTAGCAATTGCGCTGAGGCTACGAAGTCACCATTAAGCAACAGATACAAGCCAGCAATACTAATAAATACGCCTGCCAACATAAAGGCAGAATAGACAATGTTTGAGAACAGCACTACACCAAGCGCTGCCCCTACCATCATCACTGCCAGTATGCCAAAGGAAACAATTTGTACTCCTTCCGCTAGATTCACTGTTTTTTGTCCTCAGTCGGTTGTTAATTGTTAGTTGTTAGTCGTCAGTTGTTAATTGTTAGCTGTTAGTTGTTCTACTATCGACTATCTACTATCAACTAACCACTAACCACTAACATTATGATTTTTCCTGTTCCACAAGGTCTTCTGGACGGGCACCGGCGCGAGGCGCATCAGCTGGCAAACCGTGGGGTTGCATCACGCCTTTGGGTAGGTAAACCAGTTCGCGTAGCGGTGTTACCATCGGGTCGTCTGTGACTTTATAAGGCAAACGACCTAGCGCCACATTGTCAAAGTTCAATTCATGGCGATCGTATGTGGAAAGTTCATACTCTTCTGTCATCGATAAACAGTTAGTCGGGCAATATTCTACGCAGTTACCGCAGAAGATACAAACTCCAAAGTCGATGCTGTAGTGGTTGAGCTTTTTCTTTTTACTTGCCTTGTCGTATTCCCAATCAACTACAGGCAGGTTAATTGGGCAAACACGGACACAGACTTCGCATGCAATGCACTTATCAAATTCAAAGTGAATTCTACCGCGAAACCGCTCCCCAAGAATCAGTTTTTCGTAAGGATACTGGACGGTTACTGGACGCCGTTGCATGTGGTCGAAGGTGACAGACAAACCTTGACCAATGTAACGAGCAGCTTGTACTGTTTCTTTGGCGTAATCACCAACTTGTTTTAGGAACTTTAGCATTTTGTGTCTCTCTCTTATCAATTTTGGATTTTGGATTTTAGATTTCAGAATCAATCCAAAATCTAAAATCTAAAATTGGTTTAGCCGCCAAAAGCAACGGGAAAGGCTAGTTTCAACGCTGCGGTTAATAGAAGGTTAACCAACCCAATTGGTAGTAAGAATTTCCATCCTAAATCTAACAATTGGTCAATGCGAACCCGTGGCACTGTCCAGCGCAACAGAATTGCGAGAAAGACTAAGAAGTAAGCCTTAAGTAGAGTCATGGTGATGCCTAGTGAGGCATCTATGATCTGCAATACGGGATTAGCCTCGCTGACTCCTACCCAGCTAGCAATCAAGTTAAGTGGAATGGGAAAATCCCAGCCACCTAGATATAAAACTGATACTAGCAAAGCAGAAAGCACCAGGTTGACATAAGAACTTAGGTAGAATAGGGCGAATTTCATCCCAGAGTATTCAGTCTGATAACCTGCTACTAGTTCTTCTTCCGCTTCGGGTAAGTCAAAGGGCAATCTTTCACATTCGGCTAGGGCAGATATCCAAAAGATGATGAAACCCACTGGTTGCCGCCAAACGTTCCACCCCAAGATGCCGTAACCGGATTGTTGATTGACGATATCAACGGTGCTGAGGCTGTTAGACATCATGACGATCGCTAACACCGATAACGCCAAAGGAATTTCATAACTAATCGATTGTGCTGCTGCCCGCAACCCCCCTAAGAGGGAGTATTTATTATTTGAGGCATAACCAGCCATCAGCAAACCAATCGGCTGAACGCTAGACAAAGCGATCCACAAAAAGACTCCTGTGCCAATATTGCTAATCAGAATATTCTGCCCAAAAGGCACAATCAAATATGACAGAAATACTGGCAGCACAACGATGATTGGACCGAGGGTAAACAGCCAGGGGTCAGCCTGAGCGGGCACAACATCTTCTTTGAATACCAGCTTCAGACCATCGGCTACAGGAGCCAATAAACCTAAAGGTCCTATGTATTCAGGTCCAATCCGCTGCTGTGCGGCTGCGGAAATCTTCCGTTCTAGCCAAACACAAACCAGCACACCAACTGTTGCGCCAATGAGCATCAATATCATCGGCAGGGGCATCCAAATTGCTTTGGCTGTGCCGGATGGTAGCCCTAAATCCATGAGGGATTTAATAAAAGTTCCTTGGAGGTCAATTCCTGGATTCATTTTTCCGTTGTTGAAGTCATCAAGTCTTTGTCATTTACAACTATTAATTAGAGTTAATATTTGTAAATTTATCCATTAATAATTCTGCTGTTGTTGACGCTTGATTGAAGATTTGTTGCTAATTCCCATGCCTAGTATATCGTCGGATGGTTTTTGCCCTCCTCAACCTAATGAGAAGTTTTATTTATGGTAATGATTGGGGGCAATGGGCAATGGGCATTGGGCAAGGGGCATTGGGCATTGGGCATTGGGCATGGGGCATGGGGCATGGGGCATGGGGCATTGGGCATGGGGCATGGGGCATTGGGCAAGGGGCATTGGGCATTGGTAATAATTCTTGCCCTTTCCCTTTCCCCTTTCCCCTTTCCCCTTTCCCCTTTCCCCTTTCCCTTTAACCTTTCCCCCTCTTCAAATCCCCATTAACGGTCTTCAATGGCGGTGTAAGCAATTTCGTGCAGACCGTTGTAAACTTGAGTAGGACGGAAAATGCGGTTTTCTGCTAGTTGTTCTTTCCAGTGAGCTAACCAACCGGCAACACGAGCGATCGCAAATATTGGTGTAAACAAGTCTGTAGGAATGTCTAATTTGGCATACACCAAACCCGAATAAAAGTCAACATTCGGATAAATTCCTTTGTGACCGAGTTTCTCTTCTACCACCCGTTCCATCTCAACGGCGATGTCATAGTACTTGTCACTGCCAAACTTCGCAAATAATTGCTGTGCTAAGTCTTGCAAAATCGTGGCTCGCGGGTCTTTCACTTTGTAAACACGATGACCAAAGCCCATAATTTTGGCTTTGCGTTGCAGACAATCTTCTAAGTAAGGACGCACGTTCTCGACCGAGCCAATTTCTTCTAACATCTGAATTACTTCTTCGTTTGCCCCACCGTGCAAAGGTCCTCCCAAGGTTCCTACTGCACTAGCAACCACAGCGTACGGGTCAGTTAGGGTAGAAGCTGTCACCCTCGCGCTGAAGGTGGAAGCATTCATTGTATGCTCGGCATGAAGTATCAAGCAGACATCAAAAATTCGCGCCGCTAGCGGATCGGGTTCTTTCTCGCTCAACATATAGAGAAAGTTAGCCGAGTAATCCAGGTCATCGCGAGGACGCACCGGATCGTTACCTTTTCGCATTAACTGAAAGGCTGCTACCATTGTGGGAATGGTTGCCAACAAGCGAACCACTGCATCTCGAATGTAGACAGGGTTATGTAAGTCGCGGCGCGAATAAAACAAGCCTAAAGCTGCGGCTGAGGCTTGCAGAGCATCCATTGGATGACCGCTTTCTGGAAAGCATTTCATCATGTCACGGATGCGGTATTTTATCCGTCTGTGGTGGCGAACTTCATGCTCAAAGGCTTGCAGTTCTTCTGATGTGGGCAACTGACCCCAGATTAACAGATAAGCAGTTTCCAGAAATGTACTTTTTTCTGCTAGTTCCTCAATTCTGATGCCACGATATTCTAGTATTCCCTTTTGCCCGTCAACATTGCTGATACTGGATTCGGCGGCGGGAATGCCTTCCAAACCGGGCTTAAATTCGCACACCATCATGGCAACACCATCTGTCTGTTTTTTGAAAGTTTTGCTCAGGTTAACTTACCAGAAATTGTTGTTGCCATAACAGTATCTCTTGTAACCATAGTTCTTTGAGAACTATAAAGAAACCGTTATAGCAAGTACTTGGGTGGTGTCAACCAAAACATCTGACTACGACCCAGAGATGAGCCTTTTTCTGGTAGTTTTATTCCGATCATACCTGCTTTTTTGAGGACTAAACCTCCTTTGGCATCACCCCAAAGGAGAATTTCCGCCCATTCGCTCAAACAAGGTTCATGTCCAACCAGCGCGAGTTGCGTTTGCGGTGAATAATTTCTCGGTTCCAACCAGTCCGCAGCCCAACTATGAATATCGCCATCAAAGCCAAGGTAGATGCATTCTTCCATTTGCGAACTTAGCCCCGTGGCGATGAGGATTTCTGCGGTTTGACGAGCGCGTACTAAGGGACTGGTGACGATCAAATCAAAGTGTAAACCCAAGGTTTTCAGTCGTTGGGCAATTTTCTCGGTTTTTTGTCGCCCTTCTTTAGTAAGCGATCGCTCTTCATCTGTAATATCAGATCCACCCGGTTCGGCGATCCCATGACGAATTAAATACAGTTCCACAGATTGTTAGTTGTTGGTTGTTGGTTGTTGGTTGTTGGTTGGAGCGTTGTTCTACTATCCACGCTTCAACTATCCACGCTTCAACTAACCATTATCCACGCTTTTACTACCCACTATCCTTACTCAGCTTGAATTAAATTATCTTTAGGATTCACCAACCGCAACAACTTCTGCTTAATTTGGGCATCGAAGACTTCCCATTTCATCTTCGCATAGGCAGAATTTTCGTTGCATCCAGATAAGAAACCCATCGGAATCTCAAAACCGCCTGCGCTGGTTCTTCCACCACCAAAAAAGCGTCCTGTGCTATCTTGCCCAAAGGCTTCTTTGATAAACTCATCCGGGTCTAGGGTAAGTTTGCTAGTTCTTAAAGAACCTACAACTACTTCAAGTTCATCATCTTCATCGTGAACAATGCCGTAAACTACGGCGGTATGAACGTTTTCTTCTGTTACCAAAAAATCAGCCGCTTGGGGGATGGCATCGCGGTCATCGTAGCGTATATAACCTACACCAGCTATAGAGAAGTTATTTTGAACGATGCGATTTTTTAGCGATCGCTCAATCACATCCATCACTGGCTTAGAACGATTTGCCTGTAGTACCGCGTTCAACAGTTGGGCGTCACAAAATCGACTCAGATACGCAGCTGCCATAAAGTCCTCTTCTTGCGCTTGCATCAGCCGATTTGTATCAGATCGCAAGCCATGCATCAAGGCAGTAGCGCATTTTATATGCTGATTTGTGCCATTATCTAAGCTCAGTAACCCCGATTGTAAGTACTGCGTAAAAATTGTTGCCGTCGCTCGCACAAAAGGACGGATATCAACAAATTCTGATTTTAGTTCCCCTTGTGAACTATGATGATCAATGATCGCTACTAGTGGCATTCCTGCCTGCTGTACTACTGGCAATAGTTGACTAGTCGTTCCTTGGTTATCGATTAATACGAAACCTTGATAAGATGATAAATCCTTGCTTTTGAGGGTTTGGACTGACCAACGCTGTGCCGGTAAACCCGTCAGCTTGACTAAGGCAATGTTTTCTTGGTGCGAGAGTGTGCCAGCATAAATGATGTCACATTTTATATCGTACTGCTGGGCAATTAACTGGTAAGCCCAAGCACAAGAAAGAGCATCAGGGTCAGGAAAATCTTGTAGAATTACCAGCTGGCGATCGTGTCGATGTGCTGTAAGCGTATGACGCAACTGTTCTGATTTCTGATTTACCTGGCTCTTAGGTCCACCGGAAGAATTATTTCCGTTATTTGTCACAAAGGACGGCTTTGTAGTTGGAAGCTCAATAGCTTCTTGGTTTATTTCCAAATCATCTGGGTTGGCTTCCGAAGTCAATGACAAGCTTTTCAATTCAGTACGGGGAGAATTTAATTGCATAAACAACTTTTTTTGTGAGTGTGAGGCTTGATTTAAATTTCTTTGTTAATAAATACAACTACTCATTCATTGGTTTCGCCACACATTACGATCTTCGCAAAATTTTTGCAGCCTAGCACTGTGCCTGCAAGTTGATTTTTTCCCAGGCTAGCGGCAAAGACTAATCTTTAAAAATAGGCAATAAGTATTCCTTATGAGGTTTGAAAATTTTCAGCATTTATGCCGGAAATTTTCCTAATACATATGCATGAAAAATCAAGCTACTGTCTCCAGATCAGCCATAATCTCAGAATACAGGTTTTTTTAATTTTGCGAAAAGTTTAAGCGGAGGAAACCTCAATTTTTGAACTTTCGCAGACTAATTTTTAATTTTCATCCATGTGTACTAGTTTGTAGTTTCCGCCAAAAGCACAATCAACAATTAACAATTATTTCTAAACAAAAACGGGTTGTTAATGTAGCGATTGAAAATTCTGATCGTAAAGAAGCGGATCTTAGTTACTTGGTGTCACTTTGATGTACAATTAAAAGCTTGTAACCTGCTGGCATTGATTTTTGCAAGCAGTTTTGGCAGATGATATGGCAAAACCTTATTGATAAACCTCAAATGCGGCGTTATCTTGACAACAGTTCGCAGCCACCGACAAAATAAAAGTTAAAATCTCTGTGCTGCGTTCTATGCAACGCCAAAGACTTGCTTTCTTGCGACTGCTGTACTTTATAAAAGAAAAATAATTATCAAAGTCCTATGACATATTTTTGCCACTCTTGGTGTAGTCCACTTTTAAGATGTTTGCTGACCTCAAAGTAGAGGCTGCTATAAGGCTGTCTAGGCGGATGACGCAAAGGCATATTAGCTTCGTGAGGCGTGCGGTTGCCTTTTTTAACATTGCAGCGGACACAAGCTGTAACAATGTTATCCCAGGTATCCCCACCACGACGCGATCGCGGTAGAACGTGGTCTAGCGTCAATTCATCTCCTGTGTAACCGCAGTATTGACAAGTGTGACCGTCACGATGCAATATATTTCGGCGAGTTAGAGGAATTTCCTTGTAGGGAACGCGCACATAATGGCGCAAGCGGATCACAGTTGGGAGCGGAAATTCCGAATACAGGAATTTCCCGTTGTGTTCGACCCGCTCTGCCTTGCCTTTGATCAACAAAATCACCGCACGACGCCAGCTTGTGATGTTGAGCGGTTCGTAAGAGGCGTTAAGGACTAAAACCTTCCCCATTGATTAGCGCTCAATGTATTAGTTTTACATATATTAACACAATTATACTCGGCTTAGAAGATGAGAATAAATTATACTTTCGACATAATTTAGATATTTTTGATAAGTCTTTGTCGAGATGAAGTGAGGGAAGTAGGAAAGTGGGAAAGTAGGAGAAGTGAAAAATGACACTTTAGTGAACTTCCGTAGCATTAAATTATCAGCTTGTGGCAATCAAGTGACGGAAGGTAAACTTTCTGATTAAATCTGATGAGTGCTTCTTGCGGTGGAATAACTAGATAGTTACAGCTATCTATCAAAGTGATGTGATAGGAGAAAGTAAAAATGTTAAGTCGCAAGCAAACTCCTCATGTGCCGGAAAATCAGCAGTGCGACACCTACGCGTGGTTCTCGCAACGCGCTTGGGTGGAAATTGATTTAGGCGCTCTATCTCACAATGTACATCAGTTGCGGAATTTTTTATCGCCGCATACTGAGTTAATGGCGGTAGTAAAAGCTGATGCTTATGGACATGGATCTGTAACAGTCGCTCAGACAGTGTTACAATCGGGAGCCAGTTGGTTAGGAGTCGCTACGGTTCCAGAGGGAATTCAATTGCGCGAAGCTGGAATTAAAGCTCCGATTTTGATTTTAGGAGCAACTCATACATTAGAGCAAATTCACGCGATCGCTCATTGGAAACTTCAGCCAACACTGTCCAGCCCAAAGCAAGCACTAATATTTTCTGACACTTTAGAAGCGATTAAATTTACTTCCCCTATCCCGGTACACATCAAGTTAGACACGGGAATGTCTAGATTAGGCACCAATTGGCAGCAAGCAGGTGAGTTTGTCCAGTTAGTGCAGCGGTTGCCTCATTTAGAGATAAAGAGCATTTATTCTCACTTGGCAACAGCAGATAGTCTTGATCCACAAGTGATGATGCAACAGCATCAACGATTCTCTGAAGCGATCGCCCAAATTAAAGCTTTGGGAATAGAACCACCTTGCTTACATTTAGCAAATTCAGCCGCCACTCTTGCAGATCCGGCATTACATTATGATATGGTGCGTGTAGGATTAGCTATATACGGACTTTCGCCAGCTCTTCACTTGCGATCGCGCCTCGACTTAAAGCCAGTTTTACAATTAAAAGCGCGAGTCACCCACATCAAAACCATCGCTGCCGGCACTGGTGTTAGCTACGGTCATCAGTTTATTGCCCCGCACGAAATGCGCCTAGCCGTCGTGGGTATTGGTTACGCTGATGGAGTTCCTCGCAATCTCTCCGGCAAAATGCAAGCATTAATTCAAGGAAGACGAGTGCCACAAATTGGCGCAATTACGATGGATCAATTAATGCTCGATGTCAGCACTTTACCAAATATACAAGAAGGCGAAATAGTCACTTTGCTTGGCGAAGAGGCAAAAGAAGAAATCTCCGCCGACGATTGGGCAAAACAATTGAACACCATTTCTTGGGAAATTCTCTGCGGTTTCAAACATCGTCTGCCTCGTGTTGGTGTGATTTGATTGGAAATAGGGCATGGGACATTGGGCATGGGGCAATGAGCAATGAGCACGCTCGCATTGAGAATTGAGAATAAAGCCAAATCTGTTCTTCATGCCCATTGCCCCATGCCCAATTCCAAATTCCCCGTTGCCACAGATGATTTGTTATGGTAATATAGAAAACTGATGCGGATATGGCGAAATTGGCAGACGCGCTAGATTTAGGTTCTAGTTCCGAAAGGAGTGAAGGTTCAAGTCCTTTTATCCGCACTATTAAAAATTTGTAGTTTACTAGCTACAACTCATAGTTAAATAATCATTTCAGCGGCGACTGTCAGCTTCTACTGGCATCTTGTTTAGGCAAGAATGCAGTTAGTTTAAGTAGCTTGATTTATTGCTTGCTTGAAAGTTGTGTAAAATCGACGTTTATTCACGCTCGTTCATTCTGGTTACAAAGTAGCAGCATGCTTTGCCTGGGAACGAGTCAAAAACTCTGAAAATATACTTATAGGACTTACGCAAGCGTCACAATACAAGGTCAACTGGCACATATATTTAAATTTGAATTAAATGCTTGTAAGCATTGATTTATAAACGTTATAGCCATATTAATTCGATGTGACAGTTTTTCGATAAATGTGCCAGTTGCGTAAGTCCTGACTTAGTATAAAAACATATAATTACGAGCGATCGCATTCATATTAAACCTCAGGTAACGGCTGAGAACATCTATCATATCAAGTCCGGTTAATCACTTATGATTACCGCACTGTGGAAAAATCCCAAAACCCTCTTTCCCCCTGCCCCCTACTCCCTGCCCCCTGCGGTCTAAATGATAAGTCTTTAACCGGATACGATATCAGGCATTCCTTAATTTTAGTTAACAATAAGTAAAGTTACTTTTTATTAATTTTAATTTATATTTCATTGTAAAAAAAAATAGTTAAGTACTAATACTACAAGTCACCAGTTAACTTGTGACTGAAGACAGTGTGATTGTGGTTACACCAGAGAACATTTACATGTAAGTGACTGGTTTTATTTAGTCTTTACATTTTTTGTGATTATTCTCAAAGAATGTCTGTTAGTCTCAGTGTAAGTAAATTAACACTTAACTAAGATTTAATAGAGAAAAAACCCTGTTAACACTAAGTTTCGCCCAAAACCTGGGCTTACTATGTTTGTCTTTTAAGCTACAACAGTTATGATATCTAATATTTGATTAAAATTGTAAAAATCTCTGTACAATTTTACATTGACTGTATCAAATCTATCCCTAGTAAAAGTAAAATGAGCACAACCCCTATAGGTAGCTACAAGTTTTCCCAGAAACTACACCCGCTATCTCTGTTGGCACAACTAACCAGTCGGCGTGCTACAGGGTGCTTACGGATATTTACCGGGACTGTTTCTTGGTCAATCTATCTAGAGGACGGTAAACTTGCTTACACCTCTTATTCAGATAAGTTATTTGAGCGGCTGGATGACCACTTACAACAGTTAAGTCAGCAAATTCCTGGTCTCAACAGTGCGACTCGCGTGCAGATGCGGCTGATATTTGAACCTAAGGGAGAAAACCAGCCGATATCAGATGCCGATTATCAAGCTATTTGCTGGCTAGTTAATAAAGGTTATATCAGTTCTTCGCAAGCAGGAACGCTGATAGAAAACTTAGCTAAAGAAGTGCTGGAGTTATTTCTTACCTTAAAAGAAGGAAGCTATGAGTTTAGTGCTGAGAATGCCTTAAATCAACTGCCGAAATTCTGTAGCTTGGATTTGCGCTTGTTAGTCGAACATTGCCAAAAGCAATTAAGAAATCAGCAAAATAACCAGTCACCACTTCCAGCAGCGGGGCAAAAGCCACTAGAAAACGCAAACAAGCTGCCGCAATCTCAGACATTATCTCAAATGCAGCTTGGGCAACCATTGTCAAAGCAAAGCAATTTTGATAGTAAAGATAGTAACAATAATAAAGCTGCCCAGCAAACTGCTAGCAAAGGACTGTATACAGTTGCCTGCATTGATGATAGCCAAACAGTGTTAAGTTCCATCAAGAACTTTTTGGATGAGAAAACATTTTCAGTTGTCATGATTAACGATCCGGTGAAAGCGTTGATGCAAATTCTTCGCAGCAAGCCTGAGCTGATCTTATTGGACGTGGAAATGCCGAATTTAGATGGCTATGAGTTATGTTCTTTATTACGGAGGCATTCAGCATTTAAAAATACACCTATCATAATGGTGACGGGCAGAACAGGATTTATAGATAGAGCTAAGGCAAAGATGGTTAGGGCATCAGGCTATTTAACTAAGCCTTTTACTCAAGCAGAATTGCTAAAAATGGTGTTTAAACATATTGGTTAACTTAAATAAGGAGTAAAAATTCTAAAAACTAACTTTAATAGTCCAAAATTACTTTTTTAGGAGATTTAGGAGTGAGTCTAACTTTGCTTGGCACAATTCTGATTGTTGAAGATTCCCCCAGTGAATTGGAACTAATGAGCCATTATCTCAACGAGAGTGGTTACAACGTAATAAAAGCAAGTGGTGCAAAAGAGGCTTTAGAAAAAGCTGTATCAGAACAGCCAGATGTAATTGTTACCGATGTAGTAATGCCGGGAATGAGCGGGTTTGAATTGTGTCGTTCTCTCAAAAGAAATCCCATTACTCAAAAAGTACCGATAGTAATTTGCAGTTCTAAAAATCAGGAAATTGATCGATTATGGGCAATGAGACAAGGTGCTGATGCATATGTAACTAAGCCGTATACTCGCGAACAACTTCTGCGGGCTATTAAATCAGTAGCAATTTGAATCAATGAATAGTTCAAAAACTATACTTTCTGGCAAAGAAGCTCAAAATAACTTAGGAGATGGCTATCTTAGGTTTCAATTAAATCGCCAGACGGCTGCTGTTTTATCGATGAAGCACACGCAAGAAGCGATTGTTGTTTCTGTTGACTCTGTAGCTGCAATGCCCAGTATGCCAACTTGCGTACTGGGATTAATGAATTGGCGCAGTCGGATAGTTTGGGCAGTTGATCTGTCAAAAATGCTGAATCTAGAAAGCCTAGATTACAGGCTGCGGCAATATAATGTGATAATTATTCGAGTGGAATCAGTGCTTTTAGGTTTAGTGGTGCAAGAAATCACAGGTACCACCAAGTTTACGCCAGATGAAATCCACTCTCCTGTAGGACAGGTAGCATCTAGTTTAGTTCCCTATTTACGTGGATGCTTTGTGCAACACAAAGAAATCTTGCTGGTATTAGATGCACAGGCAATTGTGCAATCTTCGAGTCTTCGTAATGATTAGGGTGTACTACTAAAAGAACGGATTTTTGGTGTTTAGATAAACCTATTCAAGCAAATTGCTTTATGTTTAATAAGACTGATTCGGCTCAGAGTAATGATGCTGAAAAAAAGGCATCGTTTACTTCATCTCAAGTTTCATCTGAAAAAGTCACGGATGGTGATATAGGAGAATTGCCAATCCCTTCCAAAAGCCAAAGAAAGCCCAATTCTCCCTTAAATCGTGCCTTAGGTGCTTTCAATCGGCTCAATTTGCGTAGCAAAGCTACAGTTTTGGCGATCGCTATCGGCACACTGCCAGTATTAGGTATTGGTAGTTTAGCTTATCACATTGCAAGCCAATCGATTAGTAATAAAATCTCCGCTCTGCAACAAACTGAAGCTAAAGGCTTGGCAGACAAAGTAAACCGTTTCATGATTGAACGGTATAGCGATATTCAAGTGCTGGCTAATTTGCCCATTTTGACAAATTCCAGCGTCAAGACAGTTACAACTCAACAAGATAAACAAGCAATACTAAACAAGATTGTCGAAAGTTATAAAGTCTATGACAGCATTGCTGTGTTTGACTTAAATGGTGAGCCGATTTTGCAATCCCAAGGAGAACCACTCACCAACCATAGCGATCGCGATTACTTTCAAGCTGTATTAAAAAGCAATAGCCCATTAATTAGCCAAGCCCAAATATCTAAAAGCACAAAAATAAATAGTATTTTCACTGTTGCACCTGTTAAGGATACTGCGACTGGGCAAACCATCGCCATAGTCAGAGCGCGGATGCCAGTAAAAAATTTAGAAGAGGTAATTAAAAATTACTCTCTTGCAGGGCGAAAATATCATTTAATTGATGCTTCAGGAAAATTTTTCATGTCTTCGGAAACGAACCAAATAGGTAGAGAAGCAAGAATAAATTTTCCCGGCTTGGCGAAACTACAAGCCGCAAAAAAAGAAGCCACATTCAAAACAATTAACCAAATTAACAATAAAGAACAGCTAGTTAGCTACGCTGCCGAAAACCTCAACGGTTTGCCAGATTTAAAATGGCAAGCAATTTTGGCTACAGATACAGCAACGGCATTTGCGGCGCAAACAGACTTACTTCTGGCTATATTAGCTGGGACGGCATTAACAACATTGTTAGTGTCTCTGCTTGCAGCTTGGTTAGCTAAACGTGCCACACAACCAATTTTGAATGCGAGTCAGACAGTAGCAAGGCTGGGACAAGGTGAACTCAATACCCGCATAGAAATAGACTCAGAAGACGAACTCGGCGAATTGGGTGAAAATATTAATTTGATGGCAGAGCAATTACAGTTGTTGTTAAAAGAACAAGAACTGGATGCAGAACGAGCAAAAATAATTACAGAAATTACTTTACGGATTCGTCGAAATCTCAAAACTGAAGATATTTTTAAAACAGCGGTGAGAGAAGTTCGCTCCTGCTTAAGAAGTGATCGCGTAGTTATCTATAGCTTTGATCGTAGCACTTGGGATGGAATGGTCGTTGCCGAATCGGTTGCGCCAGGTTATCCGAAAATGATCGGAGTGCAAATTGACGATCCATGTTTTCGGGAACGCCATGTAGAAACTTATAAAGATGGAAGAGTGCGGGCGATCAGCAACATTTATCAAGAGCCTAGCTTGAAAAATGCAAAGTGTTACATTAGAATGCTGGAAAAATTTTCCGTCAAGGCAAATTTAATCGCACCGATGATTACAGACGGGCAATTGATGGGTTTAATGATTACTCATCAATGCGACAGTGCCCGCTTTTGGCAACAAGCAGAAATTGATTTATTTAAACAGGTAGCCACTCAAGTTGGCTATGCTCTAGAACAAGCAAAACTTTTAGAGGAAGTAGAACAAGGAAGGCAGAAGGCAGAAAGAGGTTCCGAAGATGAACGCCAACAAAAAGAAGCCTTGCAAATGCAACTTCTCGAACTACTTGGAGAAGTAGAAGGTGCAGCCAGCGGTGATTTGACAGTGCGGGCTGATGTCACCACCGGGGAAATTGGCACCGTTGCCGACTTCTTTAACTCGATTGTTGAAAATTTGCGGTTAATTGTTACCCAAGTTAAACAAGCGGCTTATCAAGTAAATTATGCGATCGGTTCTAACCAAGACTCGATGCGCGAACTGGCAGAAGATGCTATCCTGCAAGCTTCAGAAATCAACCGCACCTTAGATGCTGTTGATCAAATGACCTATTCCATACAATTTGTAGCTGAAAACGCCCAACAAGCTGCCTTAGTTGCTCAAAATGCTTCGCACACCGCCAAAAAAAGCGGTAAAGCAATGGATATGACAGTGCAAAATATCCTGCATTTGCGCGAAACAGTAGGCGAAACAGCCAAAAAAGTCAAGCGTTTGGGAGAATCTACCCAACAAATTTCCCGCGTGGTATCTTTGATTAATCAAATAGCCATGCAAACCAACTTACTCGCCATCAACGCCGGCATAGAAGCAGCGCGTGCCGGCGAAGAAGGTCAAGGCTTTGCTGTAGTTGCGGAAGAAGTGGGTGAATTAGCTGCCCGAAGTGCAGCGGCAACAAAAGAAATTGAACAAATTGTCGAGAACATTCAAAGAGAAACTAGCGAAGTTGTACAAGCTATGGAAGTGGGAACCGCCCAAGTTGTAGAAGGAACCCGAATTGTAGAAGATGCTAAATATAGCTTGAGTCAAATTTTGGATGTTTCGCGCCAAATTGATTCTTTGGTACAATCGATTTCCACCGCTACCACATCCCAGGTAGAAACCTCGCAAAGTGTCAGCCAATTGATGAGAGAAATTGCCAAGGTATCAGAGCGCACCACCTATTCTTCGCGGCAAGTTTCTGAATCTTTGCAACAAACTGCGGTGATTTCCCAAGAGTTACAGGAAACTGTTGAAACCTTCAAGGTCGATTAACGCTAATTGCTAATTGCTGATAGCTAATTGTTTTTTTACCATTAGCTATTAGCCATTAGCCCCTTCGGGGTTCACCAGAGCCGGCACCTCCCTTGTGCGTCTCCGTCATTGAGAGGGAAACCCTACCAAGAGCGCTGGTTTAACATTAACTATTAGCCATTGTCATATGTCAAAGGATAAAGAACTTGAAATCCAGATGCAGTTTCTGGAGGAAGCAACAGATTACCTCAATACCTTGGAAGAGGTATTGCTAGAAATCAGCGCAACCAACCGCATCGAATTAGATAAAATTAATGCGGCACTTAGAGCAGCTCATTCTATCAAAGGTGGCGCGGGCATGATGGGGTTTCGTGCCCTAAGTGATTTGGCTCATCGTTTGGAAGATTCTTTTAAAGTCTTAAGGACGCGAAAAAACTTTTTAGAAATTGACACCCAATTACAAAGCTTGCTGCTGTCTGGTGTAGATTGGCTGCGTCAGATAGTGGAATTGCTATCAGAAGGTAATGTGGTTGAAGATGATTGGTTAGCAACTTTTTGTTATCCAGTTTTTCAAGAACTCCACGCTCGCCTAGGTGATCCTACCCCAGAAGATGCCTCAACCATACTTTCCGCAGATGAAGGGCAAGATATCATACCTCTGCTTTTTGAAACAGAAGTAGAAGGATGTTTACAACGTTTAGAATCTGTGTTGGCAGATAGTCAACAACCTTGCTTGCGAGAAGAAGTTGCCATCATGGCAGCTGAATTGGGCGGTTTGGGAGAAATGTTGCAATTGCCAGCTTTTACCCAGCTTTGTCAGTCGATAACGTATCACGTAGCAACTACTGTTACGGATACGCAAGTTGAACGAATTGCTCGGTTAGCATTGCAAGCATGGCGACGATCGCAAGCTTTGGTGCTGACAAATCAACGAGATAGTTTACCTACAGATATCGAAGTTGAGACGAGCGCACCTGCGAGTTATACTCAAATAAATCTCATATCCACAGAAGAAGCGATCGCTGAGTTTCTGGCAAGCGATGAGCTACAATCTGATGATTTAGAAGCTCAAGAAGCGATCGCTCAGTTTCTTGCAAGCGATGCACTACAATCTGATGATTTAGAAGCTCAAGAAGCGATGGCTGAGTTTCTCGCAAGCGATGCACTACAATCTCATGATTTAGAAGCTCAAGAAGCGATCGCTGAGTTTTTCGCAAGCGATGAGCTACAATCTGATGATTTAGAAGCTCAAGAAGCGATCGCTCAGTTTCTCGCAAGCGATGAGCTACAATCTGATGATTTAGAAGCTCAAGAAGCGATCGCTCAGTTTCTCGCAAGCGATGAGCTACAATCTGATGATTTAGAAGCTCAAGAAGCGATCGCTCAGTTTCTCGCAAGCGATGCAGTACAATCTCAAGCACAAATAGTAGAACCCAATCTATTAGAAATAGAAGACACCGAAGAAGCTTGGTTAAATCCAGAAATAATTGCCGCAAATTTTGAATCTTTGGATACAGAAATTATAGACGACAATGCTACTGTTGACGAGCCACCAAGAGTAGAAGTTTATAAAGAAATTTCCAATACAGATTACAAATTTGTTGAACGCAAGCCAGAGTCAATTGGGGTTGGCAAAGACCGCGAAGTTCATGAAAATACAGTCAGAGTTCCCAGTAAGCAACTTGAGCAAATTAATGATTTATTTGGTGAACTAATTATCCAGCGCAATGGACTGAACTTGCAAATGGAAAGATTACGCAAACTCATACGTAATCTTAGCCAGCGAGTGCAAATTCTAGATCGAGAAAATCAGGAACTACGCACAGCTTACGACAAAATTACTACTCATGCTGGGGCGCAATCCAATTCATCATCACTAACATTTCTAGATAATAACAATTCACACAACTATGCATTTGACGGTAGCAACTATTCACCAGGGATAGAAAGGGGATTCGATGTCTTAGAAATGGATCGCTATAACGAATTAAGCCTCTTATCGCAGGAGGTAATGGAAACCATTGTTCAAGTACAAGAAGTCACAACTGATATTCAACTGAGTGTTGACGATACAGATCAATTTGCCAGAAAGCTAAACAAAACATCAAAGCATTTACAAACAAAGCTTACACAAATACGGATGCGCCCGTTATCAGATTTACTTGATCGCTTTCCCAGAGCTTTGCGCGACATGAATGTAGAATATGGCAAAAATGTTCAATTGAAAGTTGAAGGTGGCAACACTTTAATTGAACGCAGCATTTTAGAAGCATTAAACGATCCTTTAATGCACCTATTAAGAAATGCTTTCGATCACGGCATTGAAGATGCAGCTACCCGTCGCGCTGCTGGTAAACCAGAACAAGCAGTAATTGAAATTAAAGCCACTCACCGCAGTAATCGTACAATCATTACTATGCGTGATGATGGTCGTGGCATGTCCTTGGATAAAATTCGCGCCCGTGCAGCAGCTATGGGTTTAGATGAAACTCTTCTGGCACAAGCTACTGAAGAAGAACTGTTATCGCTAATATTTGAACCAGGATTTAGCACCTCCGACCAAGTTACAATATTGTCTGGTCGTGGTGTCGGTATGGATGTGGTTCGCAATAACCTTAAACAAATCCGGGGAGATGTCAAAGTTGATACAGTTGCCGGAGTTGGAACCACTATCACTATGTCAGTGCCGTTTACACTCTCTGTAGCACGAGTACTGTTGGTAGAAAGTAATCGAATGCTATTGGCATTTCCCACAGATGTAGTTTTGGAAATATTCTTACTGCAAAACGATCAAGTTTTCCCAATGGCTGATACGGAAGTAATCAATTGGCAAGGAACTATGCTGCCTTTGGTTCGCCTAGGACAACACTTAGAATTTAATTGCCCCCGTTATAATAGCCCAGATTTAGAAACTGCCCCGGCGATTAATGCTGCCAATGTGTTAATCATCAAAGGTAACAACCAGCCCGCAGCAGTGCAAATAGACCGTTGTTGGGGTGAACAAGAAGTTGCCATTCGCCAAATTGAGGGAAATATACCTTTGCCTAATGGTTTTAGCAACTGTACAATTCTTGGTGATGGTCGGGTAGTGGCTTTGGTTAATGCCAACGAGTTACTATATTGGATTGCGACTAATAAGCGCACACCTAAAACCAATCAATTGCCATCAGCAAAACTAAAAACTGCCTTCCTCGTACCTAATGATGATAAAGTAATTTTGCCGCAGCCTGATAACCAGAAAGGCACTATTTTGATCGTAGATGACTCTATAAATGTCCGGCGCTTTTTGGCTTTGACTCTCGAAAAAGGAGGGTATCAAGTAGAACAGGCGAAAGATGGTCAGGATGCTTTAGAAAAACTTAATAGTGGCTTGCAAGTTCAAGCGGTGATTTGTGATATCGAAATGCCGCGCATTGATGGTTACGGCTTTTTAGGTCGTGTGAAATCAAACAATAATATGAAAAATATACCGATTGCCATGTTAACATCTCGCAGTAGTGATAAACATCGGCAACTGGCATTGCAATTGGGTGCGCGAGCTTACTTTTCTAAACCTTACAATGAGCAAGAATTGCTGCGAACTTTAGAGCAAATGATATTTCGTATGGCAGAGGCAGCATCATCTAATTAAACTTGGGAATGGGTAATAGGGCATAGGGCAATGGGCAACGAAAATTAAAGAAGCGGCTGTAACTTATGCGCGTTCTAATACGATTCTTTCCCATGCCCTATGCCCCATGCCCAATGCCCGATTCCCCATATTAAACAACTCCTGCTTGAAACACTCGTCCGATCACTTCTTCCACAGGTGGTTCAGTTACAGTTAAATCAACTACCGCCAAATCCGCCAAAATTCGCGACACAGTACGAGTGAGAGCCTCTTGCGGTACCCTAAAACACACTGATGTTTGATTACCATCCGCTTGTTGTGTATGCCCTTCTAAAAGCTTCACATCACCGTAAGACATAAGTTTTTCTGTCGGTAGCGGATAAGCTAACTCTACATGAACTTCCCGGTAAGGAGCAAAACGTTCCAACAGTCCATCTAAGCTACCGTCATACATCAAGTTTCCTTGGTGAATTAACAGCACCCGTTTACACAAAGCTGTAATATCAGCCATGTAATGGCTAGTTAATAACACCGTCGCCTGATAGCGCTGATTGTACTCGCGTAAAAAGTCCCGCACCCCGACCTGAGCATTTACATCTAGTCCCAGCGTCGGTTCATCGAGAAACAGCACAGAGGGACGGTGCAAAAGTGCGGCTAAAAGTTCTGCTTTCATGCGCTCACCTAAAGATAGCTTCCGCACAGCTTGAGTAAGCTTACCTTCGAGGGACAACATTTCTGTTAATTCTCCAACTCGTCGCCGAAACTCTTTATCAGAGATGTTGTAAACTGCGGCGTTAATCTTTAAAGAATCCAGCGCTGGTAAATCCCAAATCAACTGCTGCTTTTGTCCCATCACCAAGGTAATTTTTTGCAAAAAACCCTCTTGGCGACGAAACGGAATTTGTCCAGATACTCTGACATTTCCGCTGGAGGGATGAATCAGCCCCGTGAGCATTTTTAGTGTTGTGGTTTTACCAGCACCATTCGGTCCCAAAAAACCGACAACTTCACCTGGGGCGATTTCAAAGGAAACATCTTGAACTGCTTTAATTTGCCGGTAGGTGCGGCGGAAAAAGTGAGTGAGTGTCCCTTTAATACCTGACTCCTTAACCGCCACGGGATAAACTTTGCTCAGGTTTTCAGCAACGATGATTGACATAGATTTTTTTTAGGTGATGCACGCGATCGCCATAATCATCATCTGTGATTGATAGCAATTCTCAGAATAATTCAGGAGCCAGGAGGCGCAAAAGCCCAAAGACGCGGAGTTAAAAAGGCTTTATATTTGGCTTTCACTTTTTAGATTTTGTACTTCCTGACTTTTGACTCCTGACTTCTGACTCGTAACTTCTGACTCCTAACTCCTAACTCCTGACTTTTGACTTCTGCACTTTAACGTAAACGACCCGATCGCAAAATACTAATAATTAACCACAAACCTAACAAGCTCGCAGCGGCGAATAGCACGTTGTTCAATAACGATAGCTGATCCGAGCGGGGGTTGCTAGAAATAATCGCTGCTCCCATAATTAGTGAACCAACCAAAATGCTAAAAGAAAGTCGGTTGGCGACATCATCGAGAGTACGACGCAAGCCATCTAAGCCTCGCAGCGATAAATTCCACTGTAAGGTTTCTGATGTCACTCGGTCTAGTAGCAACTCAATTTGGCGGGGAGATTGTAAGGAGAGACTTTTGAGATCCAGCGCTGTTCGCAAAAGCGATCGCACGGGACTATCGCCAAACAACTGTCGTCTAAACAAGTCTGTCAGCAATGGCTTAATTTCATCGATAAAATTAAGTTGTGGGTTGAATCCCCGCGCTACACCCTCTAAATTAGCTAGAGTTTTCGCATATAAACCCATATTGCTCGGCAAACGGATTTTATTGTTGCGAGCGACTTGCAGAACTTCATAAATTATGTGACTGAAATTGATTTCTGCCAAGTTCATGTTGTGATATTTTCGCAACATTCTGTCATAGTCGTTTTCCAGACGCGCCAAAATCACTGGTTGACGCGAATCTGCTAGCTGCAAAGTTAACTGAGCGCATCTTTGAGCATCTAAATCAACGATCGCCAACAACATTTCTGTTAATATTTGCTGAGTACGGGGATCGAGTCTTCCCACCATGCCACAGTCTAAAAGGGCGACGCGACCATCTCGCAAATAAAATAGATTTCCTGGATGGGGATCGGCGTGAAAAAATCCATCTATATATAGTTGCTGAAAGAAAACGCGAAATAACAAAGTAGTAATCGCGTTGCGTTCTTCTGTGGGATCTTCACCATTTTTAGCGCTGATAAATTTCGCCGAAAGTAGCGGTACACCGTCCAGCCACTCCATCACCATTAACTTTTCTGTAGTCAAATCCCAGTTAATTTCTGCAACTACTATTTTACTGGGATCGTACCAACGACTTTCAGATAAATTGCGCCGTAGCTGGTCGGTGAAACCTGCTTCGCGTTTAAAATCTAACTCCGCTTCTAGAGCTTTGGTAAATTCTTCGGCGATCGATTTAATTTCATAGTTTTGCCCAAATTCAGTTCGAGCAACTAAATCAGCAATTCCTTGAATTAAGGCGATATCTTGAGCAACCGTTAAATCAATTCCCGGACGTTGCACTTTTAGCGCTACTTCTCGACCATCTGCTAATGTTGCTCGATGAGTTTGAGCAATTGATCCCGCTGCCACCGCTACCGGATTAATTATGCTGAAAACTTCTTCTAAAGGGCGTTTCAATTGCTGGCGAATAAGTACTTCTATATCTGTCCAAGGAACTGGCGGGACTTCATCTTGTAGCGTTGATAATTCATCAATGTAAGAGCCGCTAAGTAAATCTGGACGGGTAGAAAGTAGCTGACCTAGTTTGACATAAACTGGTCCCAAATCCACTAGGATGTTTTTCAATACAGCCGGCGGGGGTAGCTGGGGTTCATCGGCTTTGGCACCGGTAAGTACCCTTCGCATGTAGTCCCAACCATTACGGAGTAGGACTTCGATGATATCTCTTTGACGGGGAACAGTTTGAGTGAGGAACATGATTTTAACGAAGCGCGAAGATAGGAAGTAGCTTGTCGAAGACTAGATAGGAAGTAGATTGTCGAAGACTAGACACGGAACGCGAGTGCATCTCCGTGATTGAGAAGAGAAGGACGCGTTTGCCTTGGTCTTTGACAGGAGAAGAAAGAATAAAACAGAATTCTTTGTTGATAAAACAAAACTTAAACAGGTAAGCAGCAAGGGATAACAAGAAAACTGAAGTTATTCTTACCCATTGTTATTTTGCTTGTCTTAGTGCAGTCTTGGAAGCTTTGAATATATGATTTTAGAATTTCTGTCAAAGTTTGATTGGTGAGCATTGTTTTGACGTAATCTGAGTAGGAATCCCCACCGTGTAATAGACGATGGGGATAAGAAAATCCTTTGTGAGGATAAATATAGTTTTTATAAGCAATAATTGAGTTTATTGCCGTTGTCTTGGCTAGAGGCTCAAGGCTATAGACTTGCATAACTGTTAGATAAAACAACAGATATTCAAGTTATAATGGAAATGCTACCTGTTGCGCCTCTGCCAAGGGTTTTAACTTTTACAAGAGTTCGGTAAATCGGGAATCGCTCTGTAAGGTTTTGAGGATTTGCTTGATTTCCTGGGTACGGTCTTTTTTGACAATGAGGGTGACATTGCGATCGCGCACAATCACCACATCCTCTAAACCTATAGTCACAATTACATCATCTGGATCGGTAGCGTAAATAACAGCACCTTTGGTATCTAGCCCCACATGGGTAGCTAGTTCCACATTGGGATTCTCTTCTTTTTTAAGTAAACGTTCGATCGCATTCCAATCACCTAAATCATCCCAACCAAATTCAACCGGCAATACATAGGCTATACTTGTTTTTTCCATTAAGGCATAGTCTATACTCTTTTTAGGCAACTGCGGATAAACATCAGCACCCTGTTGTTCTAGCGGTTCAATAATTTCCGGAGCATGGTTATGCAGTTCTTTGAGAACAACCCCTGCCCGAAAGATAAACATACCGCTATTCCAGCTAAAACGTTTCGTAGCAAGAAACTTTTCTGCGGTTTCTCGGTCTGGTTTTTCAGTAAAGCGGTTAACGTGAAAGAATGGCAAATCATCAAAGCTACCAATCTTTTCGCCTTCTTCAATGTAGCCATAGCCAGTTGATGGAAAAGTAGGTTTGATCCCCAGTGTGACAATCGCTTCGTAGCTTGCCGCGAGTTGAGTTGCAGCACTCAAAGTACCTGCAAACGCCTCTTGGTCAGCAATCCAGTGATCAGCGGGGAAAAAGCCGATCATAGCGTCCTCTCCGTAACGCTTTTTAATTTCCAAAGTTGCCCAAGCAACAGCTGCGGCAGTGTCCCTTCCCTGTGACTCGACAAGTAAGTTTTCAGATGGCAGTAATGGAAGTTGCTCTCGCACTCCTTGAGCTATCTGGCTAGAAGTTATTACCCATAAATTCTCCCAACCGCCAGAGAGTAAAAACAGGCGATCGGCAGTTGCTTGTAGGAGACTTCTAGAGCTACCATCGAGACTTAAAAATTGCTTCGGTCGCAAAGCACGGCTCAGGGGCCAAAAACGTTCACCTTTACCACCTGCAAGAATTACAGGGAAAAATGAGGTATTCATTATGTCATACAAATCTACTGACGAACATTACAAGTGTACTGTGACAATTTCCACTGGCAAGTTTTGTACCTTGGATTAACATACGTTTAGGGAGTGGTTGAGTGGGGAGATAGTCGTGATTAAACAAGTAGAATTTTCAGAAAATCAAGTAACGCCGCATCAAGTAGAACTGCCGGAAAATCAGGTAGTGCCGGACCAAGTAGAATCAGAAAATCAGGTAACACCTTATGTAGAGGATGAGATCCAACTAAAACAGCCGGCAGCAAACCGGAGCGTCGTTGAATCGGTAAGTTCCATCCCCAACGAACTTTACGATCGCTTAGGTTTAACTATGCCTCGGTGGTTGTTGTGGATACTCACAGCAGTTTTGGGTATCGTTTTATCTGGTTTGCTCGTTTCCACATTGGCACTGTGGACTCCACTATGGAGCGATTTGGATCGAACCGACGAAGAACTTCTTGCCGGCAAAGATCCGCAGAAAATGCCAATGCCTGGAGAGTTGGCAGACAGACTCTCTCAATATCAGCTTTCACGCCCGATGAATATTTTAATCATGGGGATTGAACCAACTAACGGCACCGTAGATGGTTCACCAGAAAGCTTTGCAGGCAAAAGCGATACCATGCTGCTGGTACGGCTAAACCCTAGCGACAAATCAATTCGGGTACTTTCAATTCCCAGAGATACGATGATTTCAATTCCTGAAAAGGGATTGACTAAAGTATCCGATGCGAATGCTCAAGGTGGTCCAGTATTGGCGGCACGGGTAGTCAGTCGTACCTTGAATAATGCGCCGATTGATCGCTACATTCGCATCTCCACTAGTGGCTTACGCCAGTTAGTAGATCAATTGGGTGGTGTAGAGGTGTATGTTCCTAGTTCGATGGAATACCAAGACTCCTCTGGTCAAACATCTTTAGTCAGAGGCTGGCAAACCCTCAACGGCGAACAAGCAGAAGAGTTTGTTCGATACCGCGATCCAGGGATGGGAGATTTGCCGAGAGTACAGCGCCAGCAAGCAATGTTGGCAGGATTAGTCAATCGTCTCAATAACCCCACTGTACTACCCAGGTTGCCCCAATTAACCCGCATGATGCGGAAATATTTTGATACCAACCTGAAGATGGAAGAAATGATGGCGCTGGTCAACTTTTCCGTCAATGTGGAACGAGATAATTTCCAAATGACCATGTTGCCAGGTATTTTCAGCCGTTTCAGCCAAGACCCAAATAGCTATTGGCTGGATATGACCGGACAACAAAGGTTATTGAATGATTACGTTGGGGTGAATCTGAATGGTATTAAGCCAGATGTCCGACCAGTCCAGAACCTCAAAATTACTATTCAAAATGCTTCCAATCAACCTCAGCTAACTGAAAAAGTTATCAAATATCTCAAACAAAAAGGCTTTACAAAAATTAACACAACAGCTGATTGGCCCGATACCCAGCGCCAAACTCAGATTGTTGTCCAAAAAGGAAACCGCCAAGCAGGAATTGACCTACAAAATATTTTAGGCTTAGGTAATATCGATGTCTCCTCTACTGGCGATCTCGAATCTGACCTAACAATTCGTATTGGTAAGGATTGGAAGTAGTCATTGGTCATTGGTCAATAGTCAACGGTCATTAGTCAACAGTCTAGATAATTACTATTGAATCTTGACTCTTAAGTTTTGACTTTTGACTCTGAACTATGAAGTGTTGACTTTTGACTTTTGACTTTTGACTCTGGACAAATTTATGAAAAAGATTTTGCTTCGCTTTTTGAGTGTGATTGTAAGTTTGATACTAGCTGCTTTGTGGATAATACTTAATCCACATCCGGCTTTTGCTCAAGTAAATACAATCAACTACAGCAATATGAGTTTAGAAAACCGCGATTTTTCTAACATTGATTTAACGGGTGTAACTTTTGTGGCAGCGGAAATGCGCGGGGCAAATTTTCAAGGTGCGAATTTAACTAATGCAATTCTTACTAAGGGAGTTTTGCTAAAAGCGAATTTAGAAGGTGCAAACCTTTCAGATGCTTTAGTTGACCGCGTAACTATGGATGGTGCAAACCTGAAGAATGCGATTTTTACACAAGCGACCTTGACAAGCAGCCGCTTTTATGATGCGGATATCACGGGTGCTGATTTTAGCGATGCTTTAATTGACCGCTATCAAGTGTCATTATTGTGCGATCGCGCATCGGGTGTCAATCCAGTTACAGGTATTTCCACACGCGAGAGTTTGGGGTGTCGCTAGAGACTGGGGATTAGGGACTCATGGGAAATGCCCAATGCCCAATGCCCCATGCCCAATCCCCAGTCTTCATTTTCAAAATTTGCCTGACAGACTATCCGATTTCGGGTTAAATATTCAAGAGATACTGCTATCGCTTGAGTTGTCAATAATAATTCGTGGCACAACAAAAAACTTCTCGTTCTCTGGTTGGAATAGCTGGCATTGTCGCCGCTGCAACATTAATTAGTAAAGTCTTTGGCTTGGTAAGACAGCAAGCGATCGCTGCTGCTTTTGGTTTAGGACCGGCTGCTGATGCTTTTAACTACGCTTATACTATCCCTGGTTTTCTGCTGATATTGCTAGGGGGCATTAACGGACCATTTTATAGTGCGGTTGTCAGCGTTTTATCCAAGCGCAAGAAAGAAGAAGCAGCTCCCTTGGTGGAAACGATTACGACGCTTATCGGTGGGATGCTGCTAGTCGTGGCGATTATTGTCGTAGTTTTTGCACCGCAGATGATTGACATCTTTGCACCTGGTTTAAGACTGGGACACAAAGATTTAGTCAGAGCGATCGCTATTTTACAACTCCAAATCATGGCACCAATCGCCGTGTTAGCTGGACTGATTGGTATTGGCTTTGGAGTTCTCAACGCTGCAAATCAATTCTGGCTACCTTCCATTAGTCCGTTATTTTCCAGCATTACAGTTATTGCTGGTTTGGGTTTCCTTTATCTGCAAGTAGGTAACAAAATTAGCAGTCTTGAATATGCTAAGTTGGGCGGAATTGTTTTGGCAGGAGGAGTATTAGCCGGCGCAGTTTTGCAATGGTTGGTGCAGGTAATTGTTCAAGCGCGGTCTGGTTTGGGTACATTGCGGTTGCGATTTGATTTTAATCAGCCTGGGGTAAGGGATGTTCTCAAAATTATGGGACCTGCTACCTTCTCATCTGGGATGCTGCAAATCAACCTCTACACAGATTTGTTTTTCGCTTCTTTGATTCCCACTATCGGGGTTGCTGCTGCTTTAAATAATGCGTCTTTATTGGTGCAAACTCCTTTAGGAATCATTTCTAACATGATTTTGGTTCCTTTATTACCGATGTTTGCCCGACTTGCTGACCCGAATAATTGGGATGAGTTAAAATCACGCATTCGCCAAGGTTTACTGCTTTCAGCTTTCACTATGCTGCCCTTGGGTGCATTGATGATCACGCTTTCTGTGCCAATTGTCCGCATAGTCTATGAACACGGTGCTTTTGAGAGAAGAGACTCAGCGCTAGTGTCTTCGCTGCTAATTGCTAACGGAATTGGCATGTTTGTTTATTTGGGACGTGATGTTTTGGTGCGGGTGTTTTATGCCTTAGGCGATGGCGATACACCTTTTCGCATCAGTATGATTAATATCTTCTTTAATGCTGTATTTGATTACCTTTTAATTAAACCTTTTGGCGCTCCCGGCTTGGTTTTGGCAACTGTGACTGTAAATTGCAGTTCAGTATTAATGCTGTTCTTTTTACTTAATCGCAAGTTAAATGGTTTACCTTGGCGCGAGTGGTTTTTGCCGTTTTTGGGTTTAATTGCCGCTAGTATTGCAGGTGGAATAGCCAGCTTTGCGACTCTGGAACTTTCTCAACACTATTTAGGTAAAGAAGGTTTGCTGATTCTGCTGCTTGAGTTATCTGTATCTGGTGTAGTGGGAATTGCCATTTTTGGTGTCATTGCCTCATGGATCAGATTACCAGAGGTGGATGTTTTTGTCTCTCGTCTGAGTCAGCGGTTTTTAAAGAAATAGTGAATAGTGGATAAATAGTAGGGTGCGTTACGGCTTCGGCTAACGCACCCTACAGGGGCAATTGCCTTTCTGCAATTACGAATTATTAGGGACTGCGATCGCTTTAAACTCGATGGCATCATGGCTGCAAAAGAGCCGCACCTCACTACTGTGGTCGAGCGACAGGGCACGCAAGCGTTCTTGATTATAAAGTCGAGCTTTGTGGTCTACATCCATCAACCATTGATAGGCACGCAGACCTGGTGTGCAGCTTGGTTTGGTGGTTCCCATTTCCTCCCGATAAAAATAGGCATCCCCCGCATGTAAAAGCCAACCTTCTGATGTCTTGATGGCGATGCCAGCATGACCCCGCGTGTGACCAGCGAGCGGGATGAGAAGAATCTCTGGTGGCAGTCCGTCGAGGTCGCGCACTGCCTCGAAGCCGAACCAAGGTTCGCCAGAGGGCGAATAGTACTTCCAGTGTTTTACTTCATCCCATTGACCTAGACGATAGCGTTCAGCTGCGATGAAGCCGCGCCTACTTTTTGCTGCCTCAATCTCAGTTTGCATTACATGCACGGTCGCGTCGGGAAAATCCTCTAAGCCTCCTGCATGATCGAAATCAAGGTGGGTAAGCACGATATGCCGCACATCGCGCGGGTTCAAGCCAAGCTGCTTGATTTGAGCGAGCGCCGTGTATTTTTGTTCAAACTGTATGCGATTCAAATTCATGAAGAACGGGCTGAGTCTTGATAATGGTGCTTTGATATCCCGCTCACCAAAGCCCGTATCGATGAGAACGAGTCCTTGATTTGTCTCGATGAGCAGGCAGTGGCAGACAAGACAGGCTGTTAGCCCGCGACTAAAACCGTCGAAGAGTGCCCCGCCAATCGGACACATGCAACCGCAATTAAGATGATGAATACGCATAAATGATCCCCTGATCGCATCAATCTCTCTTAAAGACAAAAAAGTATGGATAATCAACATACTTATGGGTGAAAAAATTTATTACCTAGGGGGGAAAAGGGGAGGCAGTGCTTCACCAACAACTTTAAATTTGTCCGCGTGTTCACCCAGTCGGGTGAAAAATTTTAACCCTCTCAGGCTATCCAAAAGTGCGAGGTTACATTTCGTAAAAAAAGAGATTCTAGTACTAGAGAACATTGATTGAACTTAATTTCTAGTCAGGAAGAACTTATGAAACTCGCAAAATTTGCAGCCTCTGCACTTGCTGTTGCTTCTGTTATTTTTAGTGCTGGAATTGCTAGCGCTCAAACACCTCAAACCGCTGAAGCACTTGGTTTAAAGGGTAGCTACATCGGTGCTGGTGTATCTGCTGGCGTCACCAATGGCGGAAAACAAAACGATGCCGCTTTATTTGGTGGAAACATTCAAGGACGCGCTGCTATTCCTAATGCACCTGTTTCAGTTCGGGGTGCCGTTTTGTTTGGTGGTGATGCTACCGCATTTATGCCGTTAGTAACTTACGATTCACCTATTGCTAAAAATACTAACGTTTACATTGGTGGTGGTTACTCGTTTGTCACCGACGAAGGCAAAGCTACCCAATTGGGAAATCAGAATACACCTGTAGTAACCCTTGGTGCTGAATCAGAAATTGCTAGAAACACCGTTTTGTATGGCGATGCTAAGTGGGGTATTGACGCTTATAAAGACAGCAATGCTGGTGCTTTAAGCTTGCAAACTGGTGTCGGTTTCCGCTTCTAATTTCCATGACTGATACTAAAATGCAGTCATTTCATTTGGCGGAAATAATTATTAAAGGACACGGAACACGGATAAATTATCCGCCTCACCGTGTCCTTTATAATCTGCATAATAGATGCTATTGTTAGCATTACTAGTTGTGTCTAAAAACTATAATTTAAATGTAGAGCCTTTAGAAATGTAGTGAGCGATTTACCGCTCATATTGAAGCCTTTACTACATTTTCTAGCGCAAATTATTGAATTTATATATTCACCCGATTAGATGAAGCTAGATTGCTTTCTTCTTCAAAAGCAACTTTAGAGAATTCGGGTTCAACTGCCGTAAGATGCTTTTCTAAAATTGCTAAATTGCGGATGTTAGACTTATAAAAAGCATCAAATAAATCACCCACTAAAGGCACTGTACCAACAACTGTTTCCAAACCAACGTTGAAAATCATTTGCCTTAAGTCTTGATTTGGAATACCGATGCGGGTTGCTAAATATATTATATAAGCCGAAAATGCTGTACTGATTAAATCACCAGCACCAGGAACAAGACCAAGAATTGGGTCTAACCCAAAACGAAAGCGCGTCCCAGGAATACCGATAGATGTATCCATTAGACGGCTTAGTTTACGAATGCGGTTGAGAGTAGCTAGGCGTTTAGTAGTGTCCATAATTTACAATATTTGCACTTTTGTTTTATTTTCGTCTTGTACCGTTAGAAAGAGTTAAAAGTCAGAAGTTGTAGAGACGCGATTTATCGCGTCGGTACGAAAGTCAGGAGTTGTAGAGACGCGAATTATTGATAAATATAGCTTAATGACTTTTTAACTATTAGGTAGATTTTATAATTTTCCGGCGCGAATTCTCAAAACAAGGATAGAATAACTAAAAATTAAGAGGGAAAGAGAACTTGTGGTGACGACACCCGACATTCCCAAATTGCCCCTACCATCTTCACTTTTGGGGTCTGAAGTTGGTACTTTTACTGAGTATACAGTAACTCAACGAATGCCTGCGATCGCCTGCCGAGTTATCGCTGAAAACAATTTTCCAGAAAATATTAATGCCTGTTTGAAACAACTAGCCAGTAAGTTACCATCAGAACCTTTATCACCTCTTTTACATGATACTGGTGCTGATTTTTCAGATTGGGTGAAATATCTAGAACCATTTAAAGGTCAACGTTGGATTGATGTTCCTTGGTTTTTAGCAGAAACTTATTTTTATCGTCTAATTCTGGAAATTACCAATTACTTTCGTCCTGGTGAATTGCAAGGCATCGATCCATTTAAGTTACAGAAAAATAAAGGTATAGAAACTTCTATTGACTCGATAATACCTTTGTGCATTCAACTTAATCAATGGTTGGCTGATGCACAAAAACAGGAGAAGTTAAATCAAACAGCTTTGATTGGTTTATTATATTTTGCGCTGTGGGGAAATCGTGTTGACTTAAGTTTGTGGTCAGCATTAGAGAGCGAACGCAGTCGTTTTGATATTCAAAGTCAACAAGCTTACATTTTAGTGGATGATGCCGCCAAAGTCACGGAACTCTTAACCAGTAAAGGTAAACGCATTGACTTTGTGATCGATAATGCTGGTTTTGAATTGGTTTGCGACTTATGTTTGGTGGATTTTCTTTTGGGTAGTGGTATAGCAAATCAAGTGAAGCTACATTTAAAGCCTCACCCGACTTTTGTCTCTGATGCAATGATTAAAGATGTGCTGCATACAATCGAGTTTTTAGCAGCTTCCAATCATGAAGATGTTACATCCTTTGGCAAGCGGTTGCAAGAAAATATTGCTTCAGAGCGCTTAATTTTGTGTGAAGATTACTTCTGGACATCACCTTTAGCTTTTTGGGAAATACCCGACACACTCAAAAGTGATTTATCAGCCGCAAATTTGATTGTAATTAAAGGTGATGCGAATTATCGCCGATTATTAGGCGATCGCCATTGGGATTTTAGCACCAACTTTGCAGATATAGTATCTTACTTCAGCGTCCCCATCGTCGCTTTACGCACTCTCAAGTCCGAAGTCGTAGCAGGGCTAAAACCGGAAGTCATTGAGGAACTAGCAAAATCTGACTCTGATTGGCTCACAAATGGGCAATGGGGTGTTATTCAGTTCGTAGAGTAGATTTACGTAGGGGAATTGGATAATGTTTGGTGAGAAAAAGCGATCTAGCTAACTGCTGATGAGCATTACTGCGAAAAGATTTGCCAAGCGTCCAAATTCAGGATGCACATGACGCGAAGGGGCACAAGATATTGTGCCCGTTTTCAATTGAGAACGGTTATGTTTTGCATAAATTCCTGTTTATTGCTGATAGGTAATTGGCAACAGTAAATATAGAGGTTTGCACCCAGACAAAATCAAGCAATCAATTAAATAGACATCTCCGGAAAAGATTTAGAAACCTTAAATTCACGCGCAGACCTAACCCCCTACCCCCCTTCCCTACAAGGGAAGGGGGAATTAAAGCCTCTCTCCGCTTCGGGGAGAGGTTTGGAGAGGGGTCATGCATTAATTTTCGGAGATGTCTAATGCAACTTTGATTACCTTCATCATATTTTCATCTGTTCAAGCCAAACAGCAACAAATGTGACAAACTTGATACAAATAAATTTGTTAAGAATAGTAACAGCAGTTTGAAAAAGGAAACATTTCTTATGACATCCCTTGACAATCAGCCACCCCATCAGGTAGTAATCGTTGGTGGTGGTTTTGGTGGACTTTACGCCGCGAAAGCGTTAGCCAAAGCTTCAGTAAACGTTACACTCATTGATAAACGGAACTTTCATCTATTTCAACCGCTGTTGTATCAAGTTGCTACAGGTGCGTTATCTCCCGCTGATATTTCCTCGCCATTGCGATCGGTACTGAGTAAGAGCAAAAATACAAAAGTGCTACTAGGTGAAGTAAATGATATTGATGCAGAAGCGCAAAAAGTGATTTTGGGTGATGAAGTAGTACCTTACGATACATTAATTGTTGCTACAGGTGCAAAGCATTCTTACTTTGGTAAAGACGACTGGGAAGAATTCGCACCCGGTTTGAAAACTGTGGAAGATGCGCTGTTAATGCGTCGTCGCATCTTTACGGCATTTGAAGCTGCTGAAAAAGAAATTGATCCAGAAGTGCGGCGTGCTTGGTTAACATTTGTCATTGTTGGTGGTGGTCCAACAGGTGTAGAATTAGCAGGTGCGATCGCTGAATTGGCATATCACACCCTGAAAGAAGATTTTCGCAACATCGACACTTCCGAAGCGCAAGTTTTGCTTCTCGAAGGTATGGATCGCATTCTCCCACCCTTCGCACCCGAATTATCAGCCGAAGCGGAAGCGTCTCTAACGCGCATGGGTGTCACGGTTCAAACAAAAGCGCTGGTAACGAATATAGAAGATGATGTCGTTACAATCAAACAAAATGATGGTGTGACACAGATTGCCGCAAAAACGGTATTATGGGCAGCAGGTGTCCAAGCGTCGGCAATGGGAAAAGTTTTGACAGAACGCACAGGTGCTGAATGCGATCGCGCTGGACGAGTTGTTGTTGAACCCGACTTGAGCATCAAAGGATTCAATAATATTTTTGTCGTTGGCGACTTAGCGAATTTTTCTCAAAATGGCAAACCTTTACCAGGTGTCGCACCCGTAGCCAAGCAAGAAGGAGAATATGTTGCTTCGCTTATTCAACAACGACTTGGAGGTAAAATTCTACCACCGTTTCACTACGTTGATCGGGGTAGTTTAGCGATGATTGGGCAAAATTTAGCCGTTGTAGACTTCGGTTTTATTAAACTTACAGGTTTCTTAGCTTGGCTATTTTGGTTATTAATTCACATCTACTTCTTAATTGAGTTTGACAACAAATTACTAGTGATGATTCAATGGGGCTGGAACTATTTTACTCGCAATCGCGGTGCCAGATTAATTACGGGTAGAGAAATACTCCAGGAAATAGAAGTTAAAGACAGTAACGGTTATTACAAATCACTAAAAAAGAAACAGGCGATCAACGTTTAGATAAAAAGTTAGTGGTTATTGGTTAGTAGTTAATAGTGTTTCGTTGACAGCTAAATAACTTGTCACAATCCCGGTTTCTTGAAGAAACCGGGATTCTTTTTGCTATATTTAAGACCATATGCCCAATCGTGTCTTTCAAAATATTACTTATTTATTTGGTGAAACCCATTACATTAGATTTAAGGGTTAAAAAAATAAACTGATGAAAGCAAAAGCCTCTAGTTTTGCATCTATCGTGGGGGAAGAGAATGCTGTCTGCCTATGGGAAAATATCGAATTTAGTCGCAAGGAGCGTATTTTACACGCAATGATGCCGGGAATTGTTCCCAGTTGCATTGTCTATCCTCACGCTACCGAACAATTAGCACAAGCGATCGCACACGCTCACCGCAACAATTGGCGCGTCTTAACCTGCGGTAGTGGTAGTAAACTCAATTGGGGTGGTTTAGCAACTTGCGTTGATGTGGTAATCAGTACCGAACGCATTAACCAACTGATTGAACATGCAGTTGGCGATTTGACTGTCACCGTAGAAGCGGGAATGAAATTCTCGAACCTCCAAGCAATTTTAGCTCTTCATCGGCAATTTCTCGCCCTCGACCCCACCGCACCAGAATCAGCAACTATTGGTGGGATTATCTCCACAGCTGATACAAATTCTTTGCGGCAACGTTACGGTAGTGTGCGCGATCAACTTTTGGGCATTACCTTTGTGCGTGCTGATGGGCAAATCGCCAAAGCTGGGGGACGTGTGGTGAAAAATGTTGCCGGCTACGACTTGATGAAGTTGTTTACTGGTTCTTACGGCACACTAGGAGTTATAAGTCAAGCAACTTTTCGAGTTTATCCGTTGCCGGAAATATCGGGGACGGTGGTGCTAACTGGTACGGCTGAGGCTATATCTCAAGCTGCGGAAACTCTGCGAGGTTCTGCGCTGACACCAACTCAGGCTGATTTGCTTTCAAGTCAACTAATGTCTAACTTGGGGTTGGGTAAAGGCTTGGGATTAATTGCTCGCTTTCAAAGTATAGTTGAAAGTGTTAAGGAACAGTCAAACCGACTTTTGGAAGTAGGCGAAAAGTTGGGTTTACAAGCAACAATTTACTCTGCCGCAGATGAAGCTGATTTATGGCAGAGATTGCGAGAGCAAATGCATTCTGATGTCACGGAGTCGGAAATTACTTGTAAAGTAGGAGTGTTACCTACTGCGGCAGTGGAAGTTTTAACTTCAGTGGAAATGGGTTTGATTCATATTGGTAGTGGTTTAGGAGTGTTGCGGCTTGAGGATGAAAGCCAGGTTGTAAAGATGCGATCGCTCTGTAAAAGTAATAGTGGTTTCCTCACTATTTTATCTGCACCAATTGCTGTAAAACAAAAAATAGATGTGTGGGGATATACGGGTAATGCTTTGCAAATTATGCGTGGCATTAAGGAACAGTTTGATAACAAGAGTATTTTAAGTCCTGGTCGTTTTGTGGCGGGGATTTGAGGATAGAAACGTAGACACGAAGTGGTGAAGCAGCGCGGTCTTCGGGGTTTCCCCCATGAGCGACTGCTGAACCCGAAGGGCTTGCACTTCTGCTACCCCAGAGGGACAGAAGACACAGAGATAAACAGGGGAAAAGTATGCAGATTTCAGATAATACAGATACTAATTTAAATAATAATACGGCTAGTTTGAAGAATTTGAAAGGGTTTGATGAAAATCATCCACCTGAGCCGAAGTTGATTGATAGTTGTGTGCATTGTGGGTTTTGTTTGTCAACTTGCCCTAGTTATAGGGTGCTAGGTAAGGAGATGGATTCTCCACGAGGAAGAATCTATTTGATGGATGCAATTAATGAGGGTGAAATTGCGCTAAATGACGCAACGGTGCAACATTTTGATTCTTGTTTGGGGTGTCTTGCTTGTGTGACTACTTGTCCTTCTGGTGTGCAGTATGACAAGTTACTTTCGGCGACTCGTCCGCAAGTTGAAAGGAATTATCCGCGCAGTTTGCTTGATAGGTTATTTCGCAAATTGATATTTTCTCTGTTTCCTTATCCCAACCGTTTAAGATTTTTACTGGTTCCATTATTTGTTTATCAAAAGTTGGGTTTACCAAAACTTGTGCGTTCGACTGGTTTACTTGAACGCATATCTCCCCGCTTGGCAGCAATGGAATCAATATTGCCGGAAGTTACTTTAAAATCTTTTCAAGATAATTTGCCTACTATTATTAAGGCAAAAGGTGAAAAACGTTACCGTGTGGGCGTAATTTTGGGTTGTGTGCAACGCTTATTTTTCTCGCCGGTGAATGAGGCAACGGTGCGAGTTTTAACAGCGAATGGCTGTGAGGTTGTTATTCCTAAATCTCAAGGTTGTTGTGCGGCACTTCCCGAACACCAAGGACAAACTGAACAAGCGAAGGCTTTGGCGAGACAGATGATTGATAGTTTTGCCGACACTAATGTGGATGCGGTGATTATCAATGCTGCTGGCTGCGGTCATACTTTAAAAGAATACGGTCATATGTTAGAAGATGACCCAGAATATCGCGAAAAGGCAAAGGAATTTGCTAGTAAGGTAAAGGATGCACAAGAGTTTTTAGCAACGGTTGGTTTAACGACGAAACTTTCACCAATTGCCGAGAAACCGTTGAATTTAGTTTATCAAGATGCTTGTCATTTATTGCATGGACAAAAAATTAGTGTGCAACCGCGTCAGTTATTGCGGCAAATTCCAGGGGTGAAGTTAAGAGAACCAATAGATGCGGCTTTGTGTTGTGGTAGTGCGGGAGTTTACAACATGCTGCAACCGGATGTTGCTGATGAATTGGGTAAGCAAAAGGTGCAGAATTTGTTGAATACTGGCGCTGATTTAATTACTTCTGCTAATCCTGGTTGTACATTGCAAATTACTAAACATTTAAAGTTGCAGGGTAAGGAGATTTCTGTAGTTCATCCGATGGAGTTGTTGGATTATTCGATTAGGGGTGAGAAGTTGGAGGTGTAAAGAAGCCCCCAGGCTTCCAGCCTGGGGCTATACGAACGTAGCCCACCTGCGTGGGCTACGCTAAATTAAGGGTTTTCAAGCCTGCGCTCGTCTGGCTTTGCTCGTGTAGCCCTACCCTTGGACTCTTTGCTGCAACATGTCAGTAATCATCGCGATCGGGTAGATGGACTAATGTTAGAGAAGCTGTTACGCATTGCCAAATCTAGCGATCGCTTTGTAGTACGCAAATGATATTCCGTTTAATATAGCGCTTCTCGTTTGAGTGCAATACATCAAATATCCCAAAATTTTCCCTATAATCAGTTAATTCTGTAAGTAATTCAAGTACTGTGATATTCCTTTTTCCCAGCGATTATTTCAATCCCAAAAAGGTCGATGAAATGTACCTCGATCAAGTTGTATCGTTGAAAAACGCAGGATTTAATACCGCTGTTGTATCTTTGGAATCGTTGGAAAGTAGTTCCCCCAAAATCAGCCCAGTCCTCTGCCAAAACCCACAAGTAATTTATAGGGGTTGGATGCTTTCACCCTCAGACTATGAGTTCTTAACTAATGCAATAGAGAACGTAGGTGCTAGTGCTTTTACCTCTAAAACTGAGTACCTAGCCACACACTACCTTCCAAACTGGTATCCCTTTATTGCCGATTTAACTCCAGAAACAAAGTTTTATTCGGTTGATGATGACTTAGAAAATGAGTTGAGAACATTAGGCTGGGAACAGTTCTTCATTAAAGATTATGTTAAGTCTCTTAAAACCTCAGTTGGCTCAATCATTGACCAAGTATCAAAGATTGGAACAGTTATTGCTGAGATGCAAAAGTTTCGAGGAACGATTGAAGGTGGTATTTGCGTGCGACAAGTTGAAAAATTTATCCCAAAATCTGAAAAGCGTTACTTTGTTTTACGTGGCAAAGTGTTTGCTGCTTGTTTGAACGAAGAAATTCCAAATATTGTTGAAGAGTGTGCTCAGAGAATTCAAAGCAAGTTCTTCTCTGTGGATGTAGTGAAGCGTCAAGATGGAGTCTACCGGATTGTCGAAATTGGTGATGGACAAGTATCAGATTTGGTTGGATGGTCTACTGAACGTTTTGCACAACTTTGGGCGCAATGACAGCTAACATTTCAAATGTCTGCTGATAGTATATGTAGTTTTATAACCTGAAATTCTCAAATCCAGCACTAAATTTATGAAAATGTTTTGACACTGAGGAAAACCAAAACTGCGTAAAACTTTTGTAACTTTTGTCATATAACGGCTAAAAGCCATTCAAAGCAATATTTTCAGCTACGTGGTATCTCATGACAGGTTCTCTAGCTTTGGGTAGACTAACAAAGTCATCATCTCATCAAGCAAATCGACATCGGTCATTGATTCACCATTTTCGTCACGCACCGGCATCATCAAAGAGAGGATATCTGCACTCTTATAAATCAGGGTTATCTCTGCGTTATGTGAATCTCCCTGTAAACGAGTTTATTTAGGCGTTGCATAATGGCGGTATGAATTGAGGTAAAATTTCGATGGAATGTCCGCGTTGTGGGTCGTGCCATATCCGTAAGAATGGAAGAAAAAGAGGTAAGCAGAATCACATTTGCTGTGATTGCGA
>JAESFM010000072.1_pt1 | contig 50639 bp, 37 predicted proteins | sample 9266171 | NCBI WGS metagenome assembly JAESFM01 (sample SAMN14505069, study PRJNA617099) | algae metagenome | isolation source: Hassallia sp. WJT32-NPBG1 and co-occurring heterotrophs from well developed... | place: USA: Mojave Desert, Joshua Tree National Park, California | collected 2006-06-22 | reverse complement strand
AGGTGAAGCTGCGTCAGATTGGTTAATTTAGCGATCGCCTCTGGAATCTCGGTTATTTTGTTGGAACTGAGGTGAAGCTGCGTCAGATTGGTTAATTTAGCGATCGCCTCTGGAATCTCGGTTATTTGGTTGGAACTGAGGTGAAGCTGCGTCAGATTGGTTAATTTAGCGATCGCCTCTGGAATCTCGGTTATTTGGTTGGAACTGAGGTGAAGCTGCGTCAGATTGGTTAATTTAGCGATCGCCTCTGGAATCTCGGTTATTTTGTTGGAACTGAGGTGAAGCTGCGTCAGATTGGTTAATTTAGCGATCGCCTCTGGAATCTCGGTTAGCTCTACTCGAATTAAGATAAGTTCCTCTAAATGTAGTATTTGCGTTACCACATCGGGAATGCTCTCTAAAGGATTGCCACTAATATCCAACTTACGCAAATTAGGCAAACCCAATAGTTCGAGTGGAAGCGTTTTTAAATTGTTGCCTGAAACCTTTTCGAGAATGCGGTTTCCTACTTCTTCATAACCTTCAACCTTCTTTCCCAAAATCAAAGACTCAAGCTGCTTCAACTTACCAATTTCTCTAGGTAACTCAGTCAACTGCTGCCCCGACAAGTCTAACTCTTGCCACCCCTCAGCCACAGCGCGATCTATCAGTACCAATAACTCATCCTGCGTCATAATTCCAAGCAAAAGGGTAAAAGGAAAGAAGATTGATGAAGATTATCTTAACTGATTAGGGAAAAATGCTAGATCATCACTTTTTGGCACTCGCGCATAGAGATTTTGTGATTAGCGATCGCTATTTGGGATATTGTGAATTTAGGCGATCGCGCCTTGAGATGTGGCGATCGCATATATCTAAATTTGGTTTCTAGCTCAATACGGTTCAGATAAGCTTTTTTCTCCCCCCCTGCAACCCAAGTGCAACCCAAGCGCTCCCCCTGCCTGCCTCAACGGATAAATTTCTTAACCCAAGCGTATTGGTTTCTAGCTATCTCTGTTAACCTGAGTTATTTGGGCAAATTTTTGGGCGTTGCTGATTTCATGTATGAAAATGATTGTGCGTGATGTCAAAACCCTTGTAGAGACGCTTGGGTATCGCGTCTCTACATCCGGATTCATACTGTGATTCAGCAACGCCAATTTTTACAACACAGCCCGTCAAATCCCGTAAGACCGAGGATAGGGCTTTAAAAGTGTCTTAGCTTGATAGACATAAACGACGTTGATAACCACACCACCTCGTCGAATCGGTATCGTTTCAATCTCATTAAGGCTGCTAAAGTAACTTCGATAGTTAGCCATTAAGTCTTTTCTGAGATTAAAGGGGGCAGTAGTGATGTACAGCGCATCTTTTCCCAGCCATTGCTCTGGCTTTGACCAAAAAGCAAACCCACGCAGATCCTTGCCAATATCAAAGCAAGTAATCGGTGTGTCAGCTAAAGGTTTAAGCGACATCGCAATGGGTCCACCTAGGTAATAGCGATTGGTGAATATAAAGCTAGAGTTGTGTAACGCTGCACTGAGAACAGGAGATTCAGCAAAACCGCGTCGCAGTTGCCCAATATCAATTAGTTCTGTAGAGGGGTCGTTTTTGGGAGACAAAAATCCTCCCATTAAAGCGTATTGACTAGGCTTTTGCATTATTCCTGTTGTTATTTGCAGCAGGACAATAAGTAACATGCTGGCGATCGCAATTCCCGAACCTAAGAGCCATCGACGCACAGAACCTCTGGATTTATCCTGCCAGATGACTGCCTGTTGTCCTAATAGTAAAGTCGTCCCCCAAAATCCTGGCATCGTCCAAGCCGGCAAAATTTGCCGATATCCTCCGATGAACGTAAACCCGAAAATTATCGGTAGGGACACCCATAAAATCAATAGCACCGAAGCGTCTAAATCTTTTCTTTTCTGATAAAAAAGTTCATTTGTTCGAGCTACTGTTGATCGCAAACTCACCCACCAAAGCGGAAATCCTATGGTGGGAAATAAATAGGCTATCCCAAGAAAAAAGACAGATACTACACTCAGCAGATTGTAGCCGCTTTTAGGTACTGCACGCTCTGACTGAAAACGAAAAGACACCCAATCATGCTGGATATTCCAAAACACAATTGGGGAGATGGTGATGATAAACAAGCTTAACCCTAACCATGCCCAAGGCGATCGCACTACACAGCGATGACGTGGACTCGTTAAACAAAAACCAATTAGCCCCACTCCCAAAACAAAACCGTGATATTTGCTATCGCAGGCTAGTCCTACCAAAATACCAAGAATTGCTAAACGGTAACTAGGGACATATAAATTAGATGAGCAGGATTCTTGATTCCCAGGCTGCCGAAAAAATTCATTAGCCGCACAATATAAACTGGCTGACCAAAAAAACATCAGGGGACTGTCGGGTAGACTGAGGATGCCAAAGCTAACTTGAAAAATTGGACAAATGGTAGTGATCGCCAAAGTCAGCTTGGCAGCTGATTCAGAGAATAGTTTCTTGCTAGTCAGATACAATAGCACCAAACTACCTGTGTAGCAAATTAGCGCTCCCATACGAATTGTGAATTGGGATACAACTCCAGTCAACCAGGGACCAAAACCAGTTGTCAGCCCAACCATAAATGGATGATCGAAATAGCTCCAGTCCAGATGCAGACTGTAAAGATAGTAGTAAGCTTCATCAAAGGTAGGGTAAACCGAAAAAGCAAGGAAGGATCGAAACAGCAGTCCCCCAACCAATAAAAAAAGCACTAACTGATTAGTTTTTTCAGCCAGCCATTTCTGAGCTATTTGCATTTACTTAACTTTTATCCTTATCATCAACATGCATCTTAATCTTGAAAGTATATAAATCAAAAGTTGAATAATTAAATCAAGCAATAAGTTTCATGACCGAATTTGAACGCTATCTATTTGATCTACAAGGTTTCTTAGTGCCAATCGAACGTACTCAATCGTGACGAAATAGCCGCTCTTCAGTCACTGCTAGATCGGCAAATTGCACTTCAAGATAATATGGCAAAATTTCTGCGCTTTGATAGTTTACTACCTTGGGGTAAATCTTTTAGCAATTTGCTCGATAAGAGAGCGAATCACTTTTTGCTAACGCATGCTCTACTATGACCTCACCCCCACCCCTTACGCTGGTAGACGGGTGTCCGATAGGACGGAGTGAGGTTGTCATGTAGAACTTGTATAACATGCAACGCCGTATCCAAAGTAAGCAAAGATGCGATTTAAATACCTGTGCCATAAAGTAGTACATTGAAAAATGCATCTAGAGTAGCGTTATTGTTCTTGACGAAATTACCTGTGCGAAAAATAGTTATTGCCGGCAACTGGAAAATGTTCAAAACTCAGGCAGAATCCCAAGAGTTTTTACAAGGATTTCTGCCCTCCTTACAAGAAACACCCGAAGAGCGAGAAGTGGTTTTATGTGTACCCTTCACTGACTTAAGCGCTTTGTCCATGAATCTGCATGGAAGTCTAGTACAGCTAGGAGCGCAAAATGTCCACTGGGAAGAAAGCGGAGCATACACCGGTGAAATTTCTGGTCCTATGTTGACAGAAATTGGTGTGCGTTATGTAATTGTCGGTCATAGCGAACGCCGACAATACTTTGGGGAAACGGATACTACCGTCAATTTGCGCCTCAAAGCTGCTCAAAAGTACGGTCTTACCCCAATTTTGTGTGTAGGTGAAACTAAGGAACAACGAGATGCAGGAGAAACCGAATCTCTGATTAGCACTCAGTTAGAAAAAGACTTGGTGGATGTTGACCAAACTAATTTGGTGATTGCTTACGAACCGATTTGGGCGATCGGCACTGGTGACACTTGCGAAACAAAAGAAGCTAATCGCGTAATTGGTTTAATTCGCAGTCAGTTGACTAATCCCAATGTTCCAATTCAATATGGCGGTTCAGTCAAGCCAAATAATATTGATGAAATTATGGCTCAACCGGAAATTGATGGCGCTTTAGTGGGAGGAGCGAGTTTAGAAGCTGCGGGTTTCGCCCGAATTGTTAACTATCAATAATCCCATGTCCTACCATCTCGTTCCCAGTCTCGGACTGGGAATGCTTTCGGTGAGGCTCTGTCTCAAAAAACGAAAAAGGTAAAAGAAAAAACGCTTAGACCTTCAGTTTATGCCAAGCAATTTGATAATTCGGGGACGCTGTTTCGATTGGGGACAGCGGACTTATCTCATGGGCGTTTTAAATGTGACACCTGATAGCTTTAGTGATGGTGGCGATTTTAACAGCATTGCTGCTGCTCTAATACAAGCAAAAACACTAGTAGCCGCTGGTGCTGACATTATCGATATCGGTGGTCAATCGACTCGACCCGGAGCGGCGCAAATCTCTGTTGCAGAAGAACTTGAGCGGGTGCTGTCGGTCTTGCAAGTAGTCCGAAATGAAATGGACGTGCCGATTTCTGTAGATACAACAAGGGCAGTTGTAGCAAAAGCATCCGTAGAAGCTGGGGCGGATATAGTCAATGATATCTCTGGGGGCACGTTTGACTTAGAAATGTTGTCAACAGTTGCTAAATTAAATGTGCCAATTATACTAATGCATATCCGGGGAAACCCAGAGAATATGAATCAGCTTACAGATTATCAAGATTTGATGGGGGAGATTTATACTTTTTTAGAAAGGCAAATTGCAGCTGCAACAGATGCGGGTATTGGCTTTGAGAAAATAATTATCGATCCTGGTATTGGCTTTGCCAAGAACTACGAGCAAAATTTAGAAATATTTCGCCGCTTGCGATCGCTCGCAGCACTTAACTGCCCAATCCTAGTAGGACCCTCCCGTAAAAGTTTCATTGGTCGCATTTTAAATCAACCAGATGCAAAAGCACGAGTTTGGGGAACCGCAGCGGCTTGTTCTGCTGCTATCTTTAATGGAGCTGATATCCTGAGAGTTCACGATGTCAAAGAAATGCGCGATGTATCGCTAGTTGCTGATGCACTTGTGCGACACTCTCCACATCGTGATTAAATCAATCTCAGAGAGACTTTTGACTTGAGATTAGACAGAACCATTCTCAGAGGTATTGCCATTACTTTCAGTACTTACAGTATCACCAATCATCTGCTCAAATGCTCCCTCTGATATTCCTTGATTGAGAAAGACAACTTTAGCATTGGTACTGGCACCGAGTCTGTGGCTCGCTTCTAGTTGTTCTTGAGCTACGAGATATTTGAGGATTTCTCTAGTTTCTGGCTTGGAAGTTATCGCGTCAGAAAGTATCCGAATAGATTCCTTAGTTGCTTCTGCTCTCTTAATTGAAGCTTCCCGCTCTCCTTCAGCTGCGGTAATAGCTGCTTGTTTTCTGATTTCAGCCGCTTGCTGCTCTGCCATTGACCTCTGCACGCTTTCAGGTGGTGTAATGCTCTGAATATCTACCCGAAGAATCTCAACTCCCCATTCTCCGCTTACCTGGTTCAAAACCTGCAACAGCGATTGGTTCATCTGATTTCTAGAAGAAATGGTTTCCGATAAAGTTCTATCGGCAATGTTGGCACGGAGTTCAACCATCACCAGGTTTGCTAGCGATATTTGGATATCATCGATTTTGTAAAAGCTTTTCTCCATACTCATGATCTTCCAGTTGACAACGCCATCAACTTCTAGATAAACGTTATCTTTGGTGATCACTTTTTGAGGCTTAATGTCTAAAATCTGTTCTCGTGTAGTATCTTCCATCACAATACTATCGACCAAGGGAACGATGAAGTTCAGACCTGGCTTAAGTTTGCGATGATAGCGCCCTAAACGCTCGACTAAGGCTTCATTGCCTTCATTAATCAGTTTTGCAGACCCTAACGCATAGCCTATAAGCACTAAGACTATAGCAACAATCGGCTCCATATATGCTCCTATTCAGCTTTTGGCAGAATTGAAATTTAATCTAAAGGACACGGCACTAGCTTGTCCTACCTTTAAGTCTAATGTGTTGAATGTGTAATCTTATTATCACAACCAGCAGTGGAAGGCAAGACACGATAACGCAAGGCAATGGCTATTAAAGCACTTGAGTGTTCCGCTGGCAAGTATTTTTTTAGGGAATGGGGCAATGGGCATCGGGCAATGGGCATCGGGCATCGTCCAAGTGGGCATGGAAAGAATCCTATTAGAATAGAACGCGCATCAAAAATCGAGCCTTTTTAATTCCCATTGCCCATTGCCCATTGCCCATTGCCCATTGCCCATTGCCCAATTACTTAACTACAAACTCCAGCCACGGTTTAACATTTGCTGGTAACTCGGAAACTAGACGCAATGGCAGTTGAGGTGTAGAAAGAGACTGGGCGTAAGCTGATGTCAGAAAGGGTTGGTAAATTCTCGCTTCTGGTGTAAGTTGTTTGATAAAAGCTAAACTTACACCACGAGTTAGTTGGCGTAGAGGTTCAGTTTCTACACCACGCCGTTCTTTAACGATGGTAGTGGCTGCCGTTCCTACATACGCTGGGTCGCTAATACTCAAGTGAGTACCACCGATCGCAGTTAACAGATACTTGGTACCCCGCAGTTGAGTAAAAGGCTGGATTTGATGGTTTATCGCTGGGGTCAGAGAGTCTTCAGTGCCGCTTAATATCAAAACTGGGTTGGTAATTTTACTTAAACCGTTTTTGCCAAATAGTTTACCAACTAGAGGATTGAGTGCGATCGCACTTTTTACCCTTTCATCTTTTAATTGTCTAATCTGATCTCCCAAAGGTGCCGCTGTACACTGCAACCAATCACCGGGAGATTGACCAAAACTGAGAGAATCTTTGCAATATTGCCGTAAATCTTTTAAGTCTAATTCTCCGCCCACTAAAGCCAAAGCTGTATAACCTCCCAAAGAATGACCTATAACAGTCACTTTCTCGGTATTGAGCTTTCCTTGAAGCTGTCCTGGTTGAGAATTTAGTTTCACCAGTTCATTCAATAAAAATGTAACATCCTTTGGACGGTCAATAAATTCTGATGCTGGCATCAAATCTGCTAAATTACCAGATGCGGAAGCATTATTAACAGAGGTGAGGTTACTGCCAGGATGTTCAATTGCCGCAACCGTGATGCCGTGAGATGCGAAATGACGCGCCAAATATTCGGAAAATTTGCGGTTTGCGCCAAAACCGTGCGAAATTACAACTAAGGGTGTTTGCGCTTCACTTCGACTTGAATATATATCTACAGGAATAATTCTATTTCGTTGTCTGTCGGTAAAAGTTAGGGTTTGCTGTTCAACTGTTTCTTTACCTCTTGCTGCCGGATCGAAAGTTGCCCGAAACGGTATATTATTGTCAACAGCTAATTCTCGTGCTAGCAAGACTCCCAAAGCTTGACTTTGCAAACGATTAGCGCTAAATTCAACTGCAAGACCGATCGCTTGAGTTGCATCTACGGTAACATCAGATTGTGGGTAAGCCCGCAAAAAACCAAGTGCGCTTAAACCGTTGAATTGTCGCAGTGCTAAGTTAAGTGTTCCTTGCAAGCTTTCGACTGTACTACCCGGAATTGCTACGCCCAAGGATGCAATTAATCGTTGACCTTCTGGGGTTCGCACTAAATCAGCAATGAATTTGTCGGCTAAAGCCGGATCTACTTGCAAGCGTCTTGTAAGCAAATTTTGTACTTCCGGTGAGAGCACTGAGGATAAGATTTCCAGCTTTTCTGGTACTTTACCAGTTTTGGCGTATTTTTCTAAATCGGCGATCGCTACCGACTGCTCAAATGGACCTAAGCGGATAATAATTCTTTGAGCGGCTAAAGTTGATGGCATACCCACACCCAAACCGAAAGCTAGGGACAAACTGCACAATAATTTTTGTGCAAAAGCAATTTTACGCCGATTTTTTCCCAATAGCTGAAATTGCATAGATTTATTTGCCCTTGTTTGTTAAAGCGCGGATTCTCTGCTGTTACCAAAACTAATTGCTGCAATTCACGCTTGCGATTGATGCAGTTCTTCTACAACTTATAGCAAAAATTTACTTGAGTATTTTTTGGTAGATTCATCTGTGAAACGCCTTTAGCTGCAAACTGAAGACAAGAGTCTGTATAGGGCGATCGCTGACAATTGTTTGACAATATACTACACTGACTCAAATCGAACATGAGTCTCAATGAATAACAATTTCGTTTGGCAAGGTGATATTTTTACTCATACAATCGATAAAATGGCGATCGGTGTATAAAACATCAGCCTCAATATCATAAATTTATTACTTTATTAAAAATTCAGGTTAAAAAGCTATCGTTAAACTTCAAATGACAGACCGGATAAATGATATCGCTTGGCAAGCTCACCTAGGTAGCGTTGCTGCGATTATTCAAGTATTGAACGAAAAATTAGCCAACTCTGGTGTCAGAACCAGAGCCATTTTTGCTGATGGTGTCTTACAACTTCTTTGTGAGGCTCGTACAGTCGATAAACTTGAACAATCAACTCTAGTCAAGCAAATCCAGCAAATTCTGGAATCAATCGCACCGCGTAACATTCGCAGAGTTAACATTAACAGTCGAATTGTTCAAGAACAGCAATTGTTATGGTTAGAGGAAATTACCCGCGCTCCGGAAAATCATTTACTTTGGTCAGAGGAAATTACACTAGCTCAACCAGGTATTTTACAGCAAGTAATTCAAGATTTCCAAGAACGTAAAATTGAACTAGCAAAGCCAAATTTACCCAAGTCTCAATATTCTAGTTCTTTAGTAGTTATTAACAAAATTAAGCCCCAAAAATCCACCATTGGACGGATGCTGGATACAGTGGGTTTATGGTTATTTTTATTTGTCCTTGGTTGGAGTGCTTATGGTTGGTTAGGTGGTAGATGGAATTCAATGCCACAACAAGTGATTAAATCTTTAGCACCAGCGGTAAAATCTTCCGAGCCAGCAAATATTGACGAAGAACCAGAAATACCACCTCTGTTGGCTATACCGAGTGATTCTACCCAAGATGAAGATTTGTTTGCAGCAGCGGTGAGAATTGCCAATCAAGCTTCCACAACGGGGAAAAACGCTCAGACATCAATTCAATGGTTGGATATAGCTGCTAGGTGGCAAAGAGCCTCTGATTTAATGAGCAAAGTACCATCAAATCATAGTCGGTATAAAGAAGCTCAGATTCGCACTCAGTTGTATCGAGAATACAGTGAGGCAGCGCAAAAAGAAGCGGACAAGAATAAAAAAAGTCAGAAGTCAGGAGTTAGAAGTCAGAAATCAGAAGTCAGAAGTTAATGGTTAAGTTAGACCAAATCTCTGCGCGGATTTGGTAAAGTGGTGCGCGAAGCTGGTAAAAATTGGCTACAAACTGAAGATGTCAAAGGTTTGGCTTATCAACTTTTGAAATATCAACACCGTCAAGGTTTCAGCAATGCCGATGCATTACGATTGTTCAGTGTCAAGCCATCTACAGAAGATCATCGGCAATTATTTGAGTGGGTAGTCAAAGGTTGGGAAGATTTGCCTGATGTAATATCTTCACAAGCGATCACGCTTACTCTTGTAAGGTGTCTTCGATGTGCGATCGCTTTTTATATTAAGTCCCCTTGAATATTTAACATTCCGGCAGGATTACCCCACCTCGGTAAAGCTCCGCTTTACGTCCCCTCTACCTCGTGGTGGAGCGGATCAAAGGCTGTGGCAATTATAAGTGCTTATCCGAACTTGATATTACTGGCGCACCAAAATTTATTTGTAACAATAAATACTTTATTTTTACTTATATTCATGGAGTCTTTGTTTAGGAAATTGCCCTAAAACTTTTCTATACTTAAAGATTTAGTGAAGGTATATCTCTATACTTAAGCTGAATATGTAGTTTTATGTACTATTTATTAGAGAGTGAAATTGCTGAGTTGTTTACAATAAACAACTCAGAATTGCGTAAGCGTACTTACGTTTACCTAGTTGTGAGAATTTTGCTTGCGGAAATCATAAAAGTTACCAATTAAGGGCTTGACAATGAAACTCAATGCGCTCAGTACAGTCATATTTGCAATGGCTACTGTAACAATCTTTGATCTGTTGAGCAACGCCAAACCAGCGGCTGCTTTTGGTCTGGTTGGTCTAAGTGACACCAACGATCTAGTTTTCTTTGATTCTAGCAATCCGAACAGTACTACCAATGTCTCAGTTACTGGGATCGATGGTTCTTTGTTGGGCATTGACCGTCGTCCAGCTAACGATCAAATCTACGGTGTGTCGAATACCGACAAAATCTACACCATTAACCCGTCTACTGGTGCTGCTTCTTTTGTAAGCAGCCTCAGCGCTGCCTTCACGGGAGGGTTTGTTTCCGGGGTGGACTTCAACCCAGTACCCGATCGCCTACGCGTTGTTGGTGGCAATAACCAAAACTTCCGCATCAATGTGGATACTGGTATGGTCACGGTTGATGGGGCACTAAACCCAGGAGACCCCAACATCACTGCTGCTGCCTATACCAATGCGGATAATGACCCGACCACCGGAACCATGCTGTATGATATTGACTACATCAGCGACGCATTGTTTATACAGAACCCGCCTAATGATGGCACTTTGAATCGGGTAGGCTCCCTCGGTATCGACATCGACTCAAGAGGAGGGTTCGACATCTTCACACAGAATGGGGTAAATAGTGCGATCGCCGCATTGACTCCAACCTCGGCATCCGGTTCAGATTTATACAACATCAACTTGGGCACGGGTGCCGCTACGCTAGTAGGTAGCATCGGCAATGGCAATACAAGACTCGTAGGTCTGACAGCTGCCCCTAAGCCTGTCCCTGAGCCTAGTCTTGCCCTTGGCTCTTTGGTCGCTGGTGGTGTCCTTGCTCTATTACGTCGCTGCCGTCGTCGCCTAAAGTCAGCCAGTTAGTCAGACTTATACTAGACCTCAAGGCTAGCTTGATGGTTAACGGTCAAGGCTAATCGAAAGAAATACCTAACTTTTGTTTAGCCAACTATCAACAAATGCATCTACCCTATGACTGTAAAGTATGAGCTATGTCAGTGGTAGACTACAAACTTCTCTTTTAGGCAAAGTTGTACTACTTTGCCCTCAGTGACACCAACGTTCATATTGAGCGAGGTAGCGTAACCTGCACCGTTGTTTGTTGATTGGGGATACTCTCGATCAGTAATTTTCCGCCACATAATTCAGCCAGCCGTACAGCAATGGTCAATCCTAAGCCACTTCCTTGCTGTTCGTGGAGTTTCCGCTCAAATTGTTGATAGGCTCCGAGGTTGGTAAGTTGTTGGGCATTCATGCCCCGTCCCTTGTCGCTAACAGATAAAATGAAGTAATTGTTTTTTAGCACGCTCCTGACCGTCACAGATGTACCAGCATTTGAAAATTTGAAGGCGTTATTTAGCAGTTCTTCAACCAGCTTGCTCAAATGGCTTGTGGAAATTTGAACACCAGCATCAATAAGTTCTAAGTGCAGATCCGCTTCTCGGTTGGCGGTGCGAGCTTGCAGAATTGCTTGGTCGGCAATGATTGTCTTAACTGAGTTTGTTTGATGACCTCTAAACAACTTAATTCGCTCAGTATCAGTTGCCACAAGTTCCAATTCGGCATATAGTAAAAAATTTTGGATGAGCCGATGCAAGGGTCTTGCCGAAGTACGAATGTCTTCTAACATTTCTAAGCTCTCAGCGGGTGATAGCGAATCGTGTTCGACAATCATCAACTCCGAAAGACCGATAATACCATTGAGAGGAGTTCGCAACTCGTGAGGTAGTGATAGGGTAATATTATTACGTAATTCATCAAGCTTTTGTGCTTGTTTTTTCTCTATAGCTGTTTGTTTTTCGAGTCTAATAGCGATCGCCTGTAGCAATTCCCTTGACCGAAATGGCTTAGTTAAATAATCATCAGCTCCCAAAGACATCCCTGCGCGCAAATCGCTTTTATCAGCTTTAGCGGTAAGAAAAATGAAAGGAATTGTAGCGGTGAGAGAATTTTGACGCAACGCCTTAATTACGCCATAACCATCGAGTTCTGGCATCATCACATCGCAAATAATCAAATCGGGGAGAAAGGAGAGCGCCATTTGCACACCGATGCTTCCATTCTCAGCAGCGATCGCATTAAAATTCCTAGCCGTCAACAGTTCTAAAATATTCGCTCGGACGGTTTCCTCGTCTTCTATGATCAAAATCTTTTTCATTAATTTTCTTCAGCTACTGGTTCAATGGCAGCGTAACGGTAAATACAGTACCCACCCCAACTTCAGTGTTGACTGTGATTTGACCCCCGTGCAAGTCCACAGACTTTTTGGCAATTGCCATCCCTAACCCGGTTCCGGGAATCGTACCCACATTTTTAGCTCGGTGGAAGGTGTCAAACAGTCGTTGTAGGTCTTCTGATGGAATCCCAATCCCAGAGTCTTTAATTTTAAAAATCACCTCTCCCTTTTTGCAAGATGCTGTCATCTCGACAGTGCTACCTACAGGTGAATACTTAATTGCATTCGAGAGTAAATTTGATAAAATTTGGCGCAACAGCTTTTCATCCATGTAAGCCGTAGTCCATTCACCCTCCTTTACAAACGTGATAGTGTGCTTTTTGCCATCTCCCAGTTGTAGTTCTTCAATCAAATCGCTACAGAATTTGTTTAAATTCATTGGGGAAGGCTGACACTCTAATTTTCCGGCTTCCACTTTACCCAGCAACAACACATCATTTAAAAGCTGGGTCATTCGGTCAACTGAGTTTTGAATGCGTTGCAAATGTTCAACTTTTTTGTTTTTACTCCAGTCATCACCGTAATCTTCGAGTAATTCGGCAGAAGAGAGAATTGTCGTCAGCGGAGTACGAAACTCGTGAGAGGTCATGGAAATGAAGCGGGATTTGAGTTCCGATAATTCTCTTTCCTGTTCCAAAGCTTTGCTAACTTCTTCTTCAGCTTGCTTACGTCGCAAAATTAAACCTAACTCGGTTGAAGCTGAAATCAATTCAATTAACCGTTGATCCTGCTCTTTGGCTTCAAACATATAAAAGACAAGCACAGCCAAGACGTTATTATCAGCGATGATCGGAATTCCAAGTGCAGCTTTTAGTCCACTTTCTAATGCTATGTGCGCGCGTAAGTAAGTTTTGTCTGACATAACGGAGACATCTCGTTGCCATTCTGGCTGTTTCGATAACCAGACGCGCCCTGGCAGCCCAATCCCCGGCTCAAAGACAAATTTTTCGCTAAACCTCCTAAATGGCTCTAGCCTGTCGCTATTGCTATACCAGGCGGGGCTACATTCAAGAGCGCTGCAATCGCGTCGGGGAATCCAAGCTTCTCCAAAATTCCACCCCGTAGCTTCGCACACCTTTTGGAGAGCAACTTTTAATGCCGAAATAAAATCTTCAGAAGCAAATATTTCCTGGGTCATACTTTGCCAAAAGCGGAGTTCTTCTTCTTGCCGCTTACGGTCAGTGATGTCACGACAAATCCCAACGAAGTACAACAACTCGTTTTTGGAGTCTTTCAAAACCGATACGTTTGATGTATGCCACTTCCAACTGCCATCCTTGTGTTTGATTTGGTATTCAACTCCGGCTTGCTTGTGACCTGTTGTCAGCACAATTTCTAAAAAATTTACACAAGCAAGTAGGTCATCTGGATGCAAAAAGGACTCAAATGATTTTCCTTGAACTTCTTCTACGTTATGTCCTAAAATCTCAGTCCAGTTGGGCGAAACATAATAGAAGATACCGTTCGGTTTAAGCAAATAAATGATGTCGTTGGCGTTTTCAACAATCGTGCGGAATTTTTCTTCACTTTGCTGTAGCGCTTCCTCGGCTAACTTACGCTGGGTGATGTCAGTAAGCATAGCCAAGGCTCCGACGTATTGATTCCCAGAGTCGAACATCGAACTTGTAGAGACAATTGCCCACAAGTCGGTGCCATCTTGGCGACGAAATTTGAAATCATGTTGTTTCTGAAGACCTTGGCGACAAAGTTCAATGTTGGCAGCAGCCTGGGCTTGGTTTTCTTCATGAACGAAGGTAAATAGGGATAAACCAAACATATTATTTAGAGTGTAGCCGAGCATTTTAGCCATCTGGTTGTTGGCAAAGGTTGTTTTTCCCTCGCTGTCGAGAACCAAAACTCCCTCAGCTGTGGTTTCCACAATTAAACGATATTGCGCTTCCCTCTCCTCTAAGGCTTTCAAAATCCTTTGGCGCTCGGTGATGTTGCGGATAATTGCTATGACTTCATTTAACTCACTGACCACTAACCGAGCTTCCCAATAAATTGTGTCGCTCAATTTAGGCAACTGAAACTCATAAACTTGAACTTCACCTGTTTGTAAGGCTTGTTCAACACACTCAAAAAGTCCTTCTGCGACATCTTTGGGGAGAATCTCAGCGATGTTTTTCCCGATAATTTGTCGCTCGGAGAACAACATTTGAGTATCTTTTGGAGCCTTGTAATTGACCAAGACGCCATCTTGGCTGAGGCGAAACATTAAATCGGGCATTGCGTTGAGGAGAGCGCGATTAGTGGCGAAACTACTCAGCAATGCTTTTTCCGCCCGTTTGTTTTCGGTGATATCCGTATGGACACCCAACCATTCTCGGATACTGTTGTCGTTTTCCAGCACGGGTATGGCACGAACGCTCATCTCCCTGTACTCACCATCGTAACGTCGCAGACGATGTTCGGCTTGGTAGAAGGTGCCATTGGCGATCACCTGTAACCATGTTTGCGCTGTATGAAGCTGATCTTCAGGGTGGATCGCGTTGAGCCATCCCCACCCTTTAAGCTCTGAGGTGGTCTGCCCAGTGAACGCGCTCCAACTCAATTGTTCACTGACAAATTCCCCATCTACTGAGGTATCCCAAATAATTTGGGAGGTAGCCTCAATTAGCAATCGGTAACGCTTTTCACTTTTTCGCAGTGCGATCTCAGCACGTTGACGTTCGGCAATCTCTGTTGCAAGTTGTTGATTCAACTGGCTTAACGCTGCTGTTCGTTCACAGACGCGAATTTCTAACTCTTCATTCACCCGTTGGAGAATGGCTTCTGCCTCTTTGCGTTCTGTAATGTCTTCTACCATGCCAAGGATACCGACAACATTTCCTTTGACATCATGAAGTGGAATTTTGTTGGTGTCTTTCCAGCGTTGTTTGCCGTCTGGCTCTGGTGATGGTTCAATAATGTGATACTCTGGCGTATCTGTCGCCATAACACGCGCATCACACTCGCGCAGGTAGTCGCTTTTTTCTGGCTTACACGGCAAGTCGTAGTCTGTCTTACCGACAATTTCTTGGGGATTGTCTAGGCTAGCTGCGCGTGCGAAGCTACGATTACAACCTAAATAAACTGAATTTTTATCCTTCCAAAAGATGAATTGGGGTATGTTGTCCATCACTAGTTGGAACATCTTTTGGGACGAGCGAAGTTCTTTCTCGATACGACGACGCTCAACGACTTCCGTTAATAATTGGTAGTTAGTTGCCTCTAATTGTTCGGCAGAAGGCAATGCTAGTGTTTGGGAAATAATTGGTATTAAGGCGATCGCTGTATATAGAGAAATTAAAGCGGTCAAGGCTTTTAATAAACCAGATAACCAGTAAGTCGGATGCCAGAGCGTCCACACATCCATAATGTGAATCGTGCCAGAGGCAATGATGAAAGCGCTAAATAACAGAAGTCTTTTGATATAAGGTAAATCTTGTTGCTTTTGAACAAAGCGAGCGATCGCGATGGAGATAGAGTAATAGGCAACGGCAATTAAAGAATTGGAAATAATATGCAGCCACAGCAACCCAGGTTTCCAAAAGTAACAATGCCCATCGCGAATAAATAAATTCGATGCCAAAAGGCTTGGTAATAATTCGTGCATTGATTTTCAATTGTCGCCTGAAGCCGGTTTATGTTTACTAAAATTGATCCTAAAGAGAAAGACTGATAAAAAAGTTCAGTAAATGCACGGCTTTTGCAGTCAGGCGATTTTAATCGGGTTTGGAGAATGCGATCGCGCTTATTAAAAATCGATAATTAACGGCAGATGAACGAGGCAGTGGGTTGCGCGGTCTTCTCCCTTCGCTCTAGCCTCTCTATGAGGAAGAAGGGGAGCCAGTGCGAAGGATGCGACGAGCCGAATAAAGTTGCAACTGGTGTGCAGAGAACCACCTAGGTAACGCAAGCAATAAGGTCTAAGTGGACTCCTGGAGCCAACAATCTCCTGACTTTTTGTAAAAATGAGCGAAGCGCAAAATTTTTACAGTCAGGAGAATGTCAATTTGCAAGATGTTAATTAAACACAAACCCTTGACACAGAACAACATAACGATCACAAATACTTAATTAAACAATGTCCCTAAAAAGTTGATAATTGGTTTCCAAAAGATACCAGTCAATACGTAAGGAGCATATCGCAACAACGGTAAGCTTGGCTCCTTCGACTGTTTTATTGGCAAACACTCTAACAAAAAAGGCACTATGCAAGTAAGTCCGTAAGCAGTTGCTAAAGCTGTATTAAATTTAGGAGTATCACCGGGTATAGGACTATAGTAAATACCCAGTAAGATGAAAGAAATCATCAAAAATTGCTCCCACAAAAACCAAGATTGAGGCGATAAAAAATAAACTATCCGAGGAAAGCCTCTATCTATTTTTTGTCGCATTCCCAACAGCACAGCCCAAGTCGCTGCCCCAACCATACCATCATCTTTTAGCCCATAGATTCTTTGAAAGCGTTTAACTCCTCTTTCAGTTTCTCTGCAAAAACATCCATCAGGTTGTTTTTTATAAAATCCCTCTTCGCAGAGAATAGTTTGCAGTTCCTTAACTGCATCCTGTAATTCTGAAGACATTTTTTTCTGATTGCGGTACAGCTTTGGATAAAAAAGGCAAGCCCAACTCAGTGGTCCGACTATCCCATCCACTTGCAGATTATTTTTTTTCTGAAATTCTATTACAGCTTCTTCTGTTTCTAAGTCAAATTTACCACTAATGTTTGCAAGAATTCCCTGAGCTTGCAAATGCGCTTGAAGTTCATTGATTGATTCCTGGACAGAGTTTGGTGTAAAACCTCGGTAAAGGATGGGACGTTTATTGAATACACAAATTTGTTTTTCTTCGGGGAAATAAGGCTTAGGTTGTTTCAGCCCTAGTAAGAGAGTTAGCGATCTAAATGCTCTATTCATTGAGTTCTCCTTGTAGTAATCTCTGAAAAGAATAATCAGGCAATATTTCTCTACGTAGGGCAGGCGTTATATCTGCATCTTGTTTGCCACCAAAAATAAAGTACTTAGAAATTAGCTTAATGAGTTAATTTCAGATACATAATTCACAGAGTTAAAAAATTGTTAGCGTTTTGTGAAGATTTTGTTCGTTAAAATGTTGCTAATACCAGATTTATGACGGACTGAGAGGGTGATATTTATGTCAGGTCAGTCAGAGGGTTGGAATCTACCTAAAAGTTGGAATCGCAGAGTTTTGAAGGACTGGGAGATAGATCGGCTACTGACTGATTTGGAGGCTAGAACTCAAAAACGTTACAGACAAAATACCCGGAAAGACTTATTACTTGGGTTATTGTGTGGATATGGAATCAAGAAGATAAGCAAAGATTTACACAAGGATAACGCTGTTGTGAGAGCGGGTCTTAGTAATATCTACCGAGATATTGAAGCTTTGACCGCAGAGCCAAGCTACAGCGTTAAATCCAGCAACCTTGTCTACGTTTTGGAGAGACATGGATATCGCAGAGGTTGCGCTGCACGTGTTGCGAATCACCGTCCCATCCCCAGTAATCTGCCAGCACCTACCTACACACAATTTATTGGTCGTGAGGAAGAGATGGAAACGCTACTGGAACGTCTTTCTCTGAATCATGCGGCTCATATGATTACGGTGCATGGTATTGGTGGCGTAGGGAAAACAGCACTGGTGTTAGAAGCTGCTCGCCGATGCTTACAAGCTAGTTGTGAAAATCTTTCTGACGCAGCGACATTTGAGGCGATTATTTTCACTTCAGCTAAACAACAGGAACTAGTTCCGAATAAAATTTTCCAGCGGCAGCAGGGACAGCGTAACCTGCGCGGTATTTTTCGGGAAATTGCTAACACTTTAGACGAGCCAACAATTATTCAGTCTCCTCCGAGTGAGCAATTTGACCGCGTGCGTCGTAGTCTTTCTAGACAGCGATCGCTTTTAATTGTAGACAATATGGAAACTATCGATGATAGAGATGAAGTCATAGAGTTTCTCTACAATCTGCCTGTTTGCGTCAAAGTTGTAATTACTACTCGCGAACGAATTGCTTTGCTGCCGATTAGTCTGCGAAACTTGCCCTTAGATGATGGTTTGCAATTGATTGGGCAACAAGCTGAAGAAAAAAGTATAACTCTCAACGAGCAAGATTCTCAAGACCTCTATAAGCGCACTGGCGGAATTCCCCTCGCGATTGTTTATGCTCTAGGTCAAGTTTCTAGTGGTTACTCTCTACAGTCAGTGTTGGCACAGTTAACTTTAGCTACAGGGGATGTGGCTCGTTTCTGCTTTGAGCAATCAGTGCTAGGAATCAAAGGACAGCCAGCCCATCAGTTATTAATGTCACTGGCAATTTTTCCTGACTCTCCTGTGCAAAGTGCTGTAGCTGAAGTTGCTGGACTGACAGCAGCACCTGATTGTGTCAATGATGGCTTAGGACGTTTGCAGCAACTGTCTCTAATAACTCAAAATCAAAAAACTGGGCGATATGAGATGCTTTCTCTCACTCGCGAGTACGCTTTAGCACAACTAGCTGCTTACCCACATTTTGAGAAAGAAGCACGAATACGCTGGGTAAAATGGTATCTCGATTTTGCCCACACTTATGCCGGAGAAGATTGGGAAAAGTGGATACATTACAACAAGCTAGAGGAAGAACATGGAAATTTGCGGGCACTACTTTATTGGTGTAAAGACCAAGGTCATTATGAACAAGTTAGGGATTTATGGCTTCTGTTAAATCACTATGCAAATCTCTACGCTGATTGGGATGAGCGTCTAGATTGGTTGCAATGGCTGATAGAAGAATCAAAACGACGTTGTGAATGGTCATCTTTTGTGAAAATCACTATCCGCAAAAGTTGGCTGCTAATTCGAGAGTGTTCAGACCAAAGTCTCTTTGAAGCAGACGAAATTTTGCAGCAAACGTGGGTTTTACGCCACCATGCAGACTTGTGCGTTCAAGCTGATTTAGCTGAAAGTATCGTCAGGCTGCAAATCAGATATAAAAATTATGAACATGCCCGTCACTGGTTAAATATAGAAGAAGACTTGGTGCATCAAGCACATTTAGACGATCGCTCGCACATGCGTTATTTTATCCCGGTTCTCTACCACCGCGCTGAAATCTTGTATCACGAAGGTAAATATCTTGAAGCTAAAGCGCTTTTTGAACAAGCGATGCAAAGTGCAGAACAAATAAAGTGGCATCGGGTAATTAACTCGGCTCAAAATTGGCTGGCTGATATAGCCATAGTAGAAGGCGATCGCCTCGGAGCTCAACAACTATTAATTCAAGGCTTGGCTGTAGCTCAAAGCCACAAAAATAAACGGCGTCTGGCTCGTTATGAGCGCTCTCGCGCTTATTGGGAAAATACATGGGGAAGTGCAGAAGAAACTCGCAAATTCGCCACTAAAGCAATGGATGGTTTTGAGCATCTAGGAATGACACGCGATGCAGAAGAAATGCAATTTTTACTTAATGGCTGATGAGAAAGTGGGGGGAGCTTTCTTGAGCAGGGGGGGCAGAGGAGGCAGGGGAAGCAGGGGCAATACCGTTCGGATAAGGTAAGTTGGATGAAAATTTATAGATCACAAAGACGCGATAAATCGCCGTCTTTACAATAATCAGTCCTTTGTAGAGACGGCGATTTATCGCGTCTCTTACCTTAACCGAACCGTATTGGGAGCAGGGGAAGAAATTCCCCCTTGTCTTTTTGTCCCCCACTCCCCCACTCCCCCAATTCCAGCCTAATTCCTCAACCTACCCAGAGGAAGGCATAGTTAACCGTCAAAATATATCACCCGGAAGTTGCCAGCTTTGCCTTACACAAGTCAAGCTTCAAGTTGATGCCTCGCAAGCAATGAAAATTTTCGCTCTCGTTGCTACAAAAAGCAGAAGAACAGTCTGATGCGTTAAGTTGTCAAGCATAAATCACAGCAAGCCATGACATTTGATTATGACCTCTTTGTAATTGGTGCTGGTCCTGGGGGACTAGCAGCAGCCAAAAAAGCAGCCGCGTTAGGTGTCCGGGTCGCCATCGCCGAACAAGAAACCCTTGGTGGTACGTGTGTAAATCGAGGCTGCACTCCCAAAAAATTCATTGTCTACGCTGCTGATTTTGCCCTACAAAATCAATTGGCGGAAAGCTACGGGTGGAGTGACTGTCAATGGCACTTTGATTGGACATTATTTATTAAATCAGTACACCAGCGGCTTGAAGGTATTCAGCATTCTTTTTTTCAGCAGTTGCAAAAAGCGGGAATTGAGCTAATTCAGGGTCGTGCAACTTTCATCGATGCTCATACTATCGAAATCGAGGGACGCAAAGTTACAGCTGACAAAATCTTAATTGCTGTGGGTGGACATCCAGTGCAGCCGGATATTCCCGGTATAGAATACACTATCACTTCCCGCGAGATGTTTCACCTGCCTTATTTACCCAAACGGTTGGTGATTATTGGCGGTGGCTACATTGGCGTAGAATTTTCCAGCATGATGAACGCTTTTGGCTGCGAAGTAACGGTTATTAATACCGACGAAATGATTTTATCAGGGTTTGATGATGATATTCGCGCTGGCGTTCAGGAGGCTTTGAGCAAAAGAAAAATTCGCTTTATCAACAACAGCACTGCGAAAGAAATTAAATTCTCAGATGACGGTTTGTTGGTGACTACTACAGGCAACGAGGAAGAAATTATCGTAGCAGATACAATTTTAGCTGCCACAGGTCGCGCTCCAAATACCAAAAATCTCGATTTGGAAAAAGCCTCAGTTGAACTTGGGGAAAAAGGAGAAATCAAAGTTGACGAATATAGCCGCACCAACCAGGAAAATATTTTTGCTGTGGGTGACTGTACTAACCGCGTACAATTAACGCCAGTTACGATAACTGAAGCTAATGATTTTGTTAATTCAGTTTTTGGCAAAAAGCCGCAAAAACCAAGTTATGATTTTGTGCCTTCCGCCGTTTTTGCCCGTCCAGAAGCCGCAAGTGTCGGCATGTCAGAGGCAAAAGCGCAGGAAAAATTTGGCAAATCTGTAAAATGCTACCGCACCAAATTCCAACCGCTTTTTTATCAACTTACTCAACAAGATGAGCAAGCAACAATTAAATTAGTAGTTGAAGGTGAGTCTGAACGAGTTTTAGGCGCTCATATGGTGGGTGAACACGCAGCTGATATTATTCAAAGTCTCACGGTTGCCATTCGCAAAGGTATCACTAAACAAGATTTGGATGACACAATTGGCATTCATCCGACGACAGCAGAAGAGTTTTTGACATTCGATTGAACTGGGGACTCTTTACTAGGGACTAGGGACTAGGGATTAGGGATTGGGGACTGGGGTTGTGTTTTCCTTTTAAGTTTTTCTAGAGTTCAGTACTTGGGTAGAATAGCGATCGCTAAAATCTGCAACCGTGGTTCTATCCAAAAAGCATGAAGTTTCTCGTTTCATATCGTGTCCCCTGAAAAAACACTAATAAAAACACCCTAACCGTCGTAGAGACGTTCCGGCGGAACGTCTCTACAATATGTGTGATTGGCGTGTTACAAAAAATTTATATAACCTCTTAACAAAAGCGATCGCCTTAGCGCCAGAAATTTAGGGGCGGAAATCTCAGCCGACAGCAACAGATGAATTTTGTTTCAATAGTTATAGAGAAACAATTAGCAAAGTTGTCTTATTTGCAGGGAACATAACTCTTATGACGTATGATTACGACTTGTTTGTCATTGGTGCTGGTTCTGGTGGTTTAGCGGCTTCCAAGCGAGCAGCTAGCTACGGCGCCAAAGTGGCGATCGCTGAAAATGATTTAGTCGGCGGTACTTGTGTGATTCGCGGCTGTGTTCCCAAAAAACTTATGGTTTACGGCTCTCACTTTCCGGCATTATTTCATGATGCCGCAGGTTATGGCTGGAAGGTTGGTGAAGCCGAGTTAGATTGGGAACATTTCATTACTTCTATAGATAAAGAAGTCCGACGTTTATCGCAACTGCATATCGGTTTTTTAGAAAGAGCCGGTGTCGATCTAATTCCCGCTCGTGCTAGTTTAGTAGATCCTCACACCGTAGAAGTTGATGGACGCAAAGTTACAGCAGAGAGAATTTTAATCGCCGTTGGTGGACGTCCGGTAAAACCAGATTTACCTGGTATGGAATATGGCATTACTTCCAACGAAATCTTTCACCTCAAACAGCAACCAAAGCACATCGTCATTATTGGCGCTGGTTACATAGGCACAGAATTTGCTTGCATTATGCGTGGTCTGGGTTCCGAGGTGACACAGATTACCAGGGGCGACAAAATTTTGAAAGGTTTTGATGATGACATCCGCAGCGGAATTGAAGAGGGAATGACGAATCACGGCATTAAACTGATCAAGAATAATGTGATCGAAACAGTTGAGAAAGTGCCTGAAGGAATAAAGCTGACTTTATCTGAAGCAGACCAAGAACCGATAATTGCCGACGTGTTTTTAGTCGCGACCGGTCGGATGCCGAATGTAGATGGATTAGGTTTAGAAAATGCCGGAGTCGATCTTGTCGAAGGTAAGATCGAAGGACCGGGATACAGCAATATGATGGCGATCGCTGTCAATGAATTTAGTCAAACTTCCCAACCGAATATCTTTGCCGTCGGTGATGTCACTGACAGAATCAATTTAACTCCGGTAGCAGTTGGTGAAGGTCGCGCTTTTGCTGATAGTGAATTTGGCGGCAATCGTCGTTTATTCAGCCATGACACTGTTCCTACAGCCATATTTTCCAACCCAGAAGCCGCGACAGTCGGCTTGACTGAAGAAGAAGCTAAGGAAAAATTAGGTGAAGAAGCAGTAAAAATTTATCGCACTCGCTTCCGTCCGTTGTTTCATAGTTTGACTGGCGCTCAAGAAAAAACCATGATGAAGTTGGTAGTCGATGGCAACACCGACAAAGTATTAGGCGCTCACATGGTAGGAGAAAACGCAGGTGAGATAATTCAAGGTGTAGCGATCGCCGTCAAAATGGGGGCAACCAAAAAAGATTTTGATGCCACCGTCGGTATCCATCCGTCATCCGCAGAAGAATTTGTCACCATGCGGTAATTAGAATTGGGAGTAGAGACGCGATGTTCCTGGCGTCTCTACGGGAGTCAGAAGTCAGGAGTCAAGAGTGATTAATCCCCTACCTCTCCCATTGCCCATTGCCCATTGCCCATTGCCCACTCCCCATTCTTTTACTTGCAGTACATCTACCTTTACGGTTTCGCATCTAGTCCAAATTCTGCCAAAGCGCGAGATATAGGCGATCGCTTTGCCCAAATTCACACAAAGTTAAAAATTCCCGATTTGAATTTGGGCGATTTTTCCCATCTCACAATCACGCGGCAGTTAAAACAAGTTGGTGCTGAATTTCCTCTGGATGCGGAGCCAGTAACTTTGATAGGTTCGAGTTTGGGTGGTTTAACAGCAGCCCACTTAGCACAACAATATTCGCAAGTGCGGCGCCTGGTTCTCTTAGCACCAGCTTTTGGATTTTTATCTCATTGGTTGCCAAAGTTAGGAGATAAATTGCAGCGTTGGCAACAAGAAAAATATCTGGAAGTTTACCACTATGGCGAAAAGCGAGATCTACCCCTTCATTACGATTTCATTATAGATGCTGCCCAATATCAAGAAGAACTACTGCAACGTCCCATCCCTACCTTGATTTTGCATGGAAAACAGGATGAAGTTATCCCGATTCAAGCAAGCCGAGACTTTGCGCGATCGCATCCTTGGGTAGAATTAATTGAACTGAACAGCGATCACGCTTTAGGCAATGTCACATCAGAAATTTGGCAAGCAATTCGATTGTTTTGTCAATTGCCATGAAGCTGTAAAATATTAAGTTCTCACATAACCAATTTTCTTAGTCAAGAGTCCAAAGTCTAAAGTCCAAAGTTCTTGCACCATTGACTCATGACTCCAAACTCCAAACTCCAAACTCCAAACTCCAAACTCCTGACTCCCGTACAGACGCGATTAATCGCGTCTCTACAACTCCTAACTCCTGACTTTTAACTCCTAACTCCTGACTCCTGACTCCTAACTAACTATGCTGCCATTTATCCGCTCAGATTTAGCTAAATTTAGCGCTTACAAACCCCATCCGGGTAGTAGTACAGCAGAAGCAGTTCCATCCCAATTGGATCGGCTGGATACAAATGAAAGCCCTTATGATTTGCCACCTGAGTTAAAAGAAAAGCTTGCTTGGGAGTATCAGCAAATAATTGAAACCAACCGTTATCCTGATGGTGGACATGAGACACTTAAGAATGCGATCGCTGAATATGCCAATGAATCAGCTAATGTCGCGGCATCTTTTTTCACTGCTGCTAATATTTCTGTTGGCAATGGTTCAGATGAACTAATTCGCTCAATCTTAATTGCCAGTTGTGTCGGGGGAGAAGGTTCGGTTTTAGTTGCTAATCCCACTTTCTCGATGTACGGGATTTTGGCACAAACTTTGGGCATTGCCGTTGTGACGGTGGGTAGAAATGAAACGAATTTTGAAATTGATTTAAAAGCGGCTGATAAAGCTATAGAACAAACGCAAAATCCACCCATTCGGGTGATTTTCGTAGTTCATCCTAATTCCCCCACTGCCAATGCTTTAACTGCGGCAGAATTGGCATGGTTAAGAAGTTTAAGCGATCGTATTTTGGTAGTAATTGATGAAGCTTACTTTGAATTTAGCCAGAATACCTTAGCTTGCGAATTACTACAGCACCCAAACTGGATGATAATGCGGACATTTTCTAAAGCTTTTCGCTTGGCTGCTCATCGCGTTGGCTATTGCCTCGCTCAACAGCAGTTAATCACCATTTTAGAAAAAGTACGCTTACCTTACAATCTTCCCAGTGTCTCTATCGCTGCGGCATTAATTGCTCTGCAAAACCGCCAACTGTTATTGAAGTCAATTCCCCAAACGCTTCAGGAACGAGCCAAACTGATCGAAGCTTTATCTCAATACCCAATATTACAAGTTGCCGAAAGCGCTGCTAACTTTGTTTACGTGCGACTAAAACCAAGTGCTTTGAATCAAGAAGACGGTTATTTAATAAATATTACTCAAAAACTTAGAACTGCCGGCACTCTTGTGCGACACATTAATGGAGCATTGCGAATTACAGTAGGAACCCCAGAGGAAAACCTCCGCACGCTGAGTCGTCTACAAACTGCTTTAGCAAATCTTTAATATTAACAACCAGCTATCTTGAAAAAGCGGAAAGCGGAAAGGGGAAAGGCAAGAAAAATATTTAATACGTTCTGGGAAAGCGCAGCTCATTACAGGTAGTTAATTAAACCGGGTATACTCATCGCTGCCCAAGCGTCGTACTATTCCTACTGTTTGTGGCAGCACACCTACCAAAAGAGCAAAGGCAATATCAGGCAACTTTTCCACCATTTCTGGTGGAAAGTATTGCTCAAATTGATCGAGAATCTTTTGGACTCGCTGCTGTGGCAGTGGGTTTTCTGTAATTTGCTTGATTAACCGAATCCACTGCCGTCTAATCAAGTAAGCTTTCTGCCGCTCTTCATTAGACTCAGGAGTCAATAACTGCAAATTACCTATCGGCAATAAATTTTGGCAATCGCGATCATAATCACCTCCCACTGCTGCCCCAGGTCCGGCAAATTCTGCATGGTAGCGTTTGAATAGTATTAACCCATTTCGCCGACGACTGTTAACGATAAAGACCTTTCCACTATGCAGCTGTGTAAGGATATCCGAGCCTGGAGATTGCTCAGTTCCATCAGGCATGACAATATAGTCAAGGAAACTAGTTTCAGGGTAATAAGTTGATACCATAGCAGTTTGATAGCGTTGGCGCTTTTCGCTATCCATTTTTTCTAAAAGTTTGAAAGAATTTGGTAGTAGTCTGCACTTCAACACTTAACTTGATTTAAATCAAAATGATTAGCTTTATCTTAATTCTCAAGAATTTTTAGTTTATTTAACTAAGATAAAATTAAATGGGCTATTTTAGCAATTAAGTAATCATATTTTATGAGATTTAATGGAATTTGTCTTGAATTAAAGGTGTTATTTTTTTAAAGTTTTTATAAAGATGAATAAATAAAATACAAAGTTATTATGAGGAATTCAAACTTATTTATCGTATTTTTGCTGATATTACAATCATAATAATTCTATTTATATCTAAATAAAATTAGATTTTCATATTAGGATATCTAAAATTAATATCATATAAATTCCCTAAATATTGCATTATTATTTAATTTGTATTAATTAGTATATTTTTTAAAAAACTATAAGAGTGATCCATAAAAATAAAGGGTTTTCCCCGTATGATTACCACCACTTAGATACAGAAGTTTCGCGATCACGCAATCGTGAAACTCGCCACATCTGGTTTTTCGACTTTCTGGCATTCGGGCGATCGCATCGCACCCCCCACTCGGCACTTAGAGTGCTCGTCGTGTCTATGTGGCGTTGGCACAATACTTATAAGCAAAGAAGGAGAAGAAGCCCAGAGAAGCATTTATTTCTTCTCCCTTGGAGAAGCGCCTCTCTATGACGGAGAAGGGGAGACGCGTTCGCGATGGCATTATACTAAATAAAAATTATTCCTTTTAATTGTCAAAAAGTACATATGTGAATGGCAAAATCCTTAATAAATTAATATTTTGTAAATTTAATTAATAACTATTTAGTTGTGGATAAATAAAAAGATATAATTTTTTTTAAATTAAAACTTTGAGAAAGCGATGCGCTCTTATAGGTTGTTCGCAATAAATAAGCGATCGCTCGTTTATAATTTACAAAACTGAAAAATTCACATACTTGACGAATGTGGCAAGTACTTGTGCAAGAATAATTGTCGGGAGCGTCCCCAAAAAAAGGTATTCCAATAAGATTCCACTTGATGCACCTGGTATCCCGACTTAAAATAAAGCTGCCGTGCCTGATGGTTATTTTCCAAAACGTGGAGGTATAACTCTTTAAAACCCCACGAAAGGGCAACTTTTTCACAAGCTTTAAGCAACTCGGACGCAGCACCGAGCCTTCGATATTTTGGGTGAACAGCTAAATTAGATAAATAAGGAAAACTCTTGCCAACCTGAGTCCAAGAATCACCAAAACGCACACCCAGTTCTACAGTTCCAACTAAGTTATCAGTTGTAGCAGTAGTATCAACGGCGACTAAACAAATGTGATGGGGTGCAGGTGATGCTAGACGATGCCTTAAGTCTTCGTAAATACCTAAACGTAGTAAGGGGAAAGCCCATCCCCACATACCATTTGGGGAGTGAAAACTTTCGGTAATGATTTCGGCAACATTAGTCAAATCAGCAGGAGTAGCCGCACGAATTTGGAATTGGGTAAAAGCTTCATCGGCAGCAGCTGTGACTGGGAGTTGGTGGGATGACTCAAAAAACCAGGGTGTCGTCAAAGCTAATTTAGTATTGATTTTATTCAAGGAAAATCTTCTCAAATATCCCAAAACATTATCAAATATGTATGAATTGCGTTCTTCTATTAAGCATTTAATTTAGCGCGAGATTTCAATTTTGCCTACTATCTGAGGTTCAAGCGTATCCCGTTTTTCATTCTTAAACAAGCGACCTTCTGGTTGTGTACTTGTACAAACAAGACATCAATGGAAGGCTTGTGCAATGCAATTGGAGTTTAAAAGTAGAGCAAAGCTTTCCCTAATAGGGGCGCGGTAGCCAATTAAAATGAGAAAAAACGAGTTTTCAGGAGTTTATGCTTCATTTGCTATTGCCAAGCTCATCTATCTAAATAAAGGTAAAAGGATACAAAGCTGGAAACAAGCTTTTTGGTCATATTGGCGGTGCTATTGTTTTGAGAATAATATAATAACTCAATCATGCTAAACTATGCTTGCACTATCTGCGATTAACCCCCAGCAAGCGATCGCTCTTAAAACTGAGCGCCATTTTTTTGTTCAAGTACCGACACAGGAAACATAATTAAACACTTTAGTTTAGATGTATTTGTCTTCTTTAACAGTTAAGTTTTGTTAAAAAATAACTGAATTGGGAACCAAAAAAAATCAGACCACACGGTCTGATGCTGTATCCCACTTAGGGAAATTTTTATTTGATGTCAAGCCCAATACAATAGTCGGCGCTTGACTAGAGGACGCTTACTTATACAAGACTTACGCCAGTAAGAGCCAAAACTGGCTTTTTGCGAGGGTTCTGGCAGGCGATCGCGCATACAAAGCCAAGGGGTTTTCGGAATCGAAAATCCCCTGGTTGCGTTTTTTCAGAACGAAGCAAAGCTTGGAGGGCGATTCTGACGTTTGCTGTCAAACCATAAATAACTGTTAGTTAATAATGGATGGTGGTTAGGAGTTAGTGGTTAGTGGGAATTTGAAGAGGGGTAAAGGCGAGGCAGTACGGTCTTCTCCCTTGGCAAAGCGCCTCTCTATAAGGGTTGCCGGGAGCCACTGCGCTATGCGCGGGTTTCCCGGTGAGTCAGTTGGCGGTTGCCTGTACCGTCCCGCCAAACTGACTCTCTCGTTGGGCAGTCACGGATGTGGCGTGTCTCCCCAAGTAAAGCAGCTGCCGTCATCTGCCTATCATTGGGGAAAGGGGAATTTTATGAGGGGACTCATGTTAAAGGCTAAAGGAATAAGGAACAATATTTTCTTCCCTTTCCCCTTTCCCCCTCCGGAATGCCCAATGCCCAATACCCACGCTCGAACCAACAACCACCCAATTATCTAATATGACTCAATCGGTTGACCAAACTTCAATAACAGATGTAACATCAAGGCGACACAACGATCCACCCGGTTTGTGGATTGCTGTAGTCACCAGTTCAGTTGCATTGCATTTGCTGGTGTTCTGGCTAATGCGCTCATCTAATGCTTTTAGTCCGTGGTTTCCACGGGCTAGTCAAGCGGCTATTCCGATTGAGATAATTGAGATTTCTCCTACAGAATCAAAAGCTAAACCACCAAAACCACAATTAAAAGCTAAAACAGTCTCTCCACGATCCGCAAATCAACAGTCTTCAGCAGCGCGTTCAACACAAGAATCCCCAGTCACGCCAAAAAATCAAAATTCTGGCGGGATAAATTTTGCTGCTATTCGCAAACAGAGAGAAAGAAACACTTTTGCCTCTAAGCCTGATACTAAACTCGTTCCTAAAAAATCAGTTCCCACATCGACACCCAGATTCACATCGACACCCGAAGCAAAACCAACACCAACAGCGACACCCAGATTCACACCTGAACCAATACCAACGCCAACACCAATACCAACGCCGAAACCCACATCATTTGGTAATCTTCCTTGGAAACGCTTGCGTGAAGAAATCAGTTTAGGAAAGCCAACACCGTTACCAACATATACGCCAGAGGAACCACGTCAGCCAACAGTTTTCGATTCTCTACAAGGGAGAACTCCACGTCAGCCAATCGACGAAGATTCGCAAATTCCTAATCGCACAACTCCACGTCAGCCAATCGACGAAGATTCGCAAATTCCTAATCGCAGAACTCCACGTCAGCCAATCGACGAAGATTCCCAAACTCCTAATCGCAGAACTCCACGTCAGCCAATAGACGAAGATTCGCAAATTACCAATCGCAGAACTCCACGTCAGCCAATCGATGAAGATTCGCAAACTCCTAATCGCACAACTCCACGTCAGCCAATCGACGAAGATTCGCAAATTCCTAATCGCACAACTCCACGTCAGCCAATCGACGAAGATTCGCAAACTCCTAATCGCAGAACTCCACGTCAGCCAATAGACGAAGATTCGCAAATTCCTAATCGCACAACTCCACGTCAGCCAATAGACGAAGATTCGCAAATTACTCCTACCCAAAAAACTCCTCAACCGCCAACAGGAGGATTGATAGCTATTTCGCGTTTTGTGACTCCAGACGAACAGAGGAGTTTGATGCGGAATCCTCCCCCTAAAGATTTGATTCTACCTGAACATATAGGCAGTAACGAAAAACAAATTAACTCGGTTTCGCTCCAACCGAATTTGGATCTTCCAGAGAAAGAGTTTCTAGTTAGCTTAGTGATTGATAAAGCTGGCAATTTTGTCCAAGCTGAAGTTGTAGATCCAGCGATCGCATCAGGGGAAAGAGACAAATATGAGCAATTTGCTAACCAAGTTTTCCAAGACGAGAAATTTCAGCCTGCTCGCTCTACAAATGGTACACCAGTACCAGACCAGATTAATCGGTTTGTACACATCAAAATACAGCGTCGGTGACATCCTCCCACAGCATAATCTTTAATTTTGTGTGGGCTTAGTTAGGAGTTGGCAGTTGTTTGACAGTGGGTTTACCAGCTACCGTAACTAATACCGTAACTAAATAATGGTGAGAAAAATCGCGTAATCTGATTAATTGCTTGAACTCTCACAAATATTGTGTTATATTATTGAGGTTGGAAATTCGCGGGCGTAGTTTAGTGGTAAAACTTTAGCCTTCCAAGCTAATAATGCGGGTTCGATTCCCGCCGCCCGCTTTGTGCATATAAATAATTTTGCGTTCATAACCGTCTGATGGATCATAGAGACGCTCCACCGGAACGTCTCTACAACAAAACCTTAAATTTATCGACGTATATTGCAAAATTGTCCCGCAAAGGAAGCAATGCCACTAGTTTTAATTAATGCAGCATTCATCAAAAATGCTGCATTAATTAATGTGCAATTTTTAACCGAAGCGACCGCTAATGTACTCTTGGGTTGCTTTCTGTTTGGGGTCATTGAAAATTAACTCTGTTTTTTCGTACTCCACTAAATAGCCCATACGAGCACCTTTTTCTGTGGGTTCAACGTTGAAAAATGCTGTCATATCTGAAACCCGTGTTGCTTGTTGCATGTTGTGGGTGACGATGATGATGCTATATTGCTCTTTGAGTTGGGTAATCAGTTCTTCAACTCTGAGGGTGGAAAGCGGGTCAAGTGCAGAACAAGGTTCATCCATGAGGATAACGTCTGGCTGTACAGCGATCGCTCGCGCAATACACAAGCGCTGCTGTTGTCCACCCGACAGAGATAAGCCACTTTGCTTCAGTTTATCTTTAACTTCATCCCACAAAGCTGCTTTTTTGAGGCTGGTTTCTACCAATTCATCCATGTCACCTTTGTAGCCGTTAATTTTTGCGCCAAAAGTGATGTTGTCATAAATTGATTTGGGAAATGGGTTTGGTCTTTGAAACACCATTCCAATTCGCCGACGCACTTCAACCGGATCGATGTCTGGGGCGTACAAGTTTTTACCGCAGTAAAAAATTTTACCTTCTGCCCGGAAGCTGTCAATTAAGTCGTTTAAGCGGTTATAGCATCGCAACAATGTACTTTTACCACAACCAGAGGGACCAATAAAGGCTGTCACCTTGTTTTTCGGGACATCTAGCCAAACATTTTTTACTGCTAGGAAATCGCCGTAATAAACGTTGACATCTTCAGTTCGTAATACTGTATCTGTGTCTTGGACTGTACTAGTCTGACTAGGCATAAATGCTTAATTTTAATTTCTGTAAAACAGGCTGGCTGCCAGCCATGTTGGTAACTATGCTATTTGTCTTATCATCCTGTCACCAACTCGCATGGGACATTTATATTGATCTCTAAAAATCTTCCCAAAGGAAGATGTCTATTTAGATTTATTTTCTCCACTTCTCTTAGAATAACATTTTCGATTGGGTTTATCTACTAAACTTTCTGACGAGTAGCCCAACGAGTAATTATGCTGGTTAATAAAACCAACAGCACCAATATCAGAGATGCTGCCCAAGCTAGTGACTGCCAATTTTTAAAGGGAGATATAGCATAATTGTAAACCAAAACAGCAAGAGAAGCTGTGGGTTGAAATAAGCCGCTGGGCCAGAACGAAGAAAATAAAGCAGTGAAAAGTAGTGGTGCTGTTTCTCCAGATGCGCGGGCGATCGCTAAAGTCGATCCGGTTACAATTGCTGGTAAAGCTGCTGGTAACACTACCTGTGATACCGTTTGAAACTTAGTTGCGCCAATCCCGACGGCTGCTTGTCGCAAATCTTGTGATACTAACTGTAAAGCTTCATCCGTAGTTCGCACGATAATCGGTAACATCAAAATTGAGAGAGCAGCGCCTCCAGCTAAAGCGGAGTAGGAACCTAACCCCAGCCTATTGAATGTGAGAACCACAATCCCATAAGCAAATACCCCAGCAATAATCGACGGGACTCCACTGAGAACGTTAGTAGCAAAACGTATTACACGCGCTGTCTTTCCAGAGCTAAACTCTGTCAAATAAATTGCCGCCATCACTCCCAAAGGAATGCTAATTGCTGCGGCGATTCCTACCATTAAAATTGTTCCCAAAATCGCATTACCAAAGCCACCACCTTTTCTTATAGGTGGTGGTGGTAGTTCAGTAAATACACTGACATTGAGACTGCTAAAGCCTTGAAATAGAACGTAACCGAGTACAGCTACTAGCGGTATAATCGCCATTACCGTACAAACAAAAGCAAGAACGGTCATAATTGTGTTGAACATCGTCCGAGGAGACGAAGGAGCGCGAGTCAGGCTACCGCTGCTGTATCCAGGTTGAGAATTGCCGGAAATATTAGAAGCCATCATTTAATACCAATTATCTACAGCCGCTTGACTCGGAGAACGACTAACTCTGCCAAAATGTTAACAATCAGTGTCAACACAAATAGAACTAAGGCAGCGTACATTAAAGATGCAACTTGCAAACCACCAGCTTCAGCAAATTGGTTTGCAAGTAGAGAAGAAATTGTGTTCGCTGGCGCAAATAGCGAGGTACTAATGTTGTTGGAGTTACCAATCAACATGGTGACAGCCATAGTTTCGCCCATCGCTCGACCAAGTGCAAGCATTACAGCACCGACAATGCCAGAAAAAGCTGCTGGAATGAGAACTTTCAAAATCGTTTCCCAACGAGTTGCTCCGAGTCCTATAGACGCTTGACGCAAGCTAGAAGGTACAGAAATCAAAGCATCGCGGGAAATTGCGGTAATAATTGGCAAAGTCATGATGGCGAGGATAAATCCCGCAATCAATAAATTTGGACCTGTAGGTGCAGTGCTAAAAATTGGCAAAAAGCCAAAGGAAGCATTAAGCCATTTTCCAAAGTTAGTTAAGGGGGGAACCAACACGAAAATACCCCATATGCCGTAGACAACGCTGGGAATAGCTGCTAGCAGTTCTACTAAGAAAACTAGTACCAGCTTGACTTTAGGTGGCAGAAAATTCTCGCTGAGGAGCACAGCCGTACCAACACCAATGGGTACAGCTATTAACAAACCGATGAAAGCACTCATCAGAGTTCCGTAAACTTGAGGCAATACGCCATAATCATCATTGACTGGGTTCCAAGCGCTTTTAACTAAGAAACTCAGACCAAATTTTTGGATTGCTGGTAGCGCTCCTACGGCAACTTGGAATGCTATCCATAATAAAGTGCCGGCGATCGCGAAAGCAAAAATGCGAGTCAGCCAAACAAAGCCAATATCTACTGACTTTTCTGCTTCCGAGCGTTGTCTAAGTCCTGACGGAGGATTCTGGGATTGTGTGGTCATACAGAGGCAAAAATCAAATAAGCGGAAAAATGCGGGAGCGAACCTTTATTAGTCAATGCTCAATGGTCAATAGTGCAAAAACTTTGGACTCTTGACTTTGGACTTTGGACTTTTAGTTGTATTACTTAGCCGCAGCGTTATTATTAGCACCTTCAACTGCGATTTTATAATCTGGGCTGATGGCATCAGCTGCTGCTGCTACCTTAGTAACCACACTTGCGGGTAAAGGAACATATCCTAATTCTGTAGCTTGCTTTTGACCTTCAGTCAAACCATACTCAATCATCGCTTCTACAGCTTTGGCTTTTGCTGGATCAGCATATTTTTTTTGAGCCAGAATCCAAGAGTAGGTAACGATGGGATAAGAATCTGCACCTTCTGGATCGCTAATAAAGGCACGGAGATTTTCTGGCAAAGTTACTGCATCTAAGGTTTTAGCTGCCGACTGTTCGTTAGCCGTAACCACGTTACCAGCCTTGTTTTCCAATGCAGCAAACTTGAGTTCATTTTGTTTGGCGTAACCGTACTCAACATAACCAATTGAGCCTTGAGTTTGGGTGATTTGAGCTGTAACGCCTTCATTACCCTTTGCACCAACTCCCACGGGCCATTTTACGCTTTTGCCTTCCCCAACTGTGGTTTTCCACTCTGGGCTGATGGTACTCATGTGTTTTGTGAACACACCTGTAGTACCGCTACCATCAGAACGATATATAACTGTAATTGGTTGGTTGGGAAGATTGACACCAGCGTTAGCAGCAGCAATTTTCGGGTCGTTCCAGGTTTTAATTTTGCCCAGTAAGATATCCGTGTAAACTGCCCGTGGTAGCTTCAGCTCTGCAACATCTGGCAGGTTGTAAGCCATGACAATGCTACCAGCAGTCATTGGCAGCAAAAGTACACCTTTATCCTGTGCTATTTTCTGAATTTCTTCATCCTTCATTGCCACATCGCTGGCACCAAAGTCTACAGTACCTTTGGTAAATTGCTCAACACCAGCGCCGCTACCAACTGATTGATAGTTTACTTTCAGGGTTGGGTATTTTTTGTTTAACGCATCGAACCAAGTTAGATAAAGCGGTGCTGGGAAAGATGCACCTGCACCAGTTAAGGTTACATTTCCACCCAAATCCAATTTGCCAGGGCTGGAAGCAGTAGTCTCAGTAGCAGTACCAGAAGGTGATTCTTTAGTGCCTGGATTTTCTGCGGTTTGCTGTCCACCGCAAGCAGCTAGGCTCATTGTCAGTGCTAACACTGAAATTGAAGCTGTTAGACGAGTACTTTTGATTACATTTAGCCGTGATAGCATTGCTGTCAATTTTATGTCATTTTTTAGGTACGCGTTTCTAAGATACCGCTTTAGGGTAAACAGAAGGTTAACAAAGTAAAAAATACTTAGGTTGTCTATTTAAAAATCCAAAATTAAATTATCTCATTTAGTGATATGAGTCATCAAAGCATTTGTATAAAATCGAACGTTAAATTTTATGAACACATATTCAAGTGAGCGTGGTAAAGCAGGAATTTTATAAAAATCTAAGCACTTGGAAATAGATAAAACACAATTCAGCACTAAAAACTCTCGATCTTTTGTATACCCCGCGGGTTTTATGTTTAATTTGGTTGACTTAATTAATGGACATCATAACTTTTATCACATCTTTACTTCAACCGAGCATGATGGTTGCTTGGTATTAGCAACAAAACAATATTTGATGTCCCCAATTACTGTTTGAGCATGGCGATCGCACATTTCCTAAAAATTCATCGATCAAGATGGTAGAATAATAAATATTTATTTGAGTTCGGCGATCGCCCTTGTTTGCTTTTTCATCTAAGCAAGCCTTGGCACTAATTGCTAAATAACTTATAAATTATTCTTAATTGATAGAAGAAATATAAATAAAACACGCAAGCCTAAGCGTTTTCTGGTTCATACAGGTAAAGTGAAGGCACTGCTCAATCCCTGTAAAAGCTTCTAAACCAAAAAGGCATTTATAAAATGTGCTATTTCTGAATGAAGTACGCACAAATTAGCGCTCAACTATCAATACTCATACCGCTTGTTGACTTTTCCCTATTGCCTTGTAAATGTTTGCTGCTTCCAATCAATTACTATGGTCGATGATTGGCTTACTCCTGACAATAGGTGGCACCTTCCTAGAGGCTTATGGTATCACTTTACCTTGGAGTTGGAGTCAGCATGGAATTGAGACTTTTTCTTTGGGTGCTAAATATCAAGTTGGCGCAGTGCTGCTAGTAGGTTGTTTAGGAGGCAAAAATGCTGGTGCGCTATCGCAAATTGCCTATTTAGTTATGGGGTTGACTTTGTTACCCGTTTTTGCTGATGGTGGTGGTATCGGTTATGTCAAAGAGTCTCAGTTTGGCTATCTCTTGGGCTTTATTCCTGGAGCTTGGATTTGTGGCTTGTTAGCTTTTAAAGCTAGACCTCGATTAGAAACTTTGGCATTTAGTTGTTTTTGTGGCTTGTTAATTGTCCACGTTTGCGGTATTACTTATTTAATTATCAGATATATTTTTCACTTTAAAGGCACAGAAACTCTGGCTTTAATGATGCAAGCAATCCTCACATACTCTTGGTTTGCTCTACCAGGTCAATTAGCTGTAGTCTGCGCCGTCACTGTAATAGCGTATATATTACGACACTTAATGTTTTATTAGTTCAATGTCATTTGTTGTTTGTCAAAAGCTCATGACTAATAATTAATAACACTTGACTTTTGACACTTGACTCATTTGCCATGCGTTTAAAAAATCGCCTCTTTTGGATTGCTGCCTTCGTAATTGTTATCTTAGACCAACTGACAAAAAACCAAGTGGTGTCAGCCGCGAAATCTTGGCAGTTGGAAACTATAATCGAATCAAAAACAGAAAATATAATATACAGACCTACTTTGCCGCTTATACAGGGGATATTCCATTTGACCTACGTAAAAAACGATGGTGCAGCTTGGAGTATACTTAGCGGACATATAGATTTATTACGCTTTTTATCATTGGCAGTAAGTTTAGTATTGATAGCGGTGGCTTGCTTTGGTCCAGCCTTATATTTTTGGGATCAACTAGGCTATGGCTTTATTTTAGGCGGAGCGATGGGCAATGGCATCGATCGCTTTGTTTTAAGCTACGTAGTTGATTTTCTCGATTTTCGATTGATCAACTTTCCTGTATTTAATGTGGCAGATTCATTTATCAGTATCGGCATTATTTGCCTGCTGATTTCCTCGTTTCAAAAAACGCCAGCTTCCAGTCGGCGATCGCCTTAACATTTCTAATCAGAATTTCAGTCCTCACTATTAAAGCCTACTTACTTTTTTAGATAACTCCAAAAGTAAGCAGGCTTAATTTTCTATCTGACGTTTTTCGTCATAACCCTGGTAAACACAATCTTTAAATCAAGCATCAGTTGATAATCGCCAGCCAGACAAACCGACTATCAAAGGCGGCAAATTTCCGATTATGTTTGAATTGGTGTGGAGCTAACATTTTTGCTCCACCAGTACGAAGTTTTTACGAACCAGAATTTGGAAGTGTACTGGGACTGGTGCTTGGTTCGATTGTACTACCTGGGGCGCTAGAATCAGGAGTTGTCATGCTGCCTGGAGCTGGAGTTATTTTAGTTGGGCTGCTCGAATCAGGAGTTGTCAAACTACCTGGGCTGCTCGAATCAGGAGTTGTCAAACTACCTGGGCTGCTCGAATCAGGAGTTGTCAAACTGCCTGGGCTGCTCGAATCAGGAGTTGTCAAACTGCCTGGGCTGCTCGAATCAGGAGTTGTCAAACTGCCTGGGCTGCTCGAATCAGGAGTTATCGTGCTGCCTGGAACCGGAGTAATTTTGGTTGGGCTGCTCGAATCAGGACTTGTCGTGCTACCTGGAATGCTGTTTTCAGGAGTAGTGCTGCCGGGAGTACCGCTGTCAGGACCCGTGGTGCTGCCGGGAGTACCGCTGTCAGGACCCGTGGTGCTGCCGGGAGTACCGCTGTCAGGACTTGTCGTGCCACCTGGTGGAGTGATTTGGCTCGGGCTATTGGTGTCAGGAGTCGTGGTACCTGGATTGATGGTATCAGGAGTTGTCGGGTTGCTGGGAGTGCTGTTTTCCGGAATTGGCGCGTTACTTGGGGTAGTTGCGTCAGGAGTTGTGGTGGTACCTGGGGTAGATGCGTCGGGAGTTGTAGTGGTACCTGGGGTAGTTGTGTTAGCTGGAGTGTTTGGAGTGGCTCCAGCGGTGCCTCCTTGACAACGCGAATTCAGTGGGAAATTTTTACACAAAATTTCCATAGCATCAGCATTCAGCTTGATCTCCGTTGGGGCGGTGGTTGTCGATTGGCTTACTAGTTCCTTTGATTCTGGGAACTTGGACGATTGGGCAACAGCAACATTGCTGGTAACTGCTAGGGTAAAGGCTGTACCTATAAGGGTCAGATATTTTCCCTTCATGTTATTTAACCTCAACGGAACACTCCGCTCATTAAATCAAACAATATAATTTATAAAATCTTCCTAAATGAAGATGTATATTTTTAATTCAAACTCTATTTAGCAATTTAAATGAGAAATTTTCCAGTAATTATAGCAGTATTCGTAGTTATTATCAATACAACTTCAAATAACTATGTTTTGTTCGGAAATCAAATATAGTCTACGAAATAAGGATTAGAGAATTTGGAAAAGAATTATTGCTTAGGCAAAAATGTCATAAACTTAACAAGTTCAGTACGTTCGCCTGATATGCTCTTGGTGTCAGATGAAATTCCAAGAATACCGTACAGCCAAATTCTACTTTGGCTTATGAGTAAAATGGTGAAATACCAGCATCAAGAGCGCAAGTCGCTAGATTTCTTGACTAATAACCGTGGTGTGATATAGCCGATGAGTTCCCCCCACCCTCCTCAAAAGCCAAAAACTTTGCTTGGTCAGGTGACTCAAGCAGTACAAACAATTCAAGCTAGAGTTGATTTTTCTAAGCTGGCGCTGCGACCTAATGCCAGAGTACCAGAATTATTGGTGCAGGATTCGGGGGCGGATAAGGCGGAGGTATATCCGTTATTAGGCGATCGCTACGTATTAGGTCGCAGTTCCAAATCCAGCGATATCGTTATCCGCAACCCAGTTGTCAGCCAAATTCATCTGTCACTGTCCCGCGATTCCACTCAACGAACTCCGGTTTTTATCATCAAAGATGAAAACTCGACTAATGGCATTTATCGCGGCAAACGTCGCGTCACTTCCCTAGAACTGCGACACGGTGACACCTTTACCCTCGGACCGCCAGAACTTGCCGCTTCCGTGCGGCTGCAATACGTCGATCCACCACCTTGGTATGTCAAAGCTGCCACATGGGGCGCTTGCGGTGTCGGTGGAGCGACAGCATTATTCGCCTTGGTAATTGGCGTAGAATGGCTAAAATTCTCGGTTAGACCTTTACCCACAGCCACCCGCGCCCCGGTAATCGTTTATGCTCGTGATGGACAAAAGCCACTCCGCGAACCTCGCTCTACTTCTCACATCGATAAAAAGCGGTTAGAAGACTTTGGTCCTTATTTACCCGCTGCTGTAGTAGCCTCAGAGGATAGCCGTTATAATTGGCACTTTGGGGTTGACCCATACGGTATTTTACGAGCAGTCCTAATTAATAGCCGCAGTGGAGATGTCCAGCAAGGTGCTAGCACTGTAACTCAGCAAGTCGCCAGAAGTTTGTTCCGCGATTATGTCGGCAGCCAAGACTCTCTTGGGCGAAAATTGCGAGAGGCTATAGTTGCTCTGAAGTTAGAAACGTTTTACAGTAAAGATGAAATTTTACTAACTTATCTAAATCGGGTGTTTTTGGGGGTGGATACCTCCGGGTTTGAGGATGCAGCTCGATTTTACTTTGATAAGTCGGCAAAAGAATTAACTTTGGCAGAAGCGGCAACATTAGTAGGAATTTTACCCGCTCCCAATGGCTTCGATTTTTGTGGAGAAAGTCGAAATAAATTAGAAGCCATCGAATATCGCAATCGCGTGCTGAAGCGGTTGCTGGAGATGGGGAAAATCAAACAAGACGAGTATAACCGCGCTAGGCGATCACCTATCGAAGTTAGCCCCAAAGTTTGCGAACAGCAAGCGAAAACAATTGCACCTTATTTCTACAGTTACGTCTTTCAAGAACTCAAATCGATTTTGGGTGAAGAGTTAGCCACAGAAGGCAACTTTATTATAGAAACTCAGCTAGACCCAGCAATTCAAACGCAAGCCGAAGCAGCGTTGCGGAATTCAGTCAACAACGGTGGCTCAAGTTTTCGTTATTCCCAAGGAGCAGTGGTAACTCTTGATTCCAGTACTGGTGCGATACTGGCGATGGTAGGGGGAACCGATTACAAAAAAAGTCAGTTTAATCGTGCTATCCAGGCAAAAAGACAACCAGGTTCCACTTTTAAAATTTTTGCTTACGCTGCCGCCATTGAGCAAGGAATTTCCCCAGGAAGAGGTTATTCGTGTGATTCTTTGCGTTGGCAAGGCTTTACCTACAAACCTTGTCGGAGTGGTGCTGGTGGCAGTTTAGATATTGCTACCGGTCTTGCGCTTTCAGAAAACCCGATCGCTTTGCGAGTCGCCAAAGAAATCGGATTGAATAAAGTTGTAGCAATGGCGCAGCGTTTGGGAGTGAAATCTACCCTTGATCCAGTTCCTGGTCTAATTCTGGGTCAAAGTGTAGTTAATGTCACGGAAATGACAGGTGCTTTTGGAGCCATCGGTAATCGTGGTGTCTGGAATCGTCCCCACGCAATTAGCCGGATTTTAGATAGCAGTGATTGTCGCGATCGCAATGATTTAAAAACTTGCCGCGTCATCTACTCTTTTGACCAAGTTGCAGAAGCAAACAAGCGCGTACTCAAACCGGAAATAGCCGATACCATGACCAATTTGCTACGCGGTGTCGTCACCAGAGGTACTGGACGCAGTGCGGCTATTGGATTAGGGGAAGCTGGTAAAACAGGCACAACAAATGACAACGTTGACCTGTGGTTTATTGGCTTTATTCCCAGTCGGCGACTCGTGACTGGTATTTGGCTAGGAAATGATAACAATTCTCCCACATTTGGCAGCAGCGCTCAAGCAGCTCAACTTTGGGGAAATTATATGGGCAGAATTACAAAATAGGGCATCGGGCATCGGGCATCGGGGATGAAAAAGAGATTTGACTTTATTGCTAATTCTCAATTTCCATTGCCCAATGACGCCAGTTGCCTCTCAGATGCGGAGACGCTGCGCGAACAACGGAGGACACCTCACGAGCGGGTTCAACTTCGGAGTGCAGGACGGTACAGGCAACCGCCAAATGTTTCACCGCAGGGCAATGGCTCCCCAATGCCCAATGCCCAATGCCCAATGCCCAATTACCGATATCCCTGCCAAGGAGTGACTTCCAGATTGCCGTTGGGTTGGAATACTACTTGGTAGTGAGCGAGGGGTTGTTTGGTGTTGGGAGGGGCTACATTTGAACCATAAAGTTCGTTGAATATCTTGGGAAGCGGTGTTTCCCGGAAATAATCAAAGGCTACTTGGTTAAGTGGTTCATAATCGGCGATCGTGCCATCTTTGTTTACGGCGACTCGATACTTCAAATTTTGCGAAAAAGTGGGAGTACCGCCCCAATTTTGACGAATTGTATCATAAAGCTTCTTATTTAAATCTTTGACGGCATTGGCATCTGTGATTTTGGTGCCGATAACTTGTGGTGTGTTAGCGTATCCCCGCCAAGGGCTAACTTGTAGTACACCTTGCGGTGTAAAGACTACTCGAAATTGAGCGATCGGTTCATTGTTAATGCCACCACGCTTGGCAGGATTATAAAGTAGTTTCGGCAAAGGAGTTTTTTCTATTGCCTGATTTGCTTCTTTATTAGTTGCTTTATAACCGACGATCGCACCATCTGCGGCTACACCGATACGATAGACTAAATCCTCATTTAATCCTGAGCGAGTAGCCCAGGCAGGATTAATTTGGTTATAGACTTGGCGATTTAACGCCCGCAATTGAGAGGCATCAGTAATTTCCGGAACTGTTTTTAAAAGGGCTTCTAAATCTGTAATTGTGGGTGATGCAGCCGTTGTGGTATCTGGTGTGGGAGTAGCATTTGCTATGGGAGAAGCACTGCTTGTGGGGATGGCAGATGGTGCGGGATTTGTAGCATCTTTGGCTGTTGCAGTAGCGCCTTGTGTTGTAGAGTTAGTTTGCTCTTGAGGTTTGGGTTCTGGTTGACGCACTTGTGGAGTTGGAATCAAACCAAATGCGATCGCACATGCAGCCAAACTCGATACGCCCACACCAGCGGGTACTGCTTGCTTGATAAATGCTTGACCAGCAATACCAGAACCTTTGCCAACAGGTTGTAATTCTAGTGACAGCTCTGGTAAAGTTTGGCTATCAGCAAAAAACTGATCCACCGCTTCGACTAAATCAAACAACTGCACACTATTCAAATCGATTTGAATTGGTGCTTTACCATTATTAGATTTAGCTTCTGCACTTTTTTGTACATCTGAATGCACAATCAATCTATGGCGATTGCTGTGAATTTTCTGAAACTGCACTAACTCCGATTCTGTGTTGTGTGCGAGTGGGTTTGGTACACTACTCAAAAATTCTTGAGCATAACCACTAACAGCCCTCACCAAACTTTCAAAAAATTCCCGCCCTCCCACTAATGGCTGATTATAGGCAGATAAATAACATTCTGCATTTACCAAAATAGATAGTTCTGGGCGCATTTCTTGGAAGTGTGCGGCTCTTGTAGCATCACTTAAACCTTCTAAAAGGAGTGTGCAATTAGGTAAACTATACTTACGTTGAATATTCATTCTACTTCACCGTCAAAAAGACTAATCCAGAAGCGTTGCATTCCCGCTGTACCTGTACAGAATAATAATTTACCTAACAAATTCATCGCCAGTTCATCTAATTTTTCATCAGAAGTTAATGCCAAAAAACCAGAACGGCGGGGATTCATTCGGCTTTTAAAATGTGCTCTAAATCGCTCTAGATAATTAGAAAGCCGCAAATTCTGTTCTAAAGGAATTTGTTTGTCATTCATTTGTTGATAAATCATTAGCATTTGGCGAATGACAACTGTTAACCGTCGCGCCAAATAGCAAGCGATTACTACCAAGGCTTTTGCCTCGATAATTGTCAAAGGACGGCGAATATTTGCTCTACGTAAAGGGTTAGTGCTACGCATTCGCCATAAATTCACTCGATCTTTAACAATACCTTTGAGCTCCAATTCTTCAGCAAATCCCAAAATTGCTTCAGAGCCACCCAGTTCTAAAGCTTCAATTGCCAGTAAAATAAGGTCAATTTGCACGCGGGTTGTACGGGGACATCCTTGTCCGTCAATTGCAGGATCGGGGAGAGTGTCCAGAATCATCGGCGCTGATTTTTGGGTGGGGCTACTGCTGAACGGTGTTAAACTTGCGGAGACATTCATTATAAATACCTTGTGCGGTCACAACAGACTAGGTAAAACTAATTTAAGATAGCTAGTCTAAAATTTGAACATTTTTACTTGTGGCAGTAGTAGGACTGCCTGATATATAGATTACTTACTCGTTCTACTCAAAGGTTTCCGTATATTGAAATCGGAAGTTTTTAAAACATAAGTTCAATATCAACAAGGGGTAGTATAATTCCATCTTTAGCTTGGTGTAGATTCTGATAATCGTCAATGGATTGTGCGTTCTCTAGCAATGATCCCAAGCGTATGACATTATAGTGTACGATTTTTCAGGTATCTAGGATTGGACATGGGGCAGGCAGTGCGGTCTTCTCCCAAAGTGAGAGGCGCTTCTCCAAAGTGTCGGACCAAGTGGAGCATCTGCCGTCATAGGGCATTGGGTATTGGGTAATGGGAATTAAGTAAAACGTTATTAAAGACGCTTCTTGTAATGCGCGTTCTAATACGATTCTTTCCATGACTCCCCGATGCCCCATGATGCGGCTATGCCGATGGCGTTCGTCACCTCCCAACGGGAGAGCCAGAGCCGACGCACCAGAAGCGTAGGAGCGCTATTGAGAGGGAAACCAGGAGAATTGCGCTGGTCTCACCGCACGGCACTGGCTCCGCAATGATGCGGCTATGCGCGACTGTCGGGAAACCCGACTTGAGGCACTGGCTCCCCCATGCCCAATGCGAGCGTGCCCCCTTCGGGGTTCGCCAGTCGCTCATGGGGGAGACCTCCAAGACCGCGCTGGCTCACCATTGCCCAATTCCCCATTCCCTATTCCCTATTCTTATGGATTTAAAGTCTCTGATTCGTGACATTCCAGATTTTCCTAAACCCGGAATAGTCTTTCGGGATATCACCACACTACTACGCGATCCAGAAGGACTGCGTTATACAATTGACTTTTTAGCCGAAAAATGCATTGATGCCGGACTAAAAGCTGATTACATTGTGGGAATGGAGTCGCGGGGCTTCATTTTTGGTACACCTCTAGCTTATAAATTAGGAGTTGGTTTTATTCCAGTTCGCAAACCAGGTAAGCTACCAGCAGCAGTTCATTCGGTTGAATACGAACTAGAGTATGGTACGGACTGTTTAGAAATGCATCAGGACGCTTTGCACCCCAATAGCCGGGTTTTAATTGTAGATGATTTGATTGCTACAGGTGGAACCGCGAGTGCGACGGCAAAGTTAGTACAGAAGATTGGCTGCGAACTTGTGGGATTTGGGTTTATCATCGAGCTACGGGATTTGCAAGGGCGAAAAAATCTGCCGGATGTGCCGATTATTAGCCTTGTGGAATATTAGTCATTGGTCATTAGTCATTGGTCATTAGTCGTTAGTAATTGACTAATGACTAATGACAAAAGACATTTGACGAAGAACAAAGGACACTGAACATATGACTTCTACCAGAATTTCCTTGGAAGCGGGTCGAGATTGGCTTTATAGGCTCGTCACTAGCGAAACCTTTATTTATGTTATCAAGCGGCTATTACAGGCGCTTTTGACTTTGTTTTTAGCATCAGCATTATCATTTTTTATTATGCAGCTCGCACCAGGGGATTATGTCAGTTCCTTGGAGGCAAATCCGAAAATTTCTAAAGAACGAATTGATGAACTGCGACGACAGTTTGGTTTGGATAGGTCTTGGCTGGAACAATTTGGACTTTGGCTGTGGAATATTTTGACGCGGGGCGATTTTGGGACGAGTTTTTCTTATAATCGTTCTGTCGCATCTTTGTTGTGGGAACGTGTGCCAGCAACATTGTTGATGGCGATCGCTTCTTTAATTGTAACTTGGGCGATCGCTATCCCTTTAGGCATCACCGCCGCCGTCAAGCAAAATCGCGCTTACGACCGGATTTTACAAGTCTTAAGCTACCTCGGACAAGGATTTCCCAGTTTCATTGCCGCTTTGTTTTTACTGTTCTTTGCCCAAATCACCACCCCCCTATTTCCCGTAGGTGGCATGACCAGCATTTATCACAGCGACCTCTCCCCAATTGGTAAAATTATAGATATAGGTTGGCACTTAATTTTACCCACCATCGCTTTAAGCATCACTGGTTTTGCTGGTTTACAGCGAATCACTCGCGGCGAAATGTTAGATGTACTGCGTCAAGATTACATCCAAACGGCTCGCGCTAAAGGATTGCCCGAAAACCGCGTTATTTACGTTCATGCCCTTCGTAATGCCGTTAACCCCTTAATTACCTTATTGGGCTTTGAATTAGCTAGTTTATTAAGCGGTGCTTTCATTACTGAGCAGTTTTTTAACTGGCCCGGTTTGGGAAAGTTGACTTTACAAGCTTTATTTAATCTAGATGTGCCTCTAGCAATGGCAAGTTTGGTAATGGGTGCAGTACTTTTAATAGTCGGCAATTTAGTCGCCGACTTGATGCTGAAAGCTGCCGATCCGCGAATTCGCCTAGAAAATTTGAATTAGTTGGTTGTTTGTTATAGGGCATCAGGCATTGGGCAATTTGAGGAGGGGGAAAGGGGAGCCACTGCGCTATCGCGGCTGTGCCGGCAGTCACGCATGTGGCGTTAAAGGGTAAAGGGTAAAAAAGAAGAAATATTTCTTCCCCTGCTCCCCCTACTCCCCCTGCTCCCCCTGCTCCCCCTGCTCCCCCTGCTCCCCCTGCTCCCCCTGCTCCCCCTGCTCCCCCTCTTTCCTTCTCCTCCATGCTGTCCGAAGTTTATTATCTAATACGCTCAAAATCTGACGGTAGTTATCTTACTGCTCGTCCTAACTCGCAAGGTTCAGGCTATTTGTTGCTGTTTGGCGAAAATTTTGATGCCCTCAGCTACCTCAACACCCACGCCGCAGAACTGGCAAGCCGCTTTTCTGTAGAATCTATTCCAGGGACGCAGGTAAAAAGTTTGCTGAAACGCTGGGGTTTCAGTGGCGTGGGTATTGTTACAGATCCGTTGTTACCCAATGTAGAATTTTTGCAGCAAAGCTAAATTAGGGAATGGGGCATGGGGCATGGGGCATTGGTAATAATTCTTTTCCTTTTCCCTTTTCCCCTCAGAAAAACCCCTTTCCCTTTTAAGAATGCCCGATGCCCATTGCCCATTGCCCCCTTCCCTAGACTGCTGCTTTTTCTAATATCAATTTAGAACCTTTGAGCGCTTCCGGAATCGAGGTGGGGTAATCGCCGGTAAAGCAGGCAGAACAAAAACTATTGGTGTCTTCTCGCGTTGCTTCTAGCATTCCCTGCCAACTGAGATAGGCTAAGGTGTCAACTCCTAGTTGTTTAGCAATTTCTTCTACTGATTTGGTGGCAGCAATAAGCTGATCTTGGGTGTCTGTGTCGATACCGTAGAAACAAGGATGAGTTACTGGGGGCGAGGAAATTCGCATATGCACTTCCACAACACCCGCATCCCGCAAGGTTTTGACGAGTTTTCGGCTGGTTGTACCCCGAACTATGGAATCATCGACAATCACCACTCTTTTGCCGTATAGGACATCTTTGAGGGGATTAAGTTTCATTTTGATTCCCGACTCGCGCATCATTTGTGTTGGTTGAATGAAGGTGCGCCCAACATAACGATTCTTAATCAATCCTTCGGCGTAGGCAATACCAGAAGCTTGAGAAAAGCCGATCGCAGCTGGTATACCAGAATCAGGAACACCAAAAACAATATCTGCCTCAATCGGAGATTCTTCAGCTAGTCGCCGCCCTAACCGCTGTCGGTAGCTGTACAATGTTTCATTGTGCATCATACTGTCAGGACGCGCGAAGTATATCATCTCAAAGATACACAGCTTGCGCTGGGGTTGTTGACTCCAAGGAAACGAAGCCAAACCATCTTCGGTAATCCAAACTAATTCGCCCGGTTCTACGTCGCGCAGGTAATCCGCACCAATAATATCTAGTCCACAAGTTTCGGATGCGAGAACGTAACGAACTGGATTTTCACCCAATGTGCCAATTACTAGGGGACGAATGCCATTAGGATCGCGAACACCCATGACACCAGTCGGAGTGCCAATTACTAAACTAAAAGCACCTTGGCAGCGGTTAAATGCGCGAATGCAGCCTTCTAACCAGTCTGCACCAGCATTGATTTCTTCAGCGATCGCAAAAGCAATCATTTCTGAATCGGTTGTCGTCACTAAGTTGCATTTGCTCTTTAGCAACTCTTCTCTTAAGTGTCCAGTATTGACTAAATTACCATTATGTGCTAGTGCTATTGAACCCAGACGAGTTTCGACAACAGCAGGCTGGGCGTTAACTTTCCGGCTCGAACCTGTAGTTGAGTAACGAGTATGACCAACGGCTAAGTTACCCGGTAGCTGACTCAAAATGGATTCGTTAAACACATGGGCTACCAAACCCATTTCTTTGTGCAGGTGTACTTGTTCGCCAGCAAATGTGGCAATCCCAGCTGACTCTTGACCTCGGTGTTGAAGGGCATAAAGTCCAAAGTAGGTCAGTTTGGCAACGTCTTCCCCTGGTGCGTAGATGCCAAAAACACCGCAAGCTTCTTCTGGCTTGTCAGCACGGGTTTCAATGGCGTGGTCATCCAAGGAGACGGAATAGTTAGGAATCATGCTACAGCTTTGCTCCAGATGAGGTTTTGAGTCAGTGGGATGGATATATAAATGAATGTTTTCAGAAATATTAACTGACCTTAACAAATTGTTAACAATCCATGTATATAAATAACAGTACCTTAATCATGCTTGGGGTTAGCAAGTATTCGTATAAATAATCAGGAGTCTGTCAAGAGTCAAAAGTTAGGAGTTTTGAGTTCACAACCTTGTTCAACCCACAACTCCTAACTTCTCTAAGTGGGTGTAGTAGTGTGGATAGCTAAACGTCTTTCAATCGCATGGGAATAGCGATCGCTCATATCTTCGATCCTAGCCTTAATTAAAGTTTGGTTATCAGAGGTTAACACCCCTAAATCAGTGTGGGAATTACTAACGTTGCCCAGTTTTTGCCAATAATTAGCCAATTGTTGATTTAATAAAGATTCCCAAATTTCTTGCTGTTCTGGCGCTACAGAAACTATAATTCGCGCCCCACCTTCGCCAAATAGCACTTCATCCCATCGCTGTGAATTGCTTGATGCTAGTCCTAAATTAATTTTTGCACCAAGTTTGCCAGCAATGCAACATTCTGCCAAAGCAACAGCTAAACCACCTTCAGCACAATCATGAGCTGAACGAATCCAACCATTCCGAATTCCTTCACGGCAAAGCTTTTGTACACACCTTTCCAATTCAAAATCTACCCGTGGCGGTTTTCCAGCTACAGTATTGTGGATAGTGGCTAAATATTCGGATGCTCCCAATTCAACTTTAGATTCTAATGGCAATCCTAAAAGATAAATAATATCGCCTTCGCCAAGCCAAGCTTGACCGCAAATTTTGTCCAAATCAGGAATCAACCCGACCATACCCACAACCGGGGTAGGATAAATTGGTTGCGGGTTGCCTTCTGAGTCGAAAGTTTCATTGTAAAGTGAGACATTACCGCCAGTAACAGGCGTTGCTAATTCTCGGCAACCCTCAGCCAAACCGCGACAAGATAAAGCTAATTGCCAGTAACCAATCGGTTTTTCGGGACTGCCAAAATTTAAGTTATCAGTTACAGCTAAGGGTTCAGCACCCACGCAACTGAGATTGCGTGCAGCTTCAGCTACAACTGCCTTAGCACCCTCGTAAGGGTCAAGATAGACGTAACGAGGATTGCAATCAACTGTTGCTGCAACAGCCGATTTTGGATTGGGAATTTTCCCCCCCTCTCCCCTTCCCCCACTCCCCCGCTCCTTTTCAAGGGGACGCAACCGGACGACAGCAGCATCAGCGCCACCGGGTAATATGACGGTGTTATTTTGGACTTGATGATCGTATTGGCGATAAACCCAACGTTTTGATGCGATCGTCGGCGTATCGAGTAAAGTCAAAAGAATATCATTCCAACTTTGCAGGCTTCCTTGAATTTCAATGCCAGCAGTTGTGCAGGCAGGGAGAGAATCAGGTGTCCATTCCCAAGCTTTGCGCGCATATTCTGGTGCTTCTGTCAACAATTCGCGTTCATACAGTGGGGTATTTTCTGCCAAAGCATCAGCGGGAATTTCTGCGGCAATTCCACCTTGGAATAATATTCTAACAATGGGTTCAGCAATAACTTCTCCGGCAACAACCGCCTGAAGTCCCCAACGGTGGAAAATATCAATTAACTCTTGTTCGCGTCCCTTGTGTGCCACAAACAACATTCTTTCTTGAGATTCCGAAAGCAGGTATTCATAGGGAACCATCCCCAATTCCCGCACCGGAATCTTATCTAAATCGAGTTCAATACCCACACCACCTTTTGCAGCCATTTCCGATGTAGAACAGGTAATGCCAGCTGCACCCATATCCTGCGCTGCGACGACTGCACCTGTTTTAAAGGCTTCCAGACAAGCTTCAATTAAAGACTTTTCTAAAAACGGGTCGCCAACTTGCACCGCTGGACGGTTATCTAGTGATTGATCACTGAGTTCTGCACTGGCAAAACTTGCACCACCCATACCATCGCGTCCGGTGGTAGAACCAACATACAGCACGGGGTTCCCTAAACCAGATGCCCCAGATTTGACAATTTCTGGAGTTTCCATCAATCCTAGCGCCATCACGTTTACCAAAGGATTGCCAGAATAAGCGGGGTCAAAGTAAACTTCTCCCCCAACAGTGGGCACCCCGACGCAGTTACCATAATGAGATATTCCCGCAACCACACCGCTGAAAAGCCGTTGAGTTTTGGTATCTTCCAGGGAACCGAAGCGGAGGGAGTTTAAAAGAGCAATGGGACGCGCACCCATTGTAAAGATATCTCTGAGGATGCCTCCTACACCAGTGGCGGCTCCTTGAAACGGTTCGACAGCAGAGGGGTGATTATGAGATTCAATTTTAAAGGCAAGTTGCAACCCGTCGCCTAAATCGACAACGCCGGCATTTTCACCGGGACCAACAAGAATGCGCGATCCTGTTGTGGGAAATTGTTTTAATAGCGGTCGTGAATTTTTGTAACAACAATGCTCTGACCACATCACCCCAAACATTCCCAGTTCGGCTTTGTTGGGATGACGCCCTAACCTGCGGACAATTTCTGCGTATTCTTCTGGCTTTAAACCTTCTGCGGCGATTTCTTCGGCGGAAAAGGCTGGTTTTGAGCTTGCAGTCATGGAAATAATGCACTCTGGGGACAGAGAATTATTCTATCAAAGCATAGCGGGAGCGTGAGAACCCCTGCCTTTCAATCCGGGGATGAAACGCGACACTCCGGGTTTTAACCCGGAGTATCTCTTATTTTCCACGCTGGTTTTCAATATATTTTTTAACTA
>JAESFM010000071.1_pt1 | contig 50941 bp, 39 predicted proteins | sample 9266171 | NCBI WGS metagenome assembly JAESFM01 (sample SAMN14505069, study PRJNA617099) | algae metagenome | isolation source: Hassallia sp. WJT32-NPBG1 and co-occurring heterotrophs from well developed... | place: USA: Mojave Desert, Joshua Tree National Park, California | collected 2006-06-22 | reverse complement strand
CGACTATCAACACATGGGCAAAAGGGTTAACCCTTAAGAATATCGGGAGCCGTGTGCGATGAAAGCCGCACGCACGGTTCTAACAGAGAGGTGCGCGGGATAATACCCGCCATCGACTCTACCAAATAAGGTAAAAAGCGAAAAATCCGTCAAATAAAGATAAAAACCTGGGGAGATATCAAACTTACCCCAGGCTCTATCTCTTAAGGAGATCCAAAAAATAAAATATCAACAGGCATAACCTAGATTCAACTACCGCAACCAACCATTTCAATACACGGCTGGATATTTTATTACTTGTAAGTGCCTTACTTTCTTACGTGTGAGTTATTCATCACAATTTATCTGTGGACAGTCAGGAGTAGGAGTATTACAAGGGGTTGCTGCCAAGACTGCTAAACCAGTAACTATGCTAAGAGCGAGTGCTGCAACTGCTGCTAGAGAGAGCCTTTTAATCTGAGTATTTATTGCCATGAGTTTAACAATTGCGAAACTGTTCATAGCATAAACTCTCCAGTTGACTAGAGAGTCAAGCGCCGTTATCACCCACAACCCGATATCAAACCGTGTGACCTGAACACAGGAGGATTAATTGCACTTTTAGGTGTGGGAATGCTGATTAGGCAAACCTTTCAGCCAGAATCTACAAATCAGATAAGAATGCCAACCCTCACAAATACTTCTGCAACAACAACCCCAACTTTTGCTTTGTCGTCGCCGGTGCTTTTTCCAAATTCGTCAAAATCGCATACTTCAAAGCCGAATGAGCATCACTATGGGGCGGATTTTCACTTAAACGTCGCACAGTTTCTTGAATCACCTTTTGAGCATTTACCGCATTCCGCTGTAAATTTGCAATTACCATTTCCACCGTCACACTATCGTGATCTGAGTGCCAACAATCATAATCTGTTACCAACGCCAAAGTTGCATAAGCGATTTCCGCTTCTCGCGCTAACTTCGCTTCTGGTAAATTCGTCATCCCGATTACCGTCGCACCCCAACTGCGGTAAAGATGCGATTCTGCCTTAGTTGAAAATGCTGGTCCCTCCATGCATACATAAGTGCCACCGCGATGCAGACTTACATCTGGTAAATTGAGAGAAGCGATCGCATCCGCCAAAACTCCAGCCAAATTCTGACAAACCGGATCGCCAAAAGCAATGTGAGCCACAATTCCCTCCCCAAAGAAAGTCGAAACCCGGTTTTTGGTTCGATCAATAAACTGATGCGGAACCACCATATCTAGAGGTTTAGCTTCTTCCTTCAACGAACCCACCGCACTAGCGGAAATTAAATACTCTACACCTAGTTGCTTCATCGCATAGATGTTCGCACGAAACGGCAACTCAGAAGGCAAAAGCGTATGATTGCGATCATGACGCGCTAAAAAAGCTACCTGCGTCCCGTCCAAAGTTCCCAGAATCAAAGCATCAGACGGTGAACCAAAGGGTGTATCAACATGCACCTCCTTTACATCTTTAAGTGCATCCATCTTGTATAAACCGCTGCCACCAATAATTCCAATCTTAGCTTGAGCCATGATCCTTAACCTGTAGATGTGCGACAATGCCAAGTTATTTTACTAGGAATTGGGCATTGGGCAATGGGCATTGGGAATTGAGTAAAACGTTATTTACATCCGTTAAGCCTTTATGCATGATTGTGTGAGAAACTCTTTCCATGCCCCATGCCCCATGCCCCATTACCTATCAACGATTTAAATTGAGAACGAATGCTGTTAAGTGGAGCGACATCGAAGGGTAATTGAACGGTAAAAGTGCAACATGTAACCTAATTCGCTTTGTACGTTAAAGTTGCCTTGGTTTGCTTGAACAATTGCAAAAGCGATCGCTAAATCTAATCCAGATCCACCACTGCTACGCGAGCGATCGCTATTCACTCGATAAAAGCGATCAAATAATCCTTGAGTACTGGGTTTCATGCGCTCCATAGTGGAGCGCGATCGCGTATTTGTTTTGGTAAGCGTTGAAATTATGCTTATCTCCCAGTCTGGCATTGAGAAATCAAATTAAGATGAAATCAAGCTTACTTGTTGTACCAAGCCTTTCGCCACTGCTTCATTTGGTTAATCTCTGCATCTTGGGAAGTGATAATTGCTTGGGCTAATTTCTTAATCTCCGGACGTTGAGACTTTTTCAAGGCATCTTGTGCCATTGTTACAGCACCTTCATGGTGAGGAATCATCGCATTGATAAAGCGCAAATCAAAATCTTTATCAGCTGCACCCAAGTCCATATTCATCATCATGCCTTTCATTTGGTCAGATGACATCTCCATCATATGACCCATTTGAGCATCGTAAGCCATTGGTTTATCTCCAGCGTTGGCGTACCAAGTTTTTCGCCACTGCTTCATCTGAGTAATTTCTTGGTTTTGCGCTTTGATGATTTCGTCTGCTAGCTTTTTGATTTCCGGACGTTTTGATTTTTGCTGTGCTTCCTTAGCCATTTCTATCGCTCCTTGATGGTGCGGTGTCATACCGTCGATGAAGCGCAAATCGTAATTAGCATCGCTTGGCCCCAAATCCATCGCCATGCTGTGATTCATACCACTACCGTGCATCTGCTGCTTGTCGCTAGCATTGGTAGCGGTGGTGTTTGGCGTTTGAGCCTGGTTTTGGTCAGCTGTACAAGCTGCAAGTAACCCGCTAGTCGAGGCGATCGCACTCAAGGTTAACGCCAAAAAGCCATTTCTCAAAGACAGGAGTTGCATAACTTTCTTCGGTTAATTTCCTGATTCCATTGTCAACTCTCTACCTGAGTAGAGAGTCAACAGAAATGCAAAAAAAATTCACGCATTCAAAAAAAGCGAATTTTCAAAGAAACATACATCAGACTTTGCACCCGGGAATTGAATAAATTGGTCAGCCGTCTCACTTAGATCCGCATGGGAAGATCGAGTTATTTCAACACACGGTGAGTCCAGTCGGCGGGGTCGGTGAGGGGGTCGCAGTCTTGGCGGTTCCCTTTGGGAGAAGGAGCGTCACCCCCCAACCCGCAAGGGTTTCCGTCTATTCGTACTGGCGATAGCGCAGCGGTAGCAAGGAACGAGCGTCACCCGTTCGCGCAGCGTCTCGTTGGCGCAGCCTCTCGTAGAGAAGAGAAGGGCTGACCAATTTATTTTTGCACAACCCCTTAGCCTATAGTATCTTTCAAGCTCCTGGTATCTCTGGCGATCGCATAACCGTGGCGCAGATACCGTTACCAACTTTACTAGCCTAGTTCGACATTTGAAGCAATGTAGGATACGATATGTCTACGTGATTACCTCAAATTTTCATCTACCTACCAGGGCGATCGCTACTCTTGTTCACGCTTGCCAAGGTATCATTTCACGCTTGTTTCTGTTCCGTCTTCTTGCCCCAAAGAATCCATCTTCCGCATCCTTCAAAGGTAGCGTTCGCGGTTTGCTTTGGATTCTAACAGGTCACACTAGAGGCAGCTTGAAGCCTTTTTTTACCGATTTTTATAGGGTGGTTGGACAGTTGGTTTATTTGGTTGTATTTCAGGATTTTTGGCGATCGCCTCTAAATTAGCCTTGACAAAAATTTTCATTAATGTATCACAATTTATCGTTTCATTAATTTTCCCAACCCTCAAAGCGATTGTTTTGAGGTTTACGAAAGTTATGCGGCAAGTGATGCTATAAGTTAACTATAATACTGGCAGTTATGCCTATTACGAATAATTTGGATGCTACTTCTTCTATAATGTATAAAATATATTTTTCATAAGTAAGAGGAAAATTAATGTCTAGACAAACTATTCATGAGAGAATTTTTCTCAAAACTTTGGCAATCAGTGCAAGCAAAATATCTACTAAGTTGACAGCAACACTCGAATACTGGCGTTTTCGGCTGATTGAATCTGTTCCATTTCTGATTGCTTGTGCAGTATTTCTAAGCGTTATCAGCCTGAAAAGTCCTATCCTGCTTTTTTGCTTACTTGTTGGTAGTTTAATTACAATAATTATACAGCAAATTGGGCAGCAGGTGCATCTACCGAAGCGATCGCTTATCTTGTTACAAATCTTAGCAGTAGCGATCGTCTTGAGTTTATTTTGGTTAGACTATTTTGCAGTTCCCGCACAAGCCCAATTTTTTAAGAGAGCCGAAGATTTCTTTAAACTGAATCTGACCACACAAGGAGATGCAGCAGCAAACAATGGGACCCAAGCAGTTAGTTTAATATTCAACGTGTTGCGGGCAATTTACCTACTTTACATAGCAGTTTCTTTGGTCGGTGTTATTAACGCAGTTCGCAAAGATGAAGATTGGCAAACTATCGCCAGAACTCCCTTATTAGTAGTTGTCGCCGTCACAATTGCTGATGTTCTCACAGGTTTTATAATTGGGGACACTAGTCAATAATTTATTTAGATAAAATGAAAAAAAGCTAAGAAATTTTCCATGACTCAAGACAAAGACAAAGACTTTCGTCCAGTCAATCAAATTTTAGGAAGCCAACCTTCATTAGGACCAATTCCCGCCGATCAAGTTCTTCCTTGGACGCTTATTGCCTTAGCTGCTTATTTTATCATCAACGGAATTTTTGGGGGATTTTTTTCAGACGACTTTCAAAAATGGTTGTGGACGGTATTAATTACTGTTTGGGGAATGGCGACTTGGTGGATATTAACAGGTGGTAGGAGTTGGCGCTTTTTAAGTAAATTTGTTGGTGTTCCGGCTTGGACTAGAGGCTTTGCTCGTTATCAAAGCATACTATTCGTTAACCATGAAGCAAAAAATCGGAAAACAAAGCGTCGGCGTCGCAAGTAGCGAAAGATTAACACCATTTGAAGATGCTTTACACCTAGCGACAATGTTACGCATCTCGCTTGGAGGACGTGATATTGGTGCTTATCTTTTGACAAAGGGAACTCAAAAAAATAGATTTTGCTTTGTTTTTGGTTTTGAATGTCGAGGTATTCATACAACTTTAAGAACAGACCAAATAGATGTAATTATTAATAATATTGAATCGGGCTTAAAAGACATTCCTGCTAATGAGAGAATAACTTTTCATTTGAGTTCTTTTAGTTCAGATAAAAAGCGACAAAAAGAACTAAGTTCAATCATCAAAAAAACGCCATCAAAAGATATAAAATACTTGTTAATGGCGGAAAGGGCAAGAACAAAAGAACTTACTATTTCTGGTATCCGCAAACCTAAATTTCTCCGAATTTATGTAACTTACACCATTGAACCAAACTCTAACAATGCAGATGATTCCATAGAAAAGCTTTTAGCTAAAGCTGAATTGTGGTGGTTGAAATTCAAGGGAGAGATGCTAGAAGTTGAAAATCAGCGCATAGAAACCATTGTTAGCAATGCTTATAAACAAGGTTTTTGTCGCTGGGAACAAATATTATCTAATCAAATGGCGTTGGATGTTAAGCCTTTGACTAGTCAGGAACTTTGGGGAGAAATATGGAGAAGATTTAATGATACCCCACCGATAGATATTCCGCAATTAATGACTTTAGATGAAAATGGGCTGCACGAAGAAGCTTATTCAGAATTAGCTAGTACTAAATTACTTGTAGATAATATCCACAGTACAACTTTGCTGATGGAATCTAGTGTACCTTGTGCTAATCGGTCGTGGGTTCATGTTAAGAATAATTATATTGGTGCATTAACATTTTTAGAAAAACCTGGCGGTTGGCAGAATAAATCTTCTCAACTGCGCTATCTATGGGAATTGTTAGCCAGAGAAACGGTTGTTGATACAGAGATTTTTTGTGAGTTAACTGCGGCAAATCCAGCATTGGTAAAAAATACTTTGCAACGAGTGCTGAAGCAGTCGAATATGACAGCAACGATGGCTCAAGAAAAAAGCCGAACTATTGATGTTAACGCTCAATTAAAGTTAAGAAAATCCGTAGCAGCACAAGAACAATTATATGAAGGTGCAGTACCTATTTACACGAGTATAGCCATTTTTGTACATCGTCCAACTGTGGAGAAATTAGACGAAGCAACAAGATATATTGAAAACTGTTTTCAACGTCCAGCAAGGGTAATTAGAGAAACAGAATATGCTTGGAAAATTTGGCTGCAAACTTTACCGATAGTTTGGGAAGGTTTATTAGCAAAACCCTTCAACCGTCGTCAGTTGTATTTAACAAGTGAAGTACCGGGATTAATGCCCTTAGTATTAACAAAAGTTGGCGATCGCGAAGGTTTTGAATTGATTGCAGAAGAGGGAGGAACACCGGTATATTTAGATTTATTTAACGAACATAAAAATTTAGCGCTGTTTGCGACAACTCGCGCTGGAAAATCAGTATTGGTGTCAGGAATTTTAACTCAAGCTTTGGCGCATAATATTCCCGTAGTAGCGTTAGATTTCCCCAAACCAGATGGTACATCTACCTTCACCGACTATACAGAGTTTATGGAGGAGAGTGGAGCATATTTTGATATCTCAAAACAATCGAATAACTTGTTTGAACAGCCAGACTTGCGATCGCTAGATCCAGAACAACAGCGCGATCGTCTGCTCGATTATACTGGCTTTTTAGAATCAGCCTTAATGACAATGGTTTTAGGCTCATCTACAGAAAATCCACTGTTATCGCAAACCGTGCGATCGCTTCTTAATTTGGCTTTAACAGCTTTCTTTGCTGATGAAGGTATAAAAGAGCGATATCGAATAGCAATTGCAGGGGGATTTGGCAGTTCAGCTTGGCAGAAAACCCCCACATTAAGAGATTTTCTTTATTTTTGCACAACAGAACATCTACAAATCAACTCTGTAAGTGGCAGAGTTGAAGATGCCTTGAGTCAAATTCAATTGCGCTTGCGGTTTTGGCTTTCAAGTCGTGTAGGACAATCGATTTCTGCACCATCTAGCTTTCCCACCGATGCACAACTTTTGGTTTTTGCTCTGAGAAACCTCTCAGATAATGAAGATGCAGCAGTGTTATCTTTAAGTGCCTATTCAGCAGCATTACGACGCGCACTCAGCAGTCCAGCTTCGATATTCTTCATTGATGAAGCACCAATTCTATTTGAATTTGACCAAATTGCTGACTTAGTTGGCAGAATTTGTGCCAACGGTGCCAAAGCTGGAATTAGAGTTATTTTATCAGGACAAGACCCCGATACCATCGCCAAATCTAAAGCCGCATCTAAAATTTTACAAAACTTAAGCACACGATTAATAGGACGCATTCAACCCGTTGCGGTAGATAGTTTCATGCAAATATTAAAATATCCCCGTGAAATTATTTCTCGTAATGCTTCAGAAAGCTTCTTTCCTCGCAAAGAAGGCATTTATAGCCAATGGCTGTTAGATAATAACGGTATTTATACCTTTTGCCGCTATTATCCAGGTTACGAACAATTAGCAGTAGTTGCTAACAACCCCAACGAACAAGCTGCACGGACTAAAATAATGCGAGATCACAGCGATAAGTATGAAGCAATTTCTACATTTGCACGTCAGTTAGTAGCTTCGTTACGTGGTAGTTAAGTAAGTCAATGTTAAAAGACCTAACCCCCCGTACAAAAGAAGGGGGAGTACATTTCCTCTATAACGGAGAGTACATTTCTCTCCCCTTGTAGGGGAGGGACGACTTTGACACCAGTCAAAGTCAGGGAGAGGTTTTGCCTTTAATATGGTTGAACTACTTAAGAGAATAAAGTACAAAATTACATAAGTTGTAGAGATTTTTCTCGATTCAGACCTATGAAAAAAATAGCCCTTTTGACACTTTCTTTATCATTCCTCATCATCCTACCAGCAACAGCGCAACTAGGCAAAGTTTGGACTGATTTTCAATCATATTCTACAGATTTACAAAATTATTTAACAAATAATGTCAACGACAGTTTAAAACCTGTAGAATTTCAATCTCAAAATGCCATTACTGGTGCAACAGGAGAATTGAGTATACCTAATCCTGTTGAGGCTGGAGAAAGAGTTAGTACTGATATATTTCTCAACTCCATATCAGATAAGTTTGAAAATAATCCTGTAGTACGTTCAAGTTTAGTTAGTAATGAAATAAATCGTTTAATTACTCGTAGTTCAGCCGCAGGTGTCTTGGGTGTCAATGGTCAAATTCGGTCAAAAACAAAGCTACAAGATACTGAAAATAGACTGGAAAATATTGGCGTATTTGCCGATGATGTTGACGATGATCCAGAAAATATTCTCGATAAGATTAATGGACAAATTACTCAAATTCTTGGTACAGGAAATTTAACTCAGGCAGCTTTAACCCAAGCAGCACAATTGTTAGGTGGACGCGAACAATACCAACAAACTCAAATACAACGTGAACAAGTAAAAATTGTAGCCGAAACACTTGGTCAAACAATACAGACGAATCAATCTTTGCAATACACTAATTTAAATCTCGCAAGTCTTTCTCAGCAAATGGAAGATACAAATCGTGCTAGAAGAGTAGATGCATCCGCAGAAGCAGCGCGGCTTTTGCGAACTACATCTCAAACAGATTTGTTTGGCAGAGAAAATAAATAAAATTCGTGATTAAGAATGTATTCTTACGTAGTGAGCCAGCGCTAGCTTCTCCCAAAGGGAGAGGCTAGCGCCAAGGGAGAAGACAGGGACTGCTTCACCGCACTGGCTCCCCATGAGTGACTGGCGAACCCGTTCGCGCAAGCGTCTCGTAGAGAAGAGAAGAAGAGAAGGGTGAGCGGTAAACCGCTCATATCAAGGCTTTTAAGGGCTGTTAGCGGAGCTTTCCCGTAGGGTAGCCATTACTACAAAAAACCTCTATTTACACTTCTGAGAAAGAATTTAATTGAGCCTTAACTTCCTTTTAAAGGAAATATATAATAATGAAAGATATTTTCCCTATTTTTTTAATTCAAATTGGCATCAATGATGTTGTCGGTAATGGAGCCACAACTTCTAGAAGTATTGCCGAAGGTTGGGATAAGCAATGGGTAGATTTATTGCAAAATGATACTATTAATAATTTATATGGAGCGCTGACGACTCTGGGTGTCTTTTTTGCCGTCGGAACCCTACTGTTCTTTATGTTACAGTGGCTAAGAGATGCTATCAACAGCGACTTTTCTCGTCCAATATCGGCTTTAATTTGGCCTTTTGTAGTAGTGATACTATTAACCAATTCCGGAAACGGGACTGTATTGTCCAATTTAACACTAGGGGTAAGGAATTTTCTGAATACGGTAAATCAGCAAGTAGTGACAACAGCAGACGCAAATAAAACTTATCAACAAGCATTGAATATGACTGTTGGTGAAGAAATAGCCGGTTCATTATTGCGTCCTTGTCAGTCACTAACTGGTGAACAACAAAATCAATGCTTTGTCAAAGCTAAGGAAAAAGCTGACACCCTCTGGCTGGAATATAGAAATTTATACGGAGATCAACCTTGGATAGATAGACTAGAAAATAAAGTAAATAATATTACATATAATACAGCTAGCATCTCCGAAAATTCAATTAATTCTTTCTTAGGTTCTACAGTCCAAATTAGTATCAAAAACTTTTTAATTTCATTGCAATATGCTTTTCAAAATTTGATAGAAGCTACAATGTTGCTGATAGCAGCTTTGGGACCGTTAGCTGTGGGTGGATCTTTACTACCTGTAGCTGGTAAACCAATTTTTGCATGGCTTACCGGGTTTTTATCGATAGGGATTTCTAAGATTTCATTTAATATTATTGCCGTATTAACTGCCGCAGTTATTGTTAATGGACCAGGACAGGATGTTAATGCCGATCCAGACTTAATGTGGTTTATAATTTTTCTGGGAATTTTAGCACCGATTGTATCTTTATTTGTGGCTGCTGCTGGAGGATTTGCAGTCTTTAGTGCTATCAGCAATACGGCTTCGTGGGTGAGGGAGAGGGTATAAATCTCAAGTAAGGGGGATGACTAAATGGTACGTTTACTCGAGAAAAGACAACGAACAGGAAGTATTTTAACAATTTTTGCGATCGCTACCTTCAGTTTGCATCTCTCAGCTCTATTTGTATTAATATTTCAAGGGATAAATATTCGCCAACTCAGCTTAAGAAAACCTCCTAACTTCGTCCAACTGATAGATGGTAAACCAACAGATGTTACTGATGATTTGGAAAGAGAACCAGAAGCAATTCGCCAATTCGTCAGTAAAACCATGACATCAATGTTTAACTGGTCAGGAAAACTTCCACCACAATCTATCGAAGAAGTCACACAACCTCAAGCAGATGCAGGAATATCAATTCAAAGTTCACGCGGTGGTAACCAAAAAGTTAGTACTACAAGTTGGATAGCCAGTTTTGCCTTATCTGAAGATTTTCGCAAAGGTTTCTTAAGCCAAATTGCGGAAATGACACCACCAGAAATTTTTGCTAATAATCCCCGTCAAGTTATTTCAGGACAGTTAGTTATTAAGCGAGTTTATCCACCTGAAAAAATTGGTTTGGGTAAATGGCGAGTTGGGATGATAGCCGAGCTGATTCAAAAAAAACAAGCTGACAATAGAACAATAGTAACTCGTTTTAATAAAGATTTACTTGTCCGTGCGGTAGATTCTTTTCCTTCTCCACAAGTTGATAATACCACTGTTTTGCAAAAAGCAATTTATAGCGTCCGCGCCGATAAACTAGAAATTTACGAAATTCGTAACTTATGTTTAATCGATGAATACAATAACCAAAATGAAGATATAAATGTATGCGGTAATAGACAAAGAACTGATAGTTTTATCAAATAATTTTTTCTAGGTAAATATTAATGCAGATACTTAAATCGGAAAATAAGAAAAGCAGTATTCTACCATTATTTGCCGTTGCAACATTTGGTTTCCATCTGCTCACTTTAGTAGTACTGTTCTTCCACTGGTCTATGTTGCAGCAGTTACAGCGACGATTAACACCTCAAAGTTTAGTGCAACTTGCTGATGGACGTGCGATAACAGTAGACCCCAAACAGAATTTAGAGCGAGATCCTGAGACAATTCGGCGCTTCGTGGGTGAAACTATGACCTTAATGCTTACTTGGTCACAGCAACAGCAACCAAAAAGAGTCTGGGAAGTTAGTTCCGAACTGATAGCGAATGAATTGCAGCCAAAATTACAGTCAGAAATTAGTCCGACTGAAAACTTAAGTAGAGGAACTGAAAATGTATTGGTTATAGAAAGAATTTCTCAACCCACAAAAATAGAAAATGGTAAATGGAAAGTAGAAATGCTTGCTAATCAAATAATTTTTACAAATTCTGATAGGTTAGGAAAATCAATTTCTTTTAATAAACAAATTTTAGTGAGAGCAATTGATGAACAAGCTGCTTCACTACCAAACTCACCGTTACCTTTGAACTTGGCGGCTTATAGACTTGGCGAAGCTAGATTAAAAATTTATAATATCTGTGAAATACAAGATAAAAAATGCACATAAGATTCCCAGCTAAACTATACTAAGTAATCGCACGTTGAATTTATATCTAGTCATATTAATTCGTGGTGATGTTGTGCTTCATTCACCTTCCTCTGGAAGCCTGGAGCTAGACAAACAGAGCTTACCTGCGTGGGCTAATTAGGGTCATTTTTATAGATAAGTGGTGTCACCGCTGAAGATGCTTGCCACAATTGGATTTTTGAATACTCAATTTGAAATTACTTATGACTCAATATTCAATTCCTTCAGAAAATCTGCCACAAAATCTAATTAGTCCACCCGAGTTAGACACTTTAGATTGGGAATCACGGATGGCAAGATTGGTTGGCTTGCAAGAAGAATCTTCATCTGCTAATACCGACGAAGCAGTAGAAGAATCAACTTCTTTGTTGCAACCTTCGTCTGAACCACAAGAAGTTCAGACTAAGGAATCCCTCTCATCTAACCCGTTTGCTAAGTTAGGCTTGGTGGGTGCTGGTACTTTGGGTATAGTTTTGGTGGCTGGGGTGTTTTTGTCACAGCTAACGAACACTGGCAAGAAACAGCCAAAAAATAATTCTGCTTCTATACCATCGCAACCAATCAGCGATTCCCGCCCGCAACAGCTACAATCAGAACTAGAGACTTTAAAAACTAAATTAGCCCTAACTGAACAAGCAGAAGCGGTGAAAGCAGCACAACAAAAGCTGAGACTTGAAAAACCAGCGCCTTCTCCTCAGCTTGCATCTCGACCGACTTCACAACCACAACGGTCAGCTTCTGTCAATACACCGAGGATACCACTGGAAAGGATACCAACACCCGTGCGAACAGTTTATGTGCCTCGCCCAGTCACTGTTGAGCCTATCGTTAAAGTACCCACTGTTCCCCAAAAGGCGATCGCACAAAAGCCTATTCCACAAAAGCTAATCGCACAAAAGCCTACTAATTCTCAAATTTTACCATCACGTTTGCCGATAGTTGCACCAAACACTCAGCCAATAGCTACAGTAACTCCCAAACCCACACCAGACCCGCTTCAGGAATGGGCAAAGTTAGCAAAAATAGGTAGCTATGGTATGGTTACTATGACTGGTACAAGTGCTGTTCAAGCAGCTACTCCTACTCCTCCACCTACACCTGTAAATAATACTCAGTTACAGGCAAGAAATACCGATCCAGACGACGAAGAACCACCAGAAGAGGAAGAGTCAACCCCTCCTGCGGTCAGCCAAACAAAACAGCAGACCCCGAAATCCGTGCCTGTAGGAACTAAGGCGAAAGGTGTATTTGCCACCGCTGTATTTGGGGAAACTACCAGAGCAACTACTAATAGCAATAGAAAAGACGAAAGCGGCAAAGACGTATTTGTAGTGCGTTTGAAAGAGCCATTAAAATCTGTAGATGGTGCGATCGCTTTACCTGCAAAAACCGAGTTATTAGCTCAAGTTCGTTCTATTTCTGAGCAAGGCTTCCTACAGTTGGATGTAGTCAAAGTTCTTGTCCAAAATAATAACACCTTTACAGAAAAAAGCTTACCGCCAAATGCAATAACGATTCGCGCTTCTCAAGGCAAACCTCTCATCGCAAGCCAATATTCCAATCAAGGGGGGTCTGGGGTAGGATTCGCCGATGTAGGAGCATTCGCCTTGAATGGTATTGGTAAAGCAGCACAGGTATATAATACTCCTGAGACCAGAATCGTCTGCCCCGAGAATAGGGTTAATACTCCTAGTACTAATGATGGTCAGACTACTGTTGTTACTAATAATTGTTTTCAGACCTCCGACTCCAGACGCAACATCTTAGCCGGCGTTTTGGAAGGGGGTGCGACTACTTTAGGTAACCAAATTAACCAACGCAATCAACAAAATATCTCTAAAAAACTGGCGCAACGCAGTAACGTTTGGTTTTTGCCCGCAGGCAAAGAAATTGAAGTATATGTAAATCAAACAACGCAATTTTAAGAGTTACAATTTGCAGAGAATGCACCGATGTCCCAACACCTACCGAAGGGTGTCGCGTTGTGCGTACTAAGTCCACCTAATCGCGGACTACGGAAAATTAAGGGTTTTATACGTGTAGCTCTACCCTTATAGGGTAGGTGGTTCTATCTATTTATCTCAAATGCAGCCATGAAAAACGAGACAAAATTTTCCGGAAAAACCCCAGATAAATCTTATTTATTACATCTGGCTTCCTTAATTTTCTCGGCTGCAATTTTATTAGTTGCAGGTCGGGTTTTAGCTAATAATGCCGTTCTTCGTTCGATGTTTTCCTGCCAAGCACAGGGTTTGGGGGGAGCAACACCTATTATCGATATCTGGTATCAGCAAGGTACAAACTTAAGTTTTATTCAAGCCGGAGAAACAATAAAGAAAGTTTGGTTAAACGATCCTTCACAGGTAACTATAGATTTTGACGGTCCGATGTGTATGCAGTTTGGTCAAGACCGTAATGTTAGTCAAGGAGATTGTAAAAACTCAGCCGCGAATGTAATTCAACTTAGACGAATTCAAAAACTGAAAATTGCCGGATTGCCTAATACTAGTAATACGCTTTTAACAGTAATTACTGAAAAACAAGGCAAAACAAAGTTGTATGCATTTCGAGTAATATATGGCGAAGGTAGCCCTGAATATAGCACTTTAGCAATTTTCCCTGACCCTCCTTCCAATAATCAAGCGGCTTGTGTCAGAACTGCAAAATAATTTTAAAAGAATGACCACAAGCTTATTTAATCAAGATTAATCATTCGGAAAGTTGCCCGCTGAGATATTTGGGAAACGTCTCTACACTGCAAAATTCTAATCACAACTCTTGAAAGGAATATTATATTAAAGTGAATAACGATTTAGTTGTTTTTATTATTAGTATTGGTGTACTTGTTTTGTATCTCGTCTTATCGGCGCTGACTGAGATGGGCACCAAACTACCTTGGAAAAAATAACGCTCCTCAGTTTTTAGATTTAGGCGATCGCTTTTTACCAGCCTATCAAAAAACCTTTACCACCGAGGATTAGCCATAATTAACGCCTCTGCCGCAGAACTATCTAATGGACGGGAGAAAAAATATCCCTGTCCGTATTCACAGTTCAATTTTCTCACAAGTGCTAATTGCTCTTGAGTCTCCACCCCTTCGCCAGTCACATCCATACCTAGTTTGTCTGCCAGCGTGACAATTATCTCAATAATTTCTAAATTCCTGTTATTAGCGTCCATCGGGCTGACGAAGGAACGGTCAATCTTCAACACATTAATCGGAAAGGTATGGAGACGACCTAATGAGGAATAGCCCGTACCAAAATCATCAATTGATAACTCAATGCCCATCTCTCGAAGTTGTGAAAGCGCGGTATTTGCCTCATCACCATTTTCCATAATTGCGCTTTCAGTAATCTCTAACACCAGACTGCACGCATCAAGACCAGTCGAGTGCAAAATTTGTGCAATCTGCTCAATCAAATCCGCTTGGTAAAATTGCTTGGCACAGAGATTAACACTGATTTTATCTAGAAAGCTGGTAGGATAGCGCATCTGCCAGACTTGCATCTGGCGGCAAGCCTCAAAAAGCACCCAGTAGCCAATCTCGACAATCAGTCCAGTTTCCTCCGCTAGGGGGATAAAATCTGCCGGATAAACCAGACCACGCTCTGGATGCTGCCAGCGCAACAGAGCCTCAAAACCTGAAATTGTGCCACTACTAAGCGAAACAATCGGTTGGTAATAAACCCGAAACTCTCGGCGTTCAATTGCTCGACGCAGATCGGTCTCTAACTGCAATCTGTCCACAGCATTAGTATACATATCTGGGTTGAACAACTCGTAGCGTGCCCTGCCCAACACCTTAGCTCTGTACATCGCCGTGTCAGCATCCCTCAGCAGGTTTTCTGGTTGGTCATAGGTGAGTATCGAATTCAGAGCGATGCCAATACTTGCCGTAGTGAAAACTTCTTGCCCATCAAGGTCAAAGGGTAACGCCAGTTGTTGTTGAATTAGCTCAACCACCTCAATTGCCTCTGACAAATTCTCGATTCCCTCAAGCAAAATTGTAAATTCGTCTCCCCCAAGCCGTGCAGCTGTATCTATCGAGCGTAGGCAAGCTTTTAGCCTGCTTGCTATTTTAATCAGAAATTGGTCTCCAAGTAGATGTCCGAGGCTGTCATTGATCACCTTAAACCGATCCAAGTCCAGAAACAGCACAGCAAATAAATAATTCTCCTGGTGTTTAGCTCGCTCGATCGCATCTTTTAAGCATTCCATAAACCAAGCTCGGTTGGGTAGACCTGTGAGTGCATCGTGAAACGCATTGTGCAGCAGTTGTTCCTCTGCCCGTTTGCGCTCAGTGATGTCATGAGTGATCCCAAGAATTTGATGAATTTCCCCATGCTCATTTAAAATCGGCACGTAGGTGACAACTATGGTAAAAGAGCAACCAGGCAAACTGATATTGCATTCTCCGGTTTGCTTGGTACGCGTCTCCACAGTTTTTTGCAGAAGTGGTAAATACGCATTCGTGACTTCTTTTGGGTGTATCTCGTCATCCGTACGACCGATATATGCCTCCAGAGGAAAGCCACCGCGATTAACTCCGAAAGCGTTGACAAACTGGAACCGCCGCTTGGCATCATAGATTACAAATGTATCAGGGATGTTATCAATTGCCAATCGAAATCGCTCTTCACTGAGGCGCAGCGCCTCAACTGCTAGCTTGCGATCGCCAATTTCAGCTTGTAGTTGCCTGTTAGCCTTCAATAGCTGTGTATTTTTAACTATCAGTTCAGTAGAATAAGCTTGTAAGTTTGTGTAAAGTTTTGCATTTTCAATTGAGATAAATATTTGGCTAGTTAATAATTTTAATACTTCCAAACGGTCAGGAGTAAAGGCTCCAGTGGTCTGGTTATTTTCCAAATAAAGCGGACCCGCTAATTTGCTTTGATTCAACAGCGGTATACACAACACTGATTTCGTTTGGTGTTTAACGATGTATGGGTCGCGGGTAAAATTGCCTGAGTGCAAAGCATCATTCAAAATAAGACTCTCTTGGGTACGGGTAACATAATTGACTATCCCAAGAGATACTATTGGTATATTGTTGCGATCGCTGACCGTTTCTATGGGAATGGACTGCAAAACTTCGATATCATCAGATGTAACCGCTCCTGATGCTTGAATCAGCCATTGCCCTTCTTGGTTCAAAATGAGATAACCTTTTTGTGCCCCCGCATTTTCGAGGACAATTTTCATCATTTTTTCTAACAGCGTATTGAGTACAATTTCACTCGACAGAGTTTGAGAAGCTTTGAGAATGCTGTTTAAATCGAGTTCAGAAGATGCTTTTGAGTCGGTGGATAAAATTGTTGTGATAGTCTTGGTGGAAGTTGACGGCGTTTTGGCAAAAAACTGGGGATACTGTTGTTCCAAATTCTTGACCTTTGCTTTTGCTCCCCAGCGAACATAACCATAGTGAGCTTTTGTCATGTATAGTTGGGCAAACTCCTCCATTCCCCGCGCTAGATAAAAATTTGCCGCTAACTCATAAGCTAATGCTTCGTGTTGAATGTATCCGTTATCCCTTGCTCCTTTTATAGCTCGTTCATACAAATCCATTGCTTCAACAACTTGACCCAAGACACGCGCTTTTTCTGCCTCGACTAGATCATAAGTGTGCTGAAAATTCATCGGCGCATGAACTGCCCAGGTTTTCATTTCCTTTTGGTTAGCTGCCACTTGTTCTATATATTGTTTTCGTTCTCGATCTTCTTGGTTAAGATAATTGGCTAGAAGAGAGAGAGAGTAATATAAATTATGTTCAGCATAAGCCAATAGACCTGACAAAGATTGTTTATTGCCTGCTGCATTTTCGGCACTCTTAACTGCGGCAGTATAATTATTGAATAAATAACTGAGCCGAGTTTTAGCTAGATCGATGACAAACAGAGATTGAAGGTTATTATTTATTTGTAAAATGGGTAGCATTTCAGTTTCATCGAATAGCTCTCCCACCAGTCTGTTGGATTCTCTAGAATCCCCCATTAAATTTAATACTAATTGACCCCATATTTTAGCATAATACAGAGAAAAGTCCTGTTTAATAGATTGCACTAGGCTGATATAATTTTTATAGGTTTTATTGACAGATTCTAAAGGCTCTCCCACTAAAACTAAATTAGAGCAATAGTTAATAGCTGCATAAGAAGCATATTCTATATCTCCAGTTTCCATTAATACTTTAAGCGTTTCCTGCAAAGATTCTAAAGTGTTGCGTTTGTGTTCTTTCCAAGGTCTGAGAAAACAGTTAAACAGTAAGTTAACCTTACCTTCTATTTCTGAACTATCAAATTGCTTCAACATTTTCAACGATAGCTTGCCAAGCTGATAGCCAAAATCGAGGTTAGATTGCGTCCTACAAAGAAGGAAACCATATAAAACATAGGCAAAAGCAGCAAAAGATGAATTTCCATAGTTTACGCATAGCTCCATCATTGTAAATACAATAAATGGAGCTAGTGAGGAATTCGTTGTATGAACCGGAGACCATATAGTCTTTAAAATTCGCATAGCTACCAGCTTATCTGGGTCAGTCATTGGTGGAAGATTGTATAAATCATCAATGACCAATTGGCTTGGCGGTGATTTTGACAGAGATATGCCTAACATCTCCAAAAATTGGAGCCCAATATCTATTGACGCTTGCATCTGGTTTTGAGCGATATAAAGCTGAATTTTAGTTTCATACACATTAGCTTTTTCTCGCACAGCCTTAACTTGTTGTAGAACAACATTAGACAGCAATTCGCTTCGTTCGTAGTTAGTGTTTAAATATTCTGCATATGCTGCTGACTCATACAAAGTTAGCGTCAAATCGTACTGAGTCTGCCAACTATCTTCTGCTAATAGATTCAGCCCTACATTCAAATACTTAACTGCTGCTTCATAAGCCATTGCTGACTTTGCTTTCTCACTTGCCATTAAATTCAATCTGGCGATTTCATCGCGTTCGGCTTGATAACTTACAAATTCACTGCCCAGATTGAGATGATCGACTATTTCAAATAATTTATTTGATAACGCTTCTGGCGAAGTATGATGCAATAGGAAACGAGCTATTTGTAAGTGAAACCTTGTTTTTTGCGTATCATCACTTAAGGCATAAGCCGCTTGTTGTACACGGTCATGTAGGAATTTAAAGCTAACTTCATTTACCGCGAAATCATCTTCTGTCTTTATCAATTTGTACTTATTATTCAAAGGAACAATTAAGCCTTCTTGCATGGCGCTTAACAAATCAGCCAACGCTTTAGCGGGTTGATGTTGATAGATAATCGCTAAAGTGGATAAATCGAATTTATTGCCAATGCAAGCGGCTAACTGCAATACCATTTGGGTGGAAGTTGGTAACTTGCCAATCTTAGCCGCCATCAATTCCACTACATTGTCTGTGATATCCTTAGCTTGGATTTGTGCTACATCCCATTGCCACCCCCCTACCCCCCTCTGTCCCCCTTTAGTAAGGGGGGTGGGGGATTGAGGGGGGTACTCAAAAGTTAATAACCCTTCGGTGTAGAGCGACTTCAAAAACTCAGTGGTGAAAAAAGCATTACCTTGGGTTTTCTCATACACTAAATCGGTTAACGGCTGCGTTGAAGTGGGTTGAGACTTTAAAGCCTCAGCTATGAGAGCGTTGACATCTTGCACAAGCAGATTATCTAAGTGAATCGATGACAAAACTCCTTGTTTTTTTTTGATTTCTTCTAACGTCATCATCAGCGGATGGCTAGGATTAACTTCGTTGTCGCGATACGCACCGATGATGAGTAAATATTGAATAGTGGCATCGCTCATGATTGTTTTGAGCAGCTTCAGTGATGCTTTATCTGCCCATTGCAAATCATCGATAAATAAGACTAAAGGATGTGACTTTTGGCAAATAACTTTGATAAAGTTTTGAAAGACTAAATTAAAACGATTTTGTGCTATGGATGCTTCCACTTGGACGACAGGTGGCTGAGTATCAATGACTCGTTCCAAATTAGGGATAACATCTATCAAAACTTGTCCATTATTGCCAACTGCGGCTAATATTTTCTCTCGCCATTGATTTAATACTGCTTCAGTTTCAGTCAGCAGTTGTTTGCATAAATCATCGAAAGCTTGAGAGAGCGCGTAGTAAGGAATATTGCGTTGGTACTGGTCAAATTTGCCCCAAATGAAATTCCCACGTCTTGCAGTAATTGGTTTATGGACTTCTCGAACTAAAGTAGATTTGCCCACCCCGGAATATCCAGTAACCAGAATCATTTCAATTTGGGATTGGGTAGAAATTGAGGAATTCTCTGTTTCTCCACCTGCCACTCTCGTAAAAGCTTCTAGGAGAGTTTCAATCTCTGGCTCCCTACCATACAATTTCTGCCCAATAGTAAATCGCTCGGAAATATCTTGTTCACCAAGAGCAAAGACATCAATTTGCCCATTTGTTTGTAGCTGGTGCAGACATATCTCTAAATCCGCTTTTAGACCATAAGCTGATTGGTATCGGTCTTCAGCGTTTTTTGCCATTAACTTCATGACAATATCTGAGACGATTGATGGTAGGGAAACGATATCTCGTGTCCCTACAACCTCATGCGGTGGTACGGGTTGTTTGGCAATATGACTATGCACCAATTCCAACGCATCACAACTGTTAAATGGCAAAATACCCGTTAGCAATTCATAGAAGGTAGCACCTAAGGAGTAAAAATCGCTGCGATAATCAATTGCCCGATTCATCCGTCCTGTTTGTTCAGGTGAAATATAAGCGAGTGTGCCTTCTAAAATATTAGGATTGCGATCTGTGGGATTTTCTCGTGAAAGTACTGTTGAAATCCCAAAGTCGATAATTTTGACTTGTCCAGTGGTTGGATTGAGAACAATATTGCTGGGGTTGATGTCTTTGTGGATAATGTTGGCAGTATGAATTTGACCTAAAATGTCAGTGATGGCGATCGCCAACTTCAAAAACTCGCATAACTCAAGTTGACCCGCTATTCCCAACAGATCCAACGAGTCACCACCGAAATCTTCTAAAACCATCACGACTGCTTCAGCGTCCCGAAAAAGGGCGTAAGCATCCACCACTCCTGGAATTGTAAGCTTACGGGTGACTTCATATTCTCGCTTAAACCAAGCAGTGCGCTCTGGAGTAGGATAGGATTTGAGCATTTTCAGCACAACGGGTTGCTCCGTATCCACCCGCCGACCACGATAAACTAGAGAATTGGCGCTTTCATACAGTTGCGCCACCAGGTGGTAAGCGGAAATCGTCAACATTTGAGTCAATTTGATACAAGATGCGGTAATAGCTAAATAGCCTCTGTGTACCAAGCGCGAGTGCGAGGATCAAAGGTGGCGCTAACTCGAATTACTTGATGCGATTACCTTGGTTATCAGTGGTCTAGATATCGTAATTGCCACACGTTGATTAGTCAATGACTTGGATTACTAGTAGACTATGACTTACCCACTGTACAAAGTCAACTACCTACACTGACACCTTCGGGTGAGCGTGTAGGCTTGCAAAATCCCTAAGAAATTAGGTTCACGGTATGCAACGCGAGAGTTGGTTAGGGTATGAGATAAGGCAGGGGCTAAACGTACAGATATTTCCCTAGTTTGTACCTCTTTATGGCTTAGTCGTGAATAAGAGATACGCTTGCCAGATTGCCCGAAGGGACTGAGTTTTACTCTAAGAACAAGTTAGTAATAATTTGGGTTATCCCCATGAATCAAGTAACAAGAGTGCCAGTAATATTGCCAGACGGAAGACCGCTTATGCCGACTACACCAGCCAGAGCAAGGAAGTGGATAAAATCAGCTGAAGCAATCGGGAAAAGAAATAAAGTTGGTATATTTTACGTTCAGTTATTACGCGAACCATCAGGTTATGACACTCAAGAAATAGTGGTCGGAACAGACAGAGGCAAGGCTTTTACGGGGATTGCACTTCAATCTAAGTTAGCAACAATTGCTTTATTTCATGCTTGTTTGCCTGGATTTTATAAATCTAAAAAGACTAGTAAAGACAGGCAGTCTGTGACGGGGAAAATGGCGAAGCGTAGAGAGTTAAGACGTACACGTAGGGGGCAACGCATTAATCGTAAAGTTACGTTTAAGTTACGTAATCATCGAGAGAAAAGATTTTCTAACCGTCGCCACAACAAGCTACCTCCAAGCGTAAAAGCTAATAGAGAGATGGAATTAAGGATATTAACAGAAATGTCTAAAATTGTTCCTATTTCTGAGATTAGAGATGAAGCTTGCGGTGGTAATAGCAAGAAAAATGGGTTTGGCATATCTCCTGTAACAGTTGGGCAGGAATGGTTTAGACGGGAAGCATCCAAAATAGCACCTGTTAAAGAAGTAGATTCTTTGGATACAGGCAAATATCGCACTCAGTTAGGACTCGTTAAGTATAAAAAAGATAAATCGAAACAAACCCCAGAAACCCATGCGAACGATGCCATAGCATTAGCATCTACGTTTTTTATTAAATACAAAGAATTTCATACTGTTAATAGTCACGGACATCGTTGGGTAGGGGAATGCGTCGTAACACCAGCATCATTTGTAGTTGTTACACGTCCGAAATTATTTAGACGTAAATTACACCAAGAGAACTATTCTTCATGTGGTGTTTTAAAGCGTCAGGGTGGAACAATAACACCTTTTGGATTTAGGTCTGGCGATTATGTTCAAGCCTTACGTAAGGGTGAAGTAATTCGAGGATGGATTGGTGGTTTTACTAATTCTGGTAAAACAAAAAATATTTCAATATACGACCATAATTGGTCACGGATTGGTCAATTTAATCCAAGTAGTGTCAAATTAATAAGACGGAGTTCGAGATTATGCGTTGTTGCATAGATTATTGTTTGATTTGTCGCTGCCCTCCTCCAATATGCCGTGCAAAGAATTGGTCGCAGGACGCAACAAATCAAACCCGCAATTCCTCCCAACACCGAATCAGAGATTTCGCTGTGGGACTCCTTGCGGCGCTAGTTGAATATCATCTAATAAGAACGCGATTCGGTCGTTTTCAAGAAAATTCTTACAGCAGTTTTCAGGTAATTAAACTATACGCTGACCTCACTTCCATTCCTCTCTCCTGCGTTCGCGCAGCGTGCCGAAGGCAGGAGAGAGGCTTTGAATTTCTCCCCTTCCCTCTCTTCTCCTGTCGGAGACCAAGGCGAACGTAGGGAAGGGGCTGGGGGTTAGGTCTCATGGTTGTGGTTCATTTACCTGAAAATCGCTGTAAATCGAGTTTGTTGATTTCCAGAAAATTTGGCTTGCTCATAACTGGCTTTGCGTTGATTAACTGCGAAGTACATCCCCCGACTGAACATCAAACCAGTGGATATTCTGCGGCGGCAGAGCTAGTGTAATTTCCGCATCATTCCAATTTTGGTCTGTAGGTAACAAAGCGCGTAAAATTGGCGATTCTGCCTGAGAACTGGCTACACGCACGCTCACCAAATTGTGCATACCTAAGTTTTCCACTAGATAAACTCGACCTTGAATCGTCTGTTTATCTTCTGGTCGGGCAATACGGACGTTTTCTGGACGGATGCCTAGGACAATTTGCGGTGGGACTGTTGGTATATCTGGTAAATTAACGCGAAAAGTCCCTAATATGCCGTAACGTTCTTGACAAGGCAACGTAAGCAAATTCATTTGCGGACTGCCAACAAATCCAGCCACAAATAAGTTAGCGGGATGGTTATAGATGCGTTCTGGCGGATCGAGCTGCTGCACATAACCGTTGTTTAATACTGCCACTTTCGTGGAAAGCGTCATCGCTTCTGTTTGGTCGTGAGTAACATAAACAACCGGAGCTTTTTGAGTAGAAAATATTTGCTTGATATCTGCGCGGACTCTTTCGCGCAGTAGTGCATCTAAATTACTCAGCGGTTCATCTAATAAATACGCTTGGGCACGACGCACCAGCGCTCGTCCGACTGCAACTCTTTGGCGTTGTCCCCCCGATAATTGACCGGGTTTGCGCTGTAATAATTCTTCTAATCCTAAAAGTTGGGATACTTCTGTGACTCGCTGTTGAATTTCTGCGCGAGGTGTTTTTTTCAGTTTCAGTCCAGAAGCAAGATTTTCAAAGACGGTCATGTGGGGATAAAGCGCATAGCTTTGAAACACCATTGCCATATTGCGATCGCCTGGACGTTTCGATGTAATATCTTCATTACCAAGGAAAATTCGACCGTGAGTAGGTTCTTCCAATCCCGCTATCATCCGCAGCGTCGTAGACTTACCACAGCCACTCGGACCAAGTAAAGTCAGAAATTCATTGTCATCGACAGTTAAGCTAACGTCTTTAACTGGAATAACTTTGGGGTTATAGGTTTTATTTAAATTTTTTAGTTCTAGTTTAGCCATTTTATTAAGGAAGTCAGGAATTGTAGAGACGCGATTAATGAGCCAGCGCGTTGCGGAGGTTCCCTCCGTTGTAGCGTCTGGTGTCGCGTCTCTACTGTACAGGAATTAGGAGTTAGGAGGGACGGGGTAAAGAGCGCCAGTAAAAAAGGCGCGGAGTCAGTTGGGAATTCTCCTGTCTCCTGTCTCCCGTCTTTTTATCCTTTAACAGCACCAGCCGTTAGACCTTGAATAATCTTGCGCTGGAAGAACAAAACAAGTAAAACTAAAGGCAATGTCCCGATAATAGTTGCTGCGGCAATTGGACCATAGGGAATTTCAAATTGGGTTGCACCGCCTAATTGCGCCGCAGCTACGGGAATTGTTTTCATCTCTTCACGAGTAATAAATGTAAGGGCGAAGATAAACTCATTCCAGGCAAATATAAAGGTGAGAATTCCTGTTGTCACTAAAGCAGGAATTGTCATTGGTAATAAAATTTGTAATAGCATTTGTAAAGTGCTATAACCATCTACCTTGGCGGAATCTTCTAAATCTTTTGGTAATTGTTCAAAGAAGCTACGTAATACTAAAATTGTTAAAGGCAAGTTAATTGCGGTGTAGGGAATAATTAAAGCTAAATAATTATTACCCAAGTGCAGCTTTTGAATAATTTCTAACAGACCGAAAAACAATAAAATTCCCGGAAATAAGGTGATAATCAGAATACCACCTAGGATGAATTTTCCACCCCAAGGACGTAACCTTGCTAATGCGTAAGCAGCGGGTGCGCCGAATGCTAAAGAGAAAGCTGTAGAAATAATCGATACGAAAGCGCTATTTAAAATGTAGCGCCAAAACGGATACCGAGTGAATAATGCTGTGTAGTGATTGAGGGTGATGCGAGTCGGAAAGTAAACGGTGGGAACTTGAGAAATATCTTGATTCACCTTAAATGAAGTCAACAATTGCCACATTACAGGTGCTAAACAGAAAATTACCACAGAAGCGATCGCTATTCCCAGCAAGATGTTTTTTCCAGGATTCTTTACCCTAGTTGTAGGTTTGGGAGTCGTCGGAGTTACTTGAGGAATTACAGCCATAGCGATTTTTGGATTTTAGATTTTAGATTTTGGATTTTGGATTTGTAAGATGTATTACTAAATAGTCACTCATAAAAATATTTCTTCCCTAGTCCCTAGTCCCTAGTCCTTAGTTCCCACTCCCTTACCTCGATATTTGTTGAGAAAGAAAAGTGCGATCGCCACCATAAAAATTAACAAACTGAAAGTACATACTACCAACGCCGCGCCATAACCAAAATCTAAGTAGCGCATGATGGTAGAGTAAATATACAACGATACGACTTCCGTTGCACCCCCAGGACCACCGTTAGTCATCACCGCAATTAAGTCGAACACACCAAAAGCTTGAGCAAACCGAAACAAGGTAGCTATCAGAATTTGTGGTATCAACAGCGGTAGTGTAATTTGCCGAAAACTTTGCCAAGGTGTCGCACCATCTATAGCATGAGCCTCATACAAATCTGATGAAATTGACTGCAAACTAGCTAACACTAGAATACTAATAAAAGGCGTAGTTTTCCAAATATCGGCAACTATTACCGCTATCATTGCCAGTGTTGGTTCTCCCAACCAGTTTATATCAGCTTGAATTAAATTTAGTCGCCGCAAAATATCATTTACAAGACCAAACTGATCGTTAAAAATCCACGCCCAAGCTAGACCAATCAAAGCTGTTGGTAAAGCCCAAGGTAAAATAGCGATCGTCCGCACTACACCGCGTCCAAAAAAACGCTGGTTGAGAATCAAAGCAACACCCATCCCCAGAATTAATTCTAGAAATACGGTTACTGTAGTAAATATTGAAGTTGTCCAAAAACTTTGCCAAAAACGACCATCTCCTGCCATCCGTGCGTAATTGTCAAAGCCAGAAAAAACAGGTTGTAGTTTCGTTCCCAAATTTTGAGTAAAGAAACTTAACCAAAAAGCACGGGCGATCGGGTAGCCAAAAACAAACAATAGCATTAATAAAGCTGGCAATAATAAAATTAATGCTGTGCGTTGTTCTCTACCTCGAATTGTTTGCATATTTCTTAGTTGTTAGTTGTTGCTTGTTAGTTGACGGTTGATAATCAATAGTTAACAGTTATCTACTAACCACTATCCACTATGAACTATCTATTTCAACAATCTTCGCGTTTCATTAGCGGCAGCTTTCATGGCGCTTTCCGGAGTCATGCTATTTGTTAAAGCGGCACTTAAATAACGTTGCAAAATATCTGAGGCTTGGGCATATTGGGCTATGGGTGGACGTAAAACTGCTTTATCAACTATTTCTAATAATTTGGGGTAATGGGGATATTTAGCGATAATTTCTGGGTCTGTAAATAATGCGCGTCGGCTGGGTACAAAACCGGCATTTAAAATAAATCGCCGCTGTGCTTCTTCGCTTGTAAAATATTTAATTGCTTTCCAGGCTTCTTCGGGATGTTTCGATGATTTGGCAATTCCCAAACCCCAACCACCTAAACAAGCTGCGCCACTTTTTGGGTCAATACCAACCATTGATTTAATGCCGATTTTGCCTTGAATTGGCGAATCTTTGGCATTTGCAAGGGGCCAAACATAGGGCCAGCTACGTAAAAATGCTGCTTGACCACTTTGGAAAATTCGCCTTGTATCTTCTTCGATGTATGTTGTGACTCCAGGTGGAGAAATGCCTTCTTGAATTGTTTGTTTGAGAAAGGCGATCGCTTTTAATGCTTCTGGTCGATCTAGTCCAACTTCTAACGTGTTCGCATTTACCCAAAATCCCCCAAAGCCTTCTAAAACTTCGGCAAACATCGCCACGGCACCTTCATATTGGCGACCTTGCCAAAGATAACCCCAATTAGTTTTCCCCTGTTTTTTCAAAGCTTGAGAAATTCTCAGCAAATCTGCAATCGTTTCTGGTGGCTGAAATCCCGCTTGCTTCAGCAAGTCTTGCCGATAGTAAAGTACTCCCACATCGCTCCGCATGGGAATTTTATATAATTTGCCCTCGATAATTCCTGCTTCTACGTCTTTGGGTGAAAATGCGGCTAACTCTTCTTTTGTGATGCGATCGCTTAAATCTCGCAACCATCCACCCGCTGCAAATTTAGGTGTCCAAATGACATCCATGTTCACTATGTCATAGGGAGAATCACCTAAAATAAAAGCCGAAGTATAAAGGTCTTCGAGCAAATTTGTGGCATTGGGTCCTTCGATAACATTAATCCGAATTCCGGGATTTTTCGCTTCAAAATCTTTGACAATGCCCGTTTTCCAAGGTTGGGCATCGGGTGCCGTCATCAACAAGTTCAAAACTACTGGCTGCTGCGATAAAACTTGCTGAATGGATAGAATGATACCGAATAAAACAGCGAAAAATATTGCAACTGGCGATTTAAGCTTTTGTAGGATTTTTTGCTTATATTTATGTTTTGTCATTTCCAAGATGTTGCTTAAAAAATGCAACTAATCAATAATTTTATTTGGAAAAATTATTTTAAACCTTGTTTGTTAAATATATCTTTGTCCATCATACCTGACGGATAAATATAATAGGCTGCTTGTAAAAATATATTAAGTTTTATAATAAATTATTTGTAACTTTATAAGAACTGATACTTTTATTAACGAACAAAAAATATAGCTTCTACATCAGGTGTGTAGAGCCAGATGAGCGTAATAAACTAAGCAATAAACATTTCCAAAAACCGATTTACTAAAGCTATACTTCAGATAAAACTACATACATATTTTTCCAAATAAACATCTAAAAGCCTGATTATACAATCGATAATGATTAATTTTGCTATTAATCGCATATTGGCAAAAAAGACGTTTAAGAAAATGCAATCCGATATAGTTATCTATATGTAATACATAAATTGCACCTCTTGCCGATTATCTCGCAGTTCGCAAAGGTCTTGGAGTGTATACTTTTGCCAAACTGAGTTAGCAGCCTGACGCGCTTCACACCAGATATCCTGAATTATTTTACTTTCTATTGTTTTGGATGTTGTATCACCAGCAGTCGAAGTACTTTCTACGCCTTCAATGCAGTTTAATACATCTAAAAGCGTAATCTGTTGGGGGTCTCGTGCCAAGATATAACCGCCCTTTGCTCCGCGTATGCTTTTAATTAAACCTCCACGTCTCAATGTCGCTAGCAGTTGTTCTAAGTAGCGACTGGGTATATTTTGCAGTAAAGCTATCTGTTGGATTTGCAGAGATTCGTTACGGCGGTAACAATTTGCCAACTCTAACAAAGCTAAAAGTGCATATTCAGATTTGCTTGATAGTTCCATAAATGTAATGCTTTAAATTCACACCATCATGATAAAAATGAGGGATTTAATTTGCAGTTAGCACTCTTCGTGCTATAGTCAAAAGTTTCAATTATTCACATCAATCTTGACACCTTTTTAGCAAATATAGGTTGAATTAACTTTATAAATTCTCTTTGATAAAAGCAAATATATTTTTTTTTCAATTTGATAAATAAAACTGATTAATTCACAAGAGCAGGCGTTTTCATTTATACCCTACATTCTCTAAGGGTGCATTCCGGTAATTTAACCTAAATTTTGACAATTTCTAACTAAACCTTTACTGTTATTGACTTACTTTGTTTAGCAGATTTTAGATAAACAACATAAATTCTGTCGTTATTTAGATGTATGCAATAAGAAATGATAGTGTACCAAACTCAGACTCGAAGCTTTGAAAAATTGCTGCTTTCTAGGGTCTTTTTCTCTAACGAATGAATAACGATAGATTTGAGGAGTACAAATGCTTGAGGCGATCGCTACGTCTACTCAGGCTGAATCTGGGGAGCATCCCATTTTTGCAAAAATATCCCACAGGCGCGAGATTCCTGGTGTCGGTTAGAAAATTGGGATGCTCGCTTAATCTGCGTTCCTCGCTCACTCTGATACAGTAACGAAAATACTAAATTTTTGTTGCATTTGCGTAAATAAAATAGTTGTTCGTTACCTTAACATCAGCCTGAAACCCAACTTTTAGCAACTTGTTATAAAGTTCATCGGGCTGATAAAAAATCTTGATGATCTGAAATTCTTCACCATTATTTAACTTCCGGGTTTGATAAATCTTTTTGTCGTCTTCAAAAAAATGATTTTTCGCTGTGGATGTAGGCTCAAAGCGTGAGTCTACCAGAAAAACTTGTCCCCCAACGCGAACATAATTATAAACTTTCGTCAAAAATAAATCAAGTAATGTTGGTGGTACATGAGAAAGCCAAAAGGCAAAAAATACTAAATCATATTCAATGTCCGGTTCCCATGCGAATAAATCAAGTTGCTGATATTTCACATTTGATGAATGTAATTTTCTGCGATTAATTTCTATTACTTCCTCGGAAGCGTCGAAGGCAGTAATTTTCTTGCCAATCTTTACAAGTTCTTGCGTCCAGATACCTGTTCCACAGGCTAATTCTAAGATATTCTCTGCGGCTTTAAGTTCATGTAACGCACGTTTTACAACAGCAACCTCGTCTTTCCAGCGCTGGTTGAATTCTTCACCCCGATCGTAGCGACCAAGCCGACAGAACCACTCATCATATTCGTTTGCCCTGGCACGATAGTAAGCGATTTGTTCTTGAATAATTTTATCTGTCATCGTCTGGAAGCCTGGGTATATACTAACAAAGCCCGCCTAATCGCGGGCTACGAAACTCTTGATTTTACCTAGTTTGCGTAGGCGGACTTTGTTGCTTTAGCCACACCCTTACACGGTGTTGGAGCTTGACGCAACACATCAGCTAAGGCAAATTTAGATAGGTTTGCCCTGAGTATTATAGAGGGTCTAGAAACTCTAGCTGGCAATCCATCTCTACACCGTTGGGAAGTTTTACGCGCACGCTGCCAACTCTAGACGGGTACAAATCGACAATCACCATCTGTCCTAATACTTTATGCCGTACTGGCTTATTAGCTATGTAATATTTAGTGGCTGTTTCAATAGTCATACAATCTGCCTCTGAATTACTTTTATGCTTACACACTCAAGAGCCAGATTATTGAGTGTAGCCGAGAAGTGAAGCTACCCATCCGATGAAAGCACCGCCGAAAACTAGCCATGCAGCATTGATGCGGAAACGAATTACTAAAACGGCTGAGATAATAGCGATCGCCACAGCTAAAAAATCCACATACGCAGCTTTTGGTATTAAAGTCGCTGCTGCTAATTCCAAGGTAACAACAAGCATCAACGCTACAGCACTGACATTGACCGCATCGAGAAATGCACTTGTCCATTTTGAAGCGCGTAACCGAGGAACAAGCGGATTAAGAATAGCCGTGAAGAAAAACGACGGGAGGAAAATTCCCACCGTTGCCACTATTGCACCTTGAACACCTGCAATGACATAACCGATAAAGGTAGCGGTAGAAAGAACCGGTCCTGGGGTAAATTGACCGATCGCGATCGCATCGAGTAATTGTTGTTGCGTTAACCAGCCGTATTCCTGAACTAATCCACCTTCCAAAAATGCCACCAACACAAAACCACCGCCAAACAACACACTACCGACTTTCAGGAAAAATAAACCCAGCTTCCACAAAGAGAAATTTGTTATTGTATGTGCAGTAGTCGCCGCACTAACTGCTGTTGTCTTAAAAGCCGCACCTGTGGTTAAATTAGCGATGAGAAAATTTGCTGTGCTTGGTGGAGTTTTGCCGCGATCGCCACTACGCAACCAAATCATACCTAAGATACCGCCAATTAAGAGGGCAATCACTTCATTCAGCTTTAATAGCAATAACAACACGATTACACCCAAGGCGATCGCCAAATAGTAACGACTTTTTACAGCCTTTTTTCCCAAACGCCAAAGCGCATCCAAAATTACTGCTAAAACAGCAGGCTTAATTCCATACAATAAAGGAGCTACTTGGGGCAAATTGCCATAGTTTACATAAATCCAGGCAAATATACCTGTAATTAACACCGCAGGTAAAATAAAGCAAACACCCGCAACAATCAGCCCCAACCATCCCGCGTAGACATATCCTACATGAATCGCCATTTCTGTAGAATTCGGACCCGGAATCAAATTAGTTGCCCCAACTAAGTCAAGAAAATGCTCTCGTGTCATCCACTGACATCGCTTGACTACCTCATCTTCAATCATGGCGATATGGGCAACCGGACCCCCGAAACCGATGATACCCAGCTTGAAAAAGAGTGCGGCGACTTCCCCCAAACGACCGAGCGTTAAGTTACTCATGACTGCTGCACAGGCTAGTAGGTTAACTGTTCTCTGTCTTCCTTGCAGTGTAATTCTCTTGGTCTAAATTCAAACCAATCTAATAAACTTTCCCAGTGATTTGCTCATACTTTTTTGGCGTTCTCCAATAATACATTATTCCGATAAACTTATCGTGCTTTCATTCTGAACTTTGAAAATTAACCATCCTTTCTAATTATTTATATTTTCATAAAGATGTATTGACTTTTTCGACAGTAGATGAATCTAATTGCGGTTGTTCAGGTTGCGCTTCACTAATAGCATCGTTGAAGTAAGAGCCAACAATCTTATCGTAGTTAGAAGCAACAGCTAAAAATGCCCCACCCAAAATATAAATTGGTAGCGGTAGGGAAAGTTCCTGCACCCAGTCAAACAATTTTGCTAGGGCAAACAGCACGAAAAAGCAAGCAAGCCAAACTCTCATGTTTCTATCCGAACCCTTCAAACAATTTTACAGGAAACTGACGGGAGCATGAAGTCATACCGTTTCACTTTAAAGTTGATACAAATGGGCAGCAGGGGAGGCAGGGGGGCAGGGGGAGAGGAGGAAAAAGAATTTCTATCACATAAGCGTAAATAAATCTCCAGCCCAACGGGAGAATCACTACGAATAGATGGCATAGGCTTCCTTTCGACTGCCAACACCGTCAAAGCTACAGCCAAGGGTATCCACGAAAAAACTTAATACACGAGTGGTGATTTATTTTTATAAATCTCCCTAAGTGAATGTAAATCATGAATTCAAATCTGGGAACTATGTAATTAATTATCTAAATTTTCAATTGTTGTTAAGGTAGTAATGCTACTTAAATCAACGCCTAGAAGTGGTATAAAAAACTTGCCAAAATTATCACTACGCCTGATTCTTGTCGTTCCTTTTGTGCTGCAAATCTTTGCCGCTGTTGGATTGACCGGGTATCTATCGTTACGTAATGGGCAGAGAGCAGTTAACGAACTTGCTTCGCGAATGCGGGGTGAAGTCAGTTCGCGTATCGATCAACACCTTGATAGCTACCTGGAAACGGCTCGGCATTTGGCTCAAGTTAATGGAGATGCTTTCGACTTGGGTTTGCTGAATCCGCAAGATTTGGAAGGTATTGGGCATTACTTTTGGAAGCAAATGCAGTTGTATAACGTTGGTTATATTAGCTTTGGCTCTAAACTAGGTGAATTCTCTGGCTCTGGATATTACATGAACAATGGTCGCATCATTGTTAATGATCTTTCCCAAAAGCGATACGGTAACAATGATACATACAACTACCAAACAGATAACCAGGGCAATCGTCTTAAGGTGATTAGCACTTTTACTGACTACAAATTTCAGAAAGAAGCTTGGTATGCAGAGACAGTCAAAGCTGGTAAACCTATATGGAGCCAGATTTATCAGTGGGAAATACCGCCATTTCCCCTAGCAATTTCTGCCAACCGTCCTGTTTATGATAAAAACAAAAACTTAATAGGTGTCATCGGTATTGACCAGCGTTTGTCTCAAATTAGTGATTTTTTGCAGCAGTTAAAAATTAGTCCTAACGCCAAAACTTTTATTTTAGAGCGCAACGGTTTAATAGTTGCCACCTCCAGCAGCGAGAAGCCTTACACAATGGTAAGTAATAAACCACAACGGCTAAAGGCAATAGATAGTAGTGACCCCTTAGTTCAAGCAAGCACAAAATATCTAACACAGCATTTCGGCGACTTTAGCAAAATCAAAAATGGCCAGCAGGTTGACTTTTTAGTTAATGGTCAGCAGCAGTTTATTCAGGTAACACCTTGGGGGGATGAATGGGGGCTAGACTGGCTGGTGGTGGTTGCGGTTCCAGAATCTGACTTTATGGCGCAAATTAACGCCAACACCCGCAGTACAATTTTACTGTGTTTGGGGGCGTTGGTATTGGCAAGTTTGCTGGGCGTATATACATCGCGTTGGATTACCCAACCGATTTTACGGCTAAGTAAAGCCTCGGAAGCGATCGCATCCGGTGAGTTAGACCAAAAAGTACAAGAGTCAGCAGTCGATGAATTAGGGATTCTTGCTGAATCGTTTAACCGTATGGCGCAGCAATTACGCGAATATTTCACTATTTTAGAAAAAAACAATCAAGAATTAGAAATTCGGGTTGAAGAACGTACAGCAGAACTGAAAGAAGCCAAAATCAAGGCTGACACTGCCAATTATGCTAAAAGCGAGTTTTTGGCAAACATGAGCCACGAACTGAGAACGCCGCTTAATGGTATTTTAGGCTATGCCCAAATTCTTCAGCGATCGCCAACCCTCACAGAAAAAGAACGCAACGGCATCAGCGTCATTCATCAGTGTGGTTCTCACCTATTAACTTTAATAAACGATATTTTAGACCTCTCGAAAATTGAAGCACAGAAAATGGAACTTTACCCTACAGATTTTCATTTTCCTGCCTTTTTGCAAGGTGTCGCCGAAATTTGCCGCATCCGCGCAGAACAAAAAAACATTGCATTTACTTACCAAGTAGAATCAGAAATTCCTCAAGGTATTCATGCTGACGAAAAACGTTTGCGGCAAGTGTTAATTAACCTACTTGGTAACGCCATCAAATTTACAGACAAAGGAAAAGTAACTTTTAAAGTAAAGTTATTAGCTAATAGAAAAGAAGAATTTCCATTTACCAAAATTCGCTTTCAAATTGAAGATACTGGAGTGGGGATGAGTCATGATCAATTAAAGAAAATATTTTTGCCCTTTGAGCAAGTTGGTTCTGAATGTCGCAAGTCAGAAGGAGCCGGCTTAGGATTAGCAATTACGCAAAAAATTATCTCTCTCATGAAGAGTAGTATCTCAGTGCAAAGTCAGCTTGGTGAAGGCAGTATTTTTTCATTTGATGTCGAGTTATTAACAGCCCCCAATTGGTCAGAAACAGCGAAAACATTTTCTAATGGAACCATTATTGGTTTCTGTGGTAAACATAAAAACATTTTAGTAGTAGATGATAAATGGGAGAATCGTTCGGTTCTTGTCAATCTACTAGAACCAATTGGTTTTAACATTATCGAAGCCAAAAATGGTCAAGAGGGTTTAGATAAAGCCGTTGAGTTTCAACCAAACTTAATTATTAGTGATTTAATTATGCCTGTGATGGATGGTTTTAATATGATACAGCACCTGCGGCGATCGCCTAAGTTAAAAGAAGTCGTAGTAATTGCTTCTTCTGCCAGTGTGTTTGAAACTGACCAACATAAAAGTTTAGATGCTGGAGCAAATGAGTTTCTACCTAAACCCGTGCAGGTAGAAACTCTGCTGGAATTATTACGAGTACATTTGAAATTGGAATGGCTTTATGAAAAAAACAACCAAGCCGATAATGAGCCAGATGAAAGTATTTCACCTACACCTGGCATAATAGTAGCACCGCCCGCCGAGGATTTATCTCGACTGTACGATTTAGCTTTGAAAGGTCGCGTTAAAGCTATACAAGACCAAGTTGATAAGCTTGCACAATCAGATGAAAAATTGACTTTCTTTGCTCAAGAAATTATACAATTAGCCAAGAAGTTTCAAATAAAAAAAATTCAAATCTTTATTCAGCAATATTTAACGAATAACCAAACTTAGTTAATATTTATTTGTTTGTTGTTATAAAAATATGCATTACTCCGAAAATAATATTATTTTAATTGTGGATGATAACCCCACTAACTTAGCAGTACTATCGGAAGCTTTGATTGATGCAGGCTTAGAAATTGCTGTAGCAACGAGCGGTGAAAATGCCCTCAAACAAAGCACATATGATCCACCAGACCTAATTTTATTAGATATTCAGATGCCAGGAATTAACGGTTTTATCACCTGTGAGAAACTCAAGGATAACCCGCTAACTCATGACATTCCTGTGATTTTTATGACGGCTTTACATGATACGGCAGATAAAGTCAAAGGTTTTAATTTAGGAGCAGTAGATTATATCACTAAACCGTTTCAGCAAGAAGAAGTTCTCGCCCGTGTTCGCCTGCATTTAAAAATACGAAATTTAACCAAGAAGCTGGAAGAACAAAATATTCAACTTAAGCAATTCACAGAAGAGTTAGAGGATCGGGTAAAAGAGCGAACGGCTGAACTTTCTAAATCTCTAAATGACTTAAAAGAAGCTCAAATTCAATTAGTACAAAGTGAAAAAATGTCTGCTCTTGGTCAGTTGGTGGCTGGTATTGCTCACGAAATTAATAACCCACTTACTTATCTTTCAGGTAATGTTGACCACCTGGAAGAATACCTTCATGGTTTGCTTGAACACTTGCAAATATACCAGCAATACTGTAAAGATCCAAAAATTCAGAATCATGCAGTAGAAATTGACTTAGAATTTATGGTAGAAGACATACCAATAATAATTAATTCAGCTAAATTAGGAACGAAACGTATACGTGATATTAGCAATTCTCTACGAACGTTCTCCCGTGCTGATACTACTTATAAGGTGTTAGCTGATATCCACGAAGGCATTGATAGCACTTTGATGATTTTGCAACATCGTTTGAAAGCTAATGATATTCGTCCGGAAATAAAATTAATTAAAGAATATGGAAATGTGCCTTTGATAAAATGTTATTTAGGGCAACTAAATCAAGTATTTATGAATGTTATAGCAAATGCAATAGACGCATTAGATGAATGTAGTCAAGTACGCAGTTTTGAAGATATAGAAAGAGTACCTAATATTATTATTATAAAAACACAAGTTTCTCTAGATAATCAAAGTGTGATAATTAAAATTAAAGATAATGGCAAAGGTATATCAGAAAAAGTAAAATCACAAATATTTGATTATTTATTTACTACTAAATCAGTTGGGAAAGGTACAGGTTTAGGCTTATCTATCAGTCGTCAGATAGTGGTCGAAAAACATGGAGGCTTTTTGACTTGTGAGTCAGTCTTGGGAGAAGGGACAGAGTTAGCGATCGCCATTCCCATAACTGAAGGGGAAGCACCTACCCTGTAAGGATAGGGCTATACGAGCAAAGCCCACCTACGTGGGCTACAAAAAGCTTCATAATCCGCGTCGCGGGGACTTTGTTTGTGTACCCGCACCCTTCTAAGGTGAAGTCAGCTATCCTAAATGCTGATGTCAGAGGCTGTGCAAAATGCTAAAAGGAAAACAAATATAAAAATATTGATTTTTTAAGTGGAGAATAACTCCGTGGAATCATTGACGTTAGAGGTTAAACAGCGAGTTCAGGAACTGCGGCAATTACTACAACAAGCTAGCTATGCCTATTACGTCCTCGATTCTCCCATAATGGAGGATGCAGTTTACGATCGCCTATATCGAGAATTGCAAGAACTGGAAATTCAGTATCCAGAAGTTGTAACTCCAGATAGTCCGACTCAGCGCGTGGGTGAGAAGCCAGCAACACAGTTTACCTCGGTGCGACACAACATTCCCCTATATAGTTTGGAGAATGCGTTTAATGTTGATGAATTGCAAGCTTGGGATAACCGTTGGCGGCGACAATCACCCGACACAAAGGCGGTAGAATATGTCTGCGAACTCAAAATTGATGGTAATGCTTTGGCTCTGACTTACGAAAATGGCGTTTTAGTAAGAGGAGTCACCAGAGGTGATGGAGTGACGGGTGAAGACATTACCCAAAATGTGCGAACAATTCGCTCAATTCCATTACGTTTGAATTTGCAAGGGTTAGAAAACGTTGAACGGGTGGAAGTTCGCGGTGAGACGTTTTTACCTTTGGAGGTGTTTAAACAAATTAATTCCCAAAGACTTGCAGCGGGTGAGCAGTTATTTGCCAATCCTCGCAACGCTACAGCTGGTACACTGCGGCAATTAGACTCTCGCATTGTAGCTCGTCGGCAGTTAGATTTTTTTGCTTATACGCTGCACATTGCAGGGTTGGATGACGCGAGTATTGCTAATACTCAATGGGAAGCTTTGGAATTGTTGCAAAAAATGGGTTTTCGCGTGAACCCGAATAAGCGTCTGTGTGCAACTTCTGCCGAAGTTGCTGAATATTATCAACACTGGGATACAGAAAGGCTGAATTTACCTTACATGACTGATGGGGTGGTGGTAAAGCTGAATTCTTTTAAGCTGCAAGAACAGTTGGGATTTACGCAAAAGTTTCCCCGCTGGGCGATCGCACTGAAGTACGCAGCCGAAGAAGCACCTACCCGCGTAGAAAATATTGCGGTGAATGTGGGTAGAACTGGGGCTTTAACGCCATTGGCAGAAATGCGCCCAGTGCAACTTGCAGGGACGACGGTATCCCGCGCTACTTTACATAATAGCGATCGCATTGCCCAATTAGATATCCGCGTCGGCGATACTGTCATCGTCCGCAAAGCTGGGGAAATTATCCCAGAAGTGTTGAGGGTACTCAAAGAACTTCGCCCCACCGACACAAAACCGTTTGTTATGCCTACCCAGTGTCCAGTATGCAACCAACCTGTGGTGCGGGAAACAGGTGAAGCGGTAACTCGCTGCGTCAATGCTTCTTGTCCAGCTATCCTCAAGGGAGCGATAGAACATTGGGTAAGTCGCGATGCGCTGGATATTCGCGGTATGGGCGAAAAACTGGTGCATCAACTCGTTGATAAAGACGTGGTGCATTCGGTTGCTGATTTATATGACTTGACAGAAGATAACTTTTATGAATTGGAGCGAATGGGGAAAAAGTCAGCAGAAAAATTGGTGAGTGCGATCGCTTCAAGTAAAAATCAACCTTGGTCGCGGGTATTATATGGTTTAGGCATTCGTCACGTTGGCAGCGTCAATGCCCAATTATTAACTGAGAAGTTTCCCACCGTCGAACAGTTAGCACAAGCAAGGCAATCAGATATTGAAGGAATTTACGGTATCGGTGCAGAAATTGCTCAATCTGTTTATCAGTGGTTCCACATTGCTGCAAATCAAACTTTAATTGAACGGTTGCAAGCTGCGGGGTTACAATTTGTTGGGGAAGTAACCGAGGTTGCAGATAAAAATCAAAACTTTGCAGGGAAAAGTTTTGTAATCACGGGTACTTTACCAACTTTGAAACGGGATGAAGCGAAAGCTTTAATTCAGAAAAATGGTGGCAAAGTGACGGAATCTGTGAGTAAGAAAACTGATTATTTAGTTGTGGGAGAAGATGCAGGTTCTAAGTTGGAAAAAGCGCAAAGTTTGGGAATCACACAGTTAAGCGAGGCGCAATTATTGCAGATGGTGGATGAGTAATGAATCTCACTAAGAAACCCGGTTTCTTTGAAAAACCGGGTTTCTGTTATGCTTCCCGCAAGAAAATTAAAATTTAGAGTCCGGCTTTTGTGCGCTAATTAGCGCCGCTCAAGAAATTTGGGCTTGGAGTGTCGCGACCGTTACGACCAACAGCAGGAATTTCCAACAGATTATCTGTGGCTTTTCCGGTACCGTCGTTGGTAACAGATGATGTGTCACCCGGATGTCCGTTGGGGACGAACAGTTGCGGATGGTCGAAGGGCGCTTTATCATAGCGGACTCGCTCATCGGTGAGTGATGTCATGAACGCTACCAAGTCATCTTTTTCAGCTTCGGTTAACGGTGGTGAAATTGGGATGAGGGCGTTGCCCTGGCGGAAGTCTCCACCACGATTGTAGAATTCTACCACTTGCCGGAGAGTTAACTGTCCACCGTTATGGAAGTAGGGGGCAGTTAGTTCCACGTTGCGGAGTCCGGGTGTCTTGAAGTCTCCATCCGCACCTATTACAGCATTTGAGCCGACTGTGACATTCGGTTTTTCGCCCAGAAGCTGTTTGAATTTTTCTTCACCCTGTTGAGCTACTCGCGTCTCAGAAAGCGAGTTTCCGAACGGGTCGTTATCACCCACGCCAAGGTCTTCTTTGCTAGGTCTGACGCCAAGATTAAAGAAACCTCTGTCAAAGAAGATTGTTGGACCGTTAGGTACGTTGAAGGATGCAATTCTTCCTTGTTGCTTCACGCTGCTAACCGAAGCGCTGGTGAATTCTGCTCCACTATGGCAAGCAATGCATCCAGCTCTTGTGACATCGGTAAACAAGTTTAGACCATTCTGCTGTTGGGGAGTCAGGGTGTTATTGTCAAAGGGTGTTTCGTTAGAGACGAGTGTAGCCTCGTACATCTGAACCGACAGCCCGAAGAACAGCGGGAAGTTGTACTCCATCAGCGTGTACTCGTTGGTAGCCAAGGATTTATCCGGCTTTTTGACAATATTCCGTTGACCCTTCTCATCAATTTGGATCATGCGGTTCGACTTCCACCACTCTGACTTAAAGGCATCCTCAATCAACTTTTCGTAGGTAGCCGTCTTTAGACCGGGTTGAGAACCTCTGCTATCGCTACCTAAAACGCTGTCATCTGCATCTACTAACTGCTTGCCTAAGGGACGCAGCGGAAGTAATTTCTTACCAGTTTTTCTGAGAGGCTTTTTGCCTTTAGAAGCACTCTTAGATTTCTTGTCGATGTCTCCGAACTTATCGCCAATTTCTTCAAAGGTGCGACCGTCGGCAGACTGCTCAAAGGAACTGAGTGGGGGACCCACTGCTTGGGAAGCTAAAGACGAATTGTTAAGGCTGATTTTCACCAAATTTAGTTTGGCGGGGTTGTCTGCCTTACCGACAAAGGCATTCGGATCTCTTAAGCCGAAGGGACTTACACCATTGAAGATGTCCTGCGCCCTTCCATCCCAGAAGTTGCGGAAGTTGAACACCGCGTTAACTACGGTTGGGGTGTTGCGCGGTTCGACTCGACGCACATTTGTGCCTGCGACGTTAAAGACCGGATCGGGCTTAAAGTTTACGTTATCCTCCGCCTTACCTGGTGTGACATCAACGAATTCTGCATTGAAGGCTCCTTGGGAGGAGGCGACATCGTTAATGCTAGACAAAACGGTACTGTCCGCTTTATTCGGGTCTGACAGCTTGTGGAAGGGATAATCTTCTGGCTTTAGTTGATAGTTGGGTGCGCTGCCAAGTTGGAAAGTTGCATCCGGGTTCGGAGTCACCAAAAGCCCAGGATTTATCTGATTTTTGGATCTGTTGTCCGCTCCCGCATGAAAGTGACAACTAGCACAGGACAACAAGCCATCGCTGCCGACCTGCATATCCCAAAAAAGGGATTTTCCTAGCTTAATCGCCGCTGTTTTGTCCTTAATGAAGTCTGAGAGATTGTTCGGTTCAGGAACCTTCACGGTTTTGAGCGAAGGCGGAGGTGTAATCTGCGCGGACACAGTATGTCCACTTATAACCGCTGCAATAACTATTACCGCAATTGTTATAGCTTTTGATTTCTTTGATACTAGTCGGGTAAGGTTGACAAACTTAAACCCTTTACCTAGGACTAGCAGTAAGTAAAGTAAAAAACTTGCAAAAAGTAATACTAAAATCAGATTAAGTAGTATAGCCATGACAGCAACTCCTTTTCCGATGTAATCAATACATAAATATAATCAAACTGCTTGTAGCCCAAAAAGATGAGAAATATAAGTATTACGTAAAATAACTTATTACTTCTTAGTGTAAAAACGCTAAACTACTGAAGCTGAGTTGGAGTAAAAGATAAAAGTAAATTTTTCTTTTTTACTTGAGAAAATCTTTTAGCATAGCCCAGAAGCAGTCTAATTATGGATTAAAAAAGTCTTTGGTGATGCTATTACTAAGTGAACAACCCCAATTAGGAATAAGGCAAAGTATGAATAACAAAAATAAAGATAATTCAAGTCAGGATACAAAAGATACTGAAGCGAAGATTATTTCTCAGGCATCTAATCAAGAACTGAAAGAAACTCCTAAAACACTTGACGTAGACGGTCATCGTCCAATTGACCCAAGTAGTATTCAGGTTCAGGATACTTATGACATAGATGGTGAGCGTCCAATTGGCAAGAGTAATTTTCAGATTTCTGACACTATTGAGATAGATGGTCAGCGTCCAATTGGTAAAAGTGATTTTGAGGATAATGATACCCTAAACGTAGACGGCAAGCGTCCAATTGACCCAAGTGATTTAGAAGTTGGGGATACTTATGATATAGACGGTGAACGTCCGATCGCTAAAAGTAATTTTCAGATTTCTGACACGATTGACATAGATGGTCAACGTCCAATCACCTCAAATAACCCGGAAAAATCGGACATAATAACGGATTATGTAGACTAGTTCTCATACTTGAGGAAGTGCGATCGCTTTCCCTTTGACAATCCCCCAATCAGGTGAAGCGATACTCATGATTGAGTCGCTTCTCTGCCAGACGCTGCGCGAACGCGATCGCAATACCACTTTCTGTAGTATGCTTGTAGCCGCATACTACTAGGCGATAAAGATCATGACGCTTCAATTTGAATACAGCCAGAATGTCAACGCAGAAAATATTGAGCGGCTGGGTAATATTCTTGACCAGTGTTTTATCGAATTAGGTGAAAGCGAAAGCTACTTTAACCGCATTGGTGTAGAAAACCTCCGCGTCATCCATCAAAATGAGCACATTGTTGGGGGACTGGCAATTATTCCGATGAGTCAATGGTGGGGTGGTGTTAATGTACCGATGACGGGAATTGCCGCAGTTGGCATTGCTCCAGAATATCGCGGAACAAAAGCTGCGATCGCCTTGATGCAGCACACTGTCAAAGAACTTTATGCCAATGCTGTGCCCATCTCCGTACTCTATCCAGCTACTCAACGCTTGTATCGCAAAGCAGGGTATGAGCAAGCTGGTAGTGCTTGCGTTTGGGAAGTTCTTGCTCAGAGTATCCAGGTTCGAGAGCAACCGTTACCTGTCAAACCTGTAGTTCCTATCAATCTTGAACTATTTCATGACTTATATCAAAAGCAGGCAAGACTTAACAATGGGTATTTAGACCGCAATCAATTCATCTGGCAAGAAGTCAGCCGACCATTAGAAAAACAAACGCCATACGCTTATATTATTGGGGAAGCAAACCAACCTCAAGGCTATATTATCTTCAGCCAACACCCAGACAACGATGGTGCTATTCTGCGAATTCGGGATTGGGTAGTCCTGACAACTGCTGCTGCACAAACTTTATGGTGTTTTATAGCCAATCATCGATCGCAAATTGACAAGATACGCTGGAGGAGTTCGCCGGTTGACTCTCTAAGTTTGATGCTAAGTGAGCAAACTGCCAAGATAAAGCATATCAGCCGCTGGATGCTGCGGGTGGTAGATGTAGTCAAAGCGTTAGAAAAGCGGGGTTATCCAACGAAAATTCAAACTGAACTTCACCTAAAAGTAGAAGATGATTTAATAGCTGAAAACAACGGTAAGTTTATCTTATCTGTTGCCAACGGACGCGGTGAAGTCACAAAAGGCGGAAAAGGTGAATTGCAGCTAGATATCAGAGGGTTAGCACCCCTTTACACAAGTTTGTTTACACCGCAACAATTGCAAATAGCCGGAAAACTTCAAGGTACAGAAACATCTCTAGATACAGCTACACAAATATTTGCAGGTTCCTCCCCTTGGATGGCAGATTACTTCTAAAAGTTAGTCGTTAGTCGATAGTGGTTAGTGGATAACTGTTAACCGTCAACTAACTACTATTAACTAACAACTAACACCCAACAACTAACAACCAACAAAATCATGCATCAAAGTTCAGGTCGCTGGCGTTTAGGACTTTTGCTATCGCTTTTGACCGCTTTTTTATGGGGAATTCTACCAATTGCTTTGGCGGTAACATTGCAAGTGCTTGATGTTTACACCGTCACTTGGTTTCGCTTTATCGTCTCGTTTGGGTTACTTGCGGTTTATTTGGGGGTTCAGGGGAAATTACCGACTTTAACACAACTGCGTTCTGCTTCTTGGAAATTGTTAGCGATCGCTATTATCTTTTTAGCTAGTAATTACGTTCTTTTTTTGCAAGGTTTAGCGTTAACATCACCCGCTAATGCAGAAGTTATCATTCAGTTAGCGCCGGTGTTATTAGGTTTCGGTGGTTTAGTTCTTTTTCACGAACGTTATATATTACGTCAGTGGCTTGGTGTCAGTGTACTACTTGTTGGTTTTTTGTTGTTCTTTCATGAACAACTAAATAATTTAATTACAGCGCGTGGTACATATCTTTTAGGTACTAGTTTAATTGTGCTGGGAGCAATCGCATGGGCTATTTATGCTTTAGCACAAAAACAATTATTACAATCTCTATCTTCTGCCACAATAATGCTAATTATTAATGGCGCATGTAGTTTATTATTCACTCCTTTTGCTCATCCGAATATAATTTTTACACTCGATTTGTTGCATGGGGGAATGTTGTTTTTTTGTGCTTTGAATACTTTAATTGCTTACGGTGCTTTTGCAGAAGCATTAGAGCATTGGGAAGCATCGCGGGTTAGTGCAGTATTGGCTACGGCTCCGATTGTGACTTTAATATCAGTTGAAGTTGTATCCTTTGTGGCAAGTAATCTAATTCCACCAGAACGCCTAACTTTGACAGGTATAGTTGGCGCGGTTTTGGTTGTATCTGGTTGTGTAGCGGTCGCTTTGGGAAAATCCAAGTAATCTAAGTTTTTCTATAAGTAAATTTACGGTAGATTCAAGCAAATTAATTTCTTCTTCATTGTTGCATTTGTCATACTGAAGCGGGTCAATTTATTATTTGTTATGATGTGATAGCTACCGTAAAATTGTTAATTCATGTCTTGCGTAGTAAGTAATTTGACTTATGTTAATAACTCTCAAGAAATTTTATTTTGAATTTCTTAAGTAGAGAAAAAAACAAAAATCAATACTTTTGAGGCGAATCGAATTTCAAAGATCCAGGGTGTCCGTAACTACCAAAGCTAACGCCTCGCGCTCACAACATCACCTACAAGATCGTTGATCGATGAACAGCTTGTTTGGTAATTGGACCAGCACCCTGAGAAAAAACTTTCTATGGCTGGTTCTCTCGACGCTGCTGCCTACACTTGGGATGAGTAATTCAGCACAGGCAGCAGAGCGAATTTATGCATCTTACTCGGCTCTAGAGCGTTCTATTTCCATCAATGCTTTGGAAGATTACGCGAAAAAGGGTGTAATTGACGACGATTTGGCAGTTTATCAGCAATATGTGCAACCACAAAAGCTTCAGGAGTTGCGTCGGGCTTTACTGACGCCTATCAAAGTTAACTCAGTAGCGGTTTCGCAATTTCTCTACACACCCCAAGGAAAATTTCTTCTAGAAAGGTTGGGAGAAATCATTAAAACTGAATCTCGTGAAGCCAAACCAAGTTTTCATGCTTTACGTTCAGCGCTGATTTTAGCTTCTGCGGAACCGGGAGGCTTAACGTTATTAAATTTGTTACGAAAGTATCCCAGCCGTAGCATTCACATTGATTTGGCGCGTAGCCTGGGGATAGCAGGAGAACTGGAAAAACTTGTTAGTGAAACTAATCGAGCGATCGCCGCAGTTTCCCAAAAGTCTAATACAGAAGCCGCTATCATTCAACCGTCGCTAAATCTCTCACAATTGCCAGATTTACGCCGCAAGGGACAGTTTGCAGTCAAGAATAAAGAGACACTAAAGATTTTTGACTTAGCACGCAATCGGCTTTTACTGACAGATATTTACCTTCCCAATGTTTCCACACCTGCACCCGTAATTGTTATATCTCATGGTGTCGGTTCAGACAGCGGTAATTTTGAATATTTAGCGACTCACTTAGCCTCCTACGGATTTGCTGTCATCGTTCCCAATCATCCAGGTAGCGATGCGAAACAACTGCGATCGCTTTTGGATGGACGCGCTAGTGAAGCCGCAAAACCACAGGAATTTGTTGATCGTCCTTTAGATGTCAAACATGTACTTGATGAATTGGAGATGCGGAACAAATCCGATTCCCGATTTAAAGGACACCTAAATCTGCAACAAGTTGGTGTAATTGGTCAATCCTTTGGTGGCTACACAGCATTAGCCTTGGCTGGTGCAAAAATCAACTTTCCGCAACTAGGAAAAGACTGTACTAAACAGGCGCTTAAAGATACTTGGAATCTGTCTTTATTGCTTCAGTGTCAAGCTTTGCAATTGCCAAATAACCAAGACTATAAGTTGCGGGATGAGAGAGTCAAAGCAGCGATCGCTCTTAATCCAATCACTAGCAGTATCTTCGGAGAAGCTGGTTTAAAGGAAATTCAAACTCCCGTAATGATTGTTGGCAGCAGTGATGATACCATTGCACCAGCTTTATACGAACAAATTCTGCCGTTTTCCTGGATTGCTAATACCCAAAAGTACCTAGTTGTGCTTGAAGGTGGAACCCACTTTTCTACGATTGGCGAAAGCAAGAGTAGCAACCAACAAGTAGGATTACCTTCTGAGATAGTTGGGGACAACCCAGCACAAGCGCGTCAGTACTTATTACGTATGAGTTTGCCTTTTTTTGAAACTTACGTAGCACAAACCTCAAAATACATTCCTTACCTAAACGCTGCTTACGTCAAAAGCATTTCTAATCAGCCTGTAGGCTTAAGTCTTGTCCAGTCATTGACAACAACCGAGTTGGCACAAGCGCTAAATGGTCAGGTGAAAGAAGTAAGACCGTAAATTTGTTAGTTGGAGCATTGTTGGTTCTGAGTTGCCTGACATATTGTGGCATTATCAATTAGTCTTCTGACCCGCCAGGAATTTAAATTCCTGGCTAATAGCCAAAGTCCATTAAAATGGACTGAAATTATAAAGTAAGTTTTTAGTCCTCTAAAGAGGACTTTTGCTATTAGCCAAGGATTTTAATCCTTGGTGGTTGTTGCGACTAAACTACCATTACTCAAACTCTGCTCCTACTAACCACGCTCCTACTAACCAATTTCAAAATCTGTGCAAGGCTTTCTAAATCTCAACAAACCATTAGACTGGACATCTCACGACTGCGTAGCGAAGACGCGCAAACTTTTACGTCTCAAGCGCGTGGGACACGCAGGAACGTTAGATCCAGCGGCTACCGGGGTGTTACCAATAGCACTTGGTAAAGCCACAAGATTATTGCAATATCTACCAGGAAATAAAGCTTATAAAGCCACAATTCGCTTGGGTGTACGTACTACAACTGATGATTTAGAAGGTGAAATTATTGCATCTGTTGCTTGTGCAGTCAGTTTAGCAGATGTGGAAACTGCACTTAAACAATTTGAGGGAAAAATTCAGCAAATTCCCCCAAGTTACAGTGCGATTCAAGTTGAGGGGAAACGTTTGTATGATTTGGCACGTAAAGGCGAAGCAGTGGATGTGCCGGCGCGAACAGTTGAAATTTTTCAGATAAAAATTTTGGATTGGCGATCCGGTGATTTTCCCGAATTGGATGTAGCGATCGCCTGTGGATCTGGTACATATATTAGAGCGATCGCTCGCGATTTAGGTGCAGTTTTACAAACTGGTGGTACTCTCGCTGCCTTGACACGGACTGAAAGCAGCGGTTTTCACTCTTCAGACAGTCTCACTTTTACCGACTTAGAAGCACAACTGCAAGCAGGAATCTTTCAACCGATTTCCCCCGATGCACCTTTGCAGCATCTGCCATCTGTTAGTTTACCAGCAACATCTGCTCAAAAGTGGTGTCAAGGACAACGCATTCCTTTCATGGATATTGCTGGCACAGTGCGAGTCTACCATGAAGACGGGCTTTTTTTAGGAATTGCCCAAACCGAAGCCGATGTATTGATTCCCACAATGGTGTTTGAGCCGATTTCCTAGACCTTCCATCAACCCCTACCCAACACCCGCGATCGTGCCGCCTTGCGCGTACCAAGCACCCCTACGCAGACTATAAAAATGGTTTTCAGCCTGCGTAGGCAGGCTTTGTTCGTATAGCCCCAGGCTTCTAGCCTGAGGGTTTCCAGGATTTGAAAACAATATAAGAAAAAAATGGTTTTCAGCCTGCGTAGGCAGGCTTTGTTCGTATAGCCCCAGGCTTCTAGCCTGAGGGCTTCCAGGATTTGAAAACAATCCTTAATCCGTGAAGTATGACACCCTGTCTTTTGACATATTTTTCCGACAAAAGTAAAAATCACAAATGATTGGTGTTTTTACTTAGTGTGAGGAAACAGGGTGACAAAGTATTATATGTTGCTTCCAGTTGCAGTAGTCAGTTTATTGACAGCTTTCCCTAGTGTAGCTGCGGATAAACCATCTCAGGTAATTTCAGACATTCCTAATTTAAGCGAAATCAAACTACCTTTAACTGAAGCTAAATTATTAACTCAACCAGATAAATTAGATAAACTTAGCCAGTCACCACCAACAACTGAACCAGAACCAGAAACCACCGATGATGCGGATATTAACATCGAAGTGACTGGCGAAGAAGATACTCAGCCTCAATCTACTCCAGTTTATGTAATAGATAAAGATGAAATTGAAAAACAAGGTGCTAATAGTGCAGCCGAAGTATTAAGAGGTTTACCCGGATTTGCTATTAACGATGTCGGTTATGGCGCAGATGTTCACACCGGAACCTTCTACCGAGGACAGTCAATTAATCAGTCTGTATTTTTGCTAAATGGCAGACCTATCAACAGCAATATCAACACTTATCATGGCAACACTGACCTCAATAGCATTCCCGTAGAATCGATTGAGCGAGTAGAATTATCTAGTGGTACAACTTCCACATTATATGGTTCAGAAGCCGTTGGCGGAGTAGTTAATATCATTACCAAACAAGGTGAAGGTCCACCCAGATTCAGTGGTTTAGTCCAATATGGTTCTTATGGTGAAGAAAACTATCGCAGTAGCTATGGTGGTGCTCTTGGCTCAGTAAAATTTAATATAGGCTACGAAAAATATGATGCAGAAAACGATTATCAAGTACCTGTTGGGGCTGTAAATCGTGATGCCAATGGACGGTTTTTTAATGGAGATACCGCTACTAGTAATTACTTTGGTAATGTTACCTTAGATTTAAATCCCAAAAATACTATCAGTTTTGATACTAATATAATTAGCAGTCGCCGAGGTTTAACTTATTTTGGTTTCCCTCTCCAAAGAGACAGACTTGACCATGATGTATTAAACGCTGGTTTATCTTGGAAAAGTCAGCTTGGTAATGGTAAAGATTCTATTCTTAACGCCACCATCGGCTACGCTCAAGATTACTTCAGCACTTATGGTCCAAGTGGCAGTACTTCTTCTCGTCAAGCTTCATTAAATTCTCAAGGATTGACTGCTAGGGTAGAACATCAGTGGCAATTCAATCAGAATAACCTTCTGCGTTGGGGATTAGATTTAAAAAATAGCAACCTTGAGGGTGATGTACTTAGCAATGTTGCCGATCGAATTCCTTTTAATGGTAATGAAACTAGAGATAGATTTCAAACAGCGATATTCGCCTTAAATACTTGGAATTTAACAAAAAATTTCCAAGCAGATTTAGGATTTCGACAAAACTTTAATAGTGAGTTTGGTAGTTATCTTAACCCTAGCGTGGGTTTAAGATATGCCCCTAGCGAAAATATTGCAGTGCGTGGAAGTTGGGCTTCAGTGCAACGCAACCCAGGTATAGACCAATTGTATATTTATGATACCGTTCATGGCTGGTTGCCCAACCCCAACCTCAAACCAGAAACTGGTTCTTCTTGGACAGCGGGAGTTGATGTCAAATTATCTAATAATTTAACAGGACAATTTACTTACTTTGCCAGTAGTTTAGACGACCGTTTAGCAGTAAGCGGAGGGAAGTGGACTAATATTGGATTAGTAAATACAAATGGTTTAGAAGCAGCTTTACGGTTGCGAATCGCTCGTGAGTGGTCAACTTTTCTCAACTATACTTATACTGATGCCCGCATCGAATCAGGTCTAGAAAAGGGATTGCAATTAGGCTTCGTTCCCTACTCAGTAGCACAAATGGGTCTAGGTTATGAATCCAACGGTTGGCAGGTTAATCTGATTGCTAGTTACAACAGTGGTTCGCGCAGAGCCTTTTTTACGCTACCTGGTCAGTCTACCACAGATTTCTCACCCTCTTGGTTGAACTTGGATCTTGGTGGTAGGATTCCCATAACGAAAACCTTAGGGCTAAATATTTTTGTAGAAAACTTAGCTGATGTTCAGTATGAAAAAGCCAATCGCGTTTATCAACCCGGACGCACCTTTAGAATTGGTGTATCGTCGAGTTTTTAATTCACCAACTTTATGAGAGCCAGAATTGAAAACAGCGTACTTTTCTTGCACCACGAGGACTTACCAGAATTTAAAAAAGGTGGTCCCGTGGTGAGGAATTCATATTTTTGGGCGTTGCGTTCAATTGCCGGTCGTGCTAAACGTTATCGTGATTGGGAATATGAATCAGAAGTTTGGATAGCGCTGTCGCGGATGCTTTTATCCTTTACCGAATCCGGTTATTTAGGCTTAAAAGAAACCATACTAGAATTTCCTTCATCTCAGGGGGAAATTCCCGACGTGCTGCGGTCTATTTCCACCTGGGAATAGTTTTCTCGTAGTGAGCACTACCCTACGGGAAAGATTCTCTTCTCCTGTCGGAGACGCTGCGCGAACGAGACGCGTTGCGCGTTCGCTAACAGCGCTCAAATAGCATAGTACCCTATGAATAAATAGCGCTTTAGCGCTAACTACAAACTATATATCAACCATGAGCAAAATTGAAGAAGCACAAGCTGCGTATCAAAATTTTACAAATCAATTTCAAAGTCTTATCCTCAGCACCGTTAGCGAAGAAAATCAACCTAACGCCAGTTACGCACCTTTTGTCATGGATGAGGCAAAAAACTTTTATATATTCGTTAGCGGTCTTTCGCCTCACACGCGTAACTTGTATGCTAATTCTCAAGCTTGCATTCTGTTTATTGACGATGAATCCAAAACCGAGCAAATCTTTGCCCGTCGTCGTCTAACTTTTGATTGTTCTGCAAGTTTAATTGAAAGAGAAACCCCAGAGTGGAATCAAATTGCCGATCGCTTTGAAGAACGTTTTGGAGACATGATCCAAGTTTTTCGTGGCTTGGCTGACTTCCGCATCTTTAAGCTTACACCTCATGAAGGACGCTTTGTAGTTGGCTTTGGTGCGGCTTATCAAATAACTGCTGATGATTTTAATAGTTTAAAGCATATTAAAGGTTAGTTTGTAGCTAAAGGAATTACGTTATTGTATAGGCGATCCCTCTTATTGCTTCACACAATCTCAATGACGAAATCTTGCTAACAACTCCTCACGAGATGATTGCAGCAAAAAACGAGTAAACTCTTCTGGTGATAATACAAGCATTGGCTCAACAATTGCTACTAACTCCTCATCCAATGTCCCAAAGCGGACACGCAGCAAGTTTTCTATTGTGATACGACGTTCCCTCTGAATACCTTGCTGTTGTCCTTCTTGTCTTGCCTCTGCTAGCCGTTGCTCATAAATGGGTGATAACCGCATAATTAAATCCCTATCCTCTTGATCTATATTTTGACCGATTTCTAAAGTAGTCTTCAAATTAACCAACAAATCTATCGCTTTGGAACGTAAAGGATTATTTTCTGGAAGTGCCTGTAGTTCATCTATTGCCTGTTGCTGAACTCTTCCTTTACCTAGAATTCTCAACCAGAGAGTTTCTTCGGTACGGGGTAATTGATGAATTGCGACAATAGCTGTTTTGAGAAAGTCTGCTAAAAAATAGACTCCAGCACCCCAGTTATCTTCATCAAGTCTAGCTCCAAATCCATCTAAAAGCGACACAGAAGCGGTAGGCGATAAAATCCACAAACGCGGTAATTCAATCTCACTGGAGTTTAGACTAAAGGCGAGCGATCAGAATATAAAGCCTATAGAATTACGTAACAAAAAAATTACACGATGAGATGAGTTGAAACGTACATGAAAGGAAAAAGCGGTTAGCCAAGTTAAAC
>JAESFM010000070.1_pt1 | contig 50976 bp, 55 predicted proteins | sample 9266171 | NCBI WGS metagenome assembly JAESFM01 (sample SAMN14505069, study PRJNA617099) | algae metagenome | isolation source: Hassallia sp. WJT32-NPBG1 and co-occurring heterotrophs from well developed... | place: USA: Mojave Desert, Joshua Tree National Park, California | collected 2006-06-22 | reverse complement strand
AGTTCGGCGGCCACGACACAATCGGCGGCTGCTGTAGTGGGCCATCCAACCGCATGCTCTACGGGGTCGAGGACTGCCCGGGCTGCCGCGAGAACTTCCTACACGCCCTGGCTCGGCATGGCCTGGGACGGCGGGACGTTGTACCTAACGTGAACTTCTTCATGCGTGTGCCAGTCGATGCTAACGGCAGCGCCGCAATCGCGCAGGGCGTCTCTCCAGCAGGCTGCGAGGTGGCATTGCGGGCGGAGATGAATGCGCTTGCCGTGATCTCAAACTGTCCGCAGGTGAACAATCCCTGTAACGGCTACAAGCCGACGCCGATCCGTGTGCAGGTCACTTGAACCTGGCGCTGCCTTTATGGTCACCAATTTTTGGCTCGATGCGGCGCTCTCCTCAAGGGGCGCCACCATCGTCTTCCGCCCCGGCTAGCGCCGAAGGGCAAGCGGCACTCGGACCGTGATGCTGGTCGCCGCGCTCATGCTGCTTCACGCTCCGCACCAGACGCGCTGGGGGTGAGGTCTCGGACGAGGCCAGCCAGCCCTTCCACGCAGAAGCGGATCTCGGTGCCGGAACCCTGACACGCGCCGCGCCTTGACCGCGACGCCGGCCCGTTCCTAGCGTGCCTGGATCAGCCTTGGCGCGGACCGGTCGGCCCATGCCAGCAAGATGTCCCGGAGAGCCCCATGGCCACGCACCGCTTCCATCCCACACGATATTTCAATGCGATCGGCGTCGCCGAACCCTGCCTGCGCGTCGCGGATGGCGACACGGTGGTCACCGACACGATTGATGCGTCCGGCCTCGATGCGCGGGAGGTGGCCGTCGCGAGCCGACCGAACCCGATGACCGGTCCGTTCTTTATCGAGGGAGCCGAGCCCGGGGACACGCTCGCTGTTCGGATCGATCGACTGACACCAAGCCGAGCGACCGGCTGGACCTACTCGCCACTCGCCCTGACCGTGCTCGATCCAGCGGCGATCATCGATCGGCCGCCGCAGCAGCGCGCTGTTTGGGCTATCGACCGCGGAGATGGGACGGTGCGGTTGCAGGATAACGTGAAGGGGCTGGAGGATTTCGCGCCGCCGATCCAGCCCATGATCGGCTGCTTCGGGGTCGCACCGGCGGGCGGGCAGGCGCTGTCCACCGCGACCAGCGCGCAGAACGGCGGCAACATGGACTACCGCATGTTCGCACCCGGCACGACAGCCTGGTTTCCTGTATCGGTGCCGGGCGCGCTCTTCTATCTCGGCGACGGACATGCCTGCCAAGGTGACGGGGAGATCACCGGCACCGGTATCGAGACATCCTTCGAGATGGAGGTGACCTTCTGTGTGCTGAAGCGGACGATCACCTGGCCGCGCGGTGAGACGGCCGACGATATTTTCACGGTCGGCAATGCCAGGCCGCTGGACCAGGCGCTGCAGCACGCCACGACAGAGATGTCGCGCTGGCTCGGCGAGGATTTCGGCTTGGATGCCCACGCTGCCAGCCACTTGATGGGCCAGGTCGTCCGCTACGATGTTGGTAATGTCTTCAACCCCGCTTTCACGGTCGCCTGCCGCATTGCCAAGCGCTGGCTCCCGAAGCGGTAGGGCTGGACGCTCCTTCGCAATCTTGGTTTGGGCTGGCGACCTCGAGTTTGGCGCACTGGATCGGTTCGCCGGACATCAGATGTTCCCGCTGATGTGCCCAGACCAGAGGAACCGGTTCCAGCAGCGCCGGCAGTGTGACGCAATCTGCCGCCTGGCCATCCAATATCAACTCGCCCTAGTCGGGTGCCAGCAGATTCAATCGCAGCAGCGTGCCCAGGTAGCCCCGCTCTATCTTCTCCGCCGCCGCCATCTCGCTAATCGAGGCATACCGCCCCTTGTCCAGCAGCCGCTGATACCGGAAGGCCCTGGCCAGCGCCTTCACCAGCGCCTTCACCAGCGCCGGGGCAGCGCGCGTCGGAAGGGGAAGTTATTGCGCCGGGGTTCACACAAATGCCGGGTAACAGGACTGGTGCCTGTAAAGGTCACGGAGGTTTGCCACCTCCTGTACCTGGCTCCCGCGCGAGAGATCCTGCCATTCAAAAGTCTCCAGCGTGGGCCGGAACATATCCTTGGGCTTGGTGAATGGCTGATAGCTGAATCCCGGCTCGTCCGAAAAAGCTTGGTGCCTCGCGTCGATAGCAACCTGGATCGCCATGGAGCAGTCGATGATCAGACAGGGCCGAGTTTAGGTAATCGCGGCGAACGCCTCCACAAGCTTGGTGGGCCCAGACACGATGAGGATGTCATCCTGCTGGATCGTCGTCTCGGGTTTCGCGTAAGTGAAGTCAGTCTTCGGCCGCTTCACTCCGACAACGGTCACGCCATACTTGCTGCGCAGTGCGCACTCTGCGAGCGTCCTGCCCTCCGCCTCGCGTGGTGCCTTGGTTTTAACGATGGCAAATCCATCATCAAACTCAATGAAATCAATCATTTTTCCGGTCACCAGGTGGGCGACGCGCTCGCCCATCGCGGCCTCGGGATAAACCACGTGGTGGGCGCCGGTGCGTTCCAAGATGCGCCCGTGCTTTTCGCCAAGCGCCTTCGCCCAGATGTCTTTGACTCCGAGCTCACTGAGCGCGAGCACGGTTAGCACGCTCGCCTCAATGTTGCTGCCGATGCCGACAACAGCTCGCTCGAATTCTTGGACACCGAGACGTCGCAATGTGTCGCCATTCGTCGTGTCCGCCTGGACGACGTGGGTGAGTCGATCCGCCCAGGACTGTACGAGGCCAGCGTCCTCATCGATGCCGAGAACGTCATGCCCGAGCCGCGCGAGCGATTCGGCAACGGCGCCGCCAAACCGGCCGAGGCCGATCACCACGACGCTGTCGCTACGAGGGGTAGGGGCTCTAGCCAACGATAGGACGCTCCTCTGGATAGCGGTATGGGGTCCGTCTGCTGCGCAGCGCGAGGCCGGTCGCGACGGTGATGGTCCCGACCCGTCCGAGGAACATCAGGCCCACGAGAAGGGCCTGGCCAGCCGACGGCAGGTCGGCGGTTACCCCGGTTGATAACCCCACGGTGGCGAAGGCCGACACGGTTTCAAAGAGCGCATCCTCCAGAGTGAGGTCGCTGACGCTTAGAAGGGCGAGGGTGGCCGTACCGACGAACCCGACCGCCAGTAAGGCGACTGTTAAAGCCTGCCTTTGAACGTCCCTGGTGATGCGCCGCCCGAATGAAGTGACATCCGGCTCACCGCGGATCTCGGCCCAGACCACAAGCCCAAGCACAAGGAAGGTGGTCACCTTGATGCCTCCAGCGGTGCCGGCGCTGCCGCCCCCAATCATCATCAGGACGTAGCTAATGGCCAAGGTTTCCGGCCGCATCTCCCCCACGTCGAGGGCATTAAACCCCCCCGATCGCGTCATCGTGGAATGGAACGCAGCGCCGAGCAGTTTGCTTGCCAGGTCGACTGGTCCGAGGGTCGCCGGATTGCCCCACTCGTACGCCAAGACCGCTGCCGTTCCGCCGGGCAAGAGCAGGCCTGTGCCGAGCAAGGTTATTTTGGTGTGCAGCGACCATCTCGCCGCCCGAAGCGGGTTTCGGCGCATATCGTGGAGGACCGGGAAGCCGATGCCGCCCAGGATTACGGCCGCCATTATCGGACCGAGGATGAGCGGGTCGCGTGCGAAGCTCATCAGGCTGTCGGAATAGGTGGAGAAGCCGGCGTTGCTGAACGCGGAGACCGCGAGGAAAAGGCCGTTCCAGACTGCAGCGGCCCAGGACTCCTGGTAGGCATACCTGAGGCGGAGCGCCAGTACCGCAGCCGTCGCGAGTTCGACAACCACCGTGACGCGCAGAACTAGCGCCAGCACGTCACCGACATCGCCAAGCGCCAAGCTGCGGGTCTCTGCCTGGGCGAGCAGGCGCGTGCTGAGACGCAAGCGTCGCGCGACCAGGAGCCCGAGCAAGGTGGCCCCACTCATGATGCCGAGACCGCCCACCTGGAACAGCGCTAGAATGATCACCTGCCCCAGGCCGGACCAGTAAGCGGGCGTGTCCTGAACGGCCAGCCCGGCGACGCACACTGCCGATGTCGCGGTGAAGAGCGCAGACAGAAAGGAGGCGCTACCCTCACCCGCGCGAGCAGCCGGCAGCATCAGCAGGCCGGTGCCAAGCGCGATGGCGAGGAGAAAGGCCAAAGGGACCAGCCGGGCCGGGTGCTGGAACGTAGGTGGCAATGCGGTCCCCTTCGCCGTTCCAAAGGCGGGTGAGGCTTGATCCTATTCTGTCATCTGAGCAGACTCCAAGCGTCACCGACCCCTTGCCCTTGCTCCGCCGGATTTTCTGCCATGTGGGTGAGTTGAAGCTTCCATTCCACCGGGAACGGCTTCATCAATCTTGGTAAACTCAGGTCTGGTGGCTGCCGCCCGTCGAGAACGGCCTTCACCAGATCCGGCACCAGCAGTGTCAGCCGTAGCAGCGCGCCAAGGTAACCGCGCTCAATCCGCTCTGCCTCGGCCATCTCGCTGATCGAGGCGTACCGCTCCTCGTCCAGCAGGCGCTGGTACCGGAACGCTCGCGCCAGTGCCTTCACCAGTGCCGGGTCCCAATGTGTAGCGACAGCCGGCACACCCGCGTGCACTGGCTTCACCATCGTCTTCTGTCCTGACCAGCGCCGGATTGCGAATGGTAGCCGGATCATGACGCAGCGGCGCAATGTCGAACTTTACGCGCTCGCCTTGTTATTCGTGCTCCGTTGTTGCCCGCTGCGCCCTCGGTCGGCGGCTGCGTTAGTCCAACGGCAGGGTCCAACCGATCCATGCGCAGAGGCCGCGGCCCATGACCAGATCGAGGTCGCGCCCTGACAACCAGGGTAACTCCTCGGTGAACATCGTCACGCATTGTCGATAGGTGCATGGCATGCGGGTGATGTCGGTGCCCCAGAAAAAGCGGTGTGGCCCGAAAGCGTCGTAAATGCGCCGAAGTCCATCATGGATGTTTCGGAACGGATAGGGGTGGGTCGAGTAGCCAGGTGCACCGGTCGCCTTGATTGCGACATTGGGGAACTTCGCAAGGGCCAGCAAGACATCCAGATTCCCAAACGCAGCGTCGTCCTGCTCGGACCGGACCAGGCCGAGATGGTCAATAATCAGCCGCAGGTTCGGATGACGCTCTGCAATGCGCCGGAACTCGGGCAGGAACCGGCCAGCCATTGTCGCCACAGGTAGCCCTGCGCGCTCCGCCGTAGGCCAAAGCCAGTCCATCGTGCCGTCGACATGCCAGGTGCTCTGCTCGGGAAGCACCAACGGGTAGCGCAAGCCCAGCATTCCCGGCAGCTCGCGCCAGTGCTTGAGGCGTTCCTGGCCTTCCAAGGGCTGGTCTAAGGGTACCTGGCCGAGAATGGCAAACCGGTTCGGATAGCGCCGGGCCGCGTCGATGGCCTGGTCATTCGAATTTGGGTCCCAGCTGATCGGTGGGTGGATCACGGCGGCGTCCACACCAGCCACGTCCATCTCCCCCAGCAGTTCCTCCGCGGTGAAGGCCGGCACTTTGCGGTGGTGGCCGCTCGGCGTACCGCTTGACCAGAGATGCACCTGCGCGTCGACAATCTTCATGCCATTCTCCTCCAGGGCCACGGGTCGGGCCATTGTCGCGCAGTGTTGCCCCCTTCGGGTCCCGAAGCCACGAGGAACTCGTGCGGTAGGATCAGGCAGCGGGGAGCTGGCGCGTCTCCGGTCTGCGAGGGAGCCATTGCCATTTCTGCCTGGACTCGCCGAAGGTCACAGTAGTCTGCGCGGCACGATGCGAGTCATTCACCTGGTGCGGCAGAGCTTGGCAGGGGGAGCGCTGAGATGACGGAAAGCCTGGAGGGTCAAGTCGCGCTAGTGACCGGAGCGGGGCGGAATATTGGGCGCGCGATCGCGCTGCGCCTGGCGGGCGACGGGGCTACGGTTGTGGTCAACGGACGCACCGATCGGATGGCGGTAGAAGCGGTGGTGGATGAGATCACCGCCAAGGGCGGTAAAGCGCTTTCCTATATCGCTGATGTCGCCAACCCACATGCAGTGGCGCAGATGGCGGAGGAGGTAGCAGCGACGTTCGGCGGCATAGACATCGCCGTCGCCAATGCTGGACTAAGGCGCCAGACTCCTTTTCTAACCATGACGCTCCAAGAATGGCGGGAAATCATGGCGGTCGCGCTCGATGGCGCCTTCATCTTGGCGCAGGCCGTTGTGCCGCAAATGATCCGGCGCGGTGGCGGCGCTCTGGTCGGTTTGTCCGGCATCTCGACCCATCTCGGCACGCCGCACCGCGCCCACGTCTCAGCCTCGAAGGCTGGTTTGGAAGGGCTGATGCGCGCGCTCGCGGTTGAGCTGGCGCCACACAATATCCGATGCAACTGCGTAGCGCCGGGCCCGATCGACACCCTGCGTGGTGCTTCGGCTGGCGCGATGCCAGCTACGCTGGTCGAGGGCGGGGTGCCGCTAGGGCGCAAGGGATCGGTAGAGGAAGTAGCCGCCGTCGTCCGGATGCTGGTGGGTCCCGAGGCCGGCTACGTCACCGGCCAAACCATTCATGTCAACGGCGGAGCTTTTCTGACCTAAACCGCCAGCAGGCTGCCGCCTCAACCGCTCCAGGGTCGAACTTTCCAGATTGCACGGACTGAGGTTTCGACCTGCGCCGCCATGTCGCGATAGGCGGTGCCAACCAGTGGTCGCAGAGGCAAAGAGGCTCGCTCGGCCTCCCGTGTAAAAGCTGGATCGGCGAAGGCTGCGGTGAAGGCCCGCTCCAAGCGCGCGCGGATGTCAGGCGGCAGGCCCGGCGGTCCGGCGATACCTCGGGCGGACCCGGCAACGATGTCGTAGCCGCGCTCGCGGAAAGTTGGAACGTCTGGGGCGGCTTCCCAACGGCGTTCTGCGGCTTGGCCGAGTGCCCGCACGCGGCCCTCACGCATGGCCGACAGGATCTCTGCCATATTGCCGACGCCAAGCTCGATATGGCCACCAAGCACCTGAGCCAGAAGTGGCGCCGAGCCGGCAAAGGGTGCGTGGTTCATGGGTTGCAGCCCCGCCAGCCCTTCCAAAGTGAGCATGAGCAGGTGATCGTCGGAGCCGACGCCCGTGGTGCCGTAGTTGATCTGTCCCGGCCTGGCTTTGGCCGCTTGCACCAAGTCCTGAAGCGTTTGGATCGGCGAGTTGGTGGCGACGTAGACAGTGCCCGGATCGTCGACGACATTCGCAAGAAAGCTGAAGTCAAGCGGCCGATAGCGAACTTGGCGTTCGAGCGGGAAGGTGCTGATGGCTGGCACCGTCAGCGCGCCCAGGACGTAGCCGTCGGGCGCCGCGTTAAACAAAGCTTCAAAGCCCACCTGTCCGCCGGCGCCGGCGCGGTTGGTGACAACGAAACGCGCCCCCGGCAGGTGCTGCGCCACGAAGGGCAGGGTGACACGCGCCATGATGTCTACCCCGCCTCCTGGCGGATAGGGCACGATAACCTCGATGGGACGCTCTCCTGGCCAGCTGCCTTGGGCTCGAAGGTGTGTCGAGGTAGCGAGAAGGGCGCCAGTCGCGCCGAGCCTGCGGCGGGATATCATAGTGGTTATTTCCTCCCGGTTTTGCCCCTGAGGGTGCGGGTTGGGCTGCATAGGGTCAAGCAGACGCTCCGAGCTCTACTGCCGGACCATAGCCGTATGCTGCTTATCCCATGCCACTGATAAGGGCTTCATCAGCCTCAGCAACCTCATCTGCTCAGGCAGCCTTCCATCCAGGACCGCCTCGACTAGATCCGGCGCCAGCAGCGTCAGCCGCAGCAGCGTGCCCAAATACCCCCGCTCGATTCGCTCCGCCGCCGCCATCTCACTGATGGAGGCGTAGCGCCCTTCGCCCAGCAGCCGCTGATACCGGAACGCCCGCCTCAGCGCCGTCACCAGTGCTGGGTCAGCATGAGTCGTCGTTGCCGGCACACTCATTTGCGTAGGCGTCACCAGTGTCTTCCTGCTGAGGCGGTACCAGATCCGCAGCCGCTCGCGGACCGTGATGCTTGTGGGTGCGGTCGCGTAGCCGTCTTCGAAACTTCGGCGCGACAGCAGCGGGGTACTGCCGAGGCCGACTAGTCCCGCGTGAAGGTTATCGGATGGCTGTACTCGAAGCGCGGTACCTCGCTCAGCACCCGCCGCTGCGCCCCGGCCGGGTCGGGCTCGAGGCGCGCATCGTTGCCCAATAGCATGGTCGGGCGCCCGGCTACGTCGTAGGCCGGCCAGTCCGGAACGTCCTGTGCCTGCGGCCTTCCAGTGCGGGCGAAGCTGGCCCATAGCGCCATCATCCGACGACGCACCGCTGGCAACTCGGGACCGTTGCCCGTAAACTCTGTCGCTGTGCCGAGATTGCCGAACATGAAGGGTAACTCCGCTGTATGTGGCGTACGCAGCAGCCCATCCATGGCCGGGCTACGCCAGGTGAACATGTAGAGCCACGCAGGTGCTCTGCCTGCTCGAGCCTTCAGTTCGGCCGCCCGGATCATGCCCATGCGGTAGTTCTGATCCGAGCAGATCATCACGAGCAGATCGCTCGGCGAAGCCCCAGGCATGGCGGAGCGATAGTCCGATAGCACCCGATCGGTCGCTGTCGCGTCCAGCCGAAGGAAGCGCTGCACCCGCGCCCGGACCTGATCGGCCGAGAGGGAGAAGTTCCGGCGGTCTGGCGCCAGGTTGTAGGTGATCTCGGTCTCCACCGAGCCGATCAGCAACGGCACATCTTGCGCCGGCGCGGGCACGCCGGTGTCGAACGGGTGCTGCTGGAACACGACGCCGTCCAGCACGGGGCGGAAGTTGTTGGCGCCTCCGTTGGCGGAGACCACCTTAGCCATGGCGGCCAGCAGCCGCTCCACCGATTGCTCACGCAGCCTCGCTGCTTCACCCTCCTTCAACCCGAACTCTGCCAACAGTCCGTGCGCGGCCCGAGCCGCGTCCTCCGGCATGGCCAGCCGAAGCGCCCCCGACCCACTCTGCATGATGGCACGATGGAACAGCCCTTCGGCGGCCGGCGCGGCCATCGTGGCGGCAACTTTGGCAGCGCCACCTGACTGGCCGAAAATGGTGACGTTGCCCGGATCGCCGCCGAAGGCCGCGGCGTTGTCGCGTACCCAGCGTAGCGCCGCGATCATGTCGAGCACGCCGTTATTGCCGGCTTCCGGCCCTAGCCCTTCGGCGTAGAGGAAGCCGAACAGGTTGAGGCGGTGGTTCACCGCCACCACCACCACGTCTTGCTCGTGCGCGAGGGCACTGCCGTCCAGCACTGGCGCGGTTCCAGCCCCTGTGCTCCAGGCGCCACCGTGCAGCCAGACCAGGACTGGGCGCCGAGCGCCGTCGCGCAGGCCGGGCGTATAGACGCAGAGCGTCAGGCAGTCCTCAGACTGCGCCACGACCGGGCTCGTGTAAGCGAAGAGCGGTGGGTCCGCGTTGCGCAACTGCGGGGCGGAGGAGCTGTGGGTTGTGGCTTCGCGCTCCCCTGCCCAAGGCGCGAGGGGGCCAGGCGGCTCGAAGCGTGCGGCCCCGGTGGGGCTGGCCGCGTAGGGGACACCTTTGAAGGCGAGTGCTCCCCCGCTGGCTTCGCCGCGCAGCCTGCCGTGCATGGTTTCGGCCAGGAGCGCCGTGGCAGCGCGCGCCCGACCGTGTGAGCCAGGCGAGGGCAGCAGCGCAACGGTCGGTAAGGCGGCGCTGCCTGTAAGCAGTTGGCGGCGCGGCAGAGAGGGGTTAGTCATGGACGGCTTCCTCGCTTTCTTAACGCCAGCATGCCGGAGGAAGCCGCGACCGTGGAAGGGCTGGCAGGAGGCTCCACGCAACGATCAGACCAGCCCCCGCGAGGGGTCGGCGAGCCGCTACTCTGCCTTGCGAAGGACAGCGCGCTGCTCGTCCCAGCGAGCGGGGACGGGCTCCATCAGCCGCCGCGCAGAGAGTTCGACGGGTCCAGTTCCGTTAAGGGCATCCTCGACGAGTTCCGGTGCCAACAGGGTTAGCCGTAGCAGCGTCCCCAGGTATCCTCTCTCGATTCGCTCAGCCGCGGCCATCTCACTGATCGAGGCGTAGCGCTCTTCGTCCAGCAGTTTCTGGTATCGGAACGCCCTGGCCAGCGCCTTCACCAGCGCCGGATCAGCGCGCGTCGGCACGGCTGGCACGCCCTCCTGCACCGGCGTCACCACCGTCTTCCGCCCCGGCCGGCGCCGAATGGCGAGCTGCACCCGGACCGTGATGCTGGCCGTCGCGCTCATGCCGTCACACACTCCGCACCGGGCGCAAACGCGCCAAGATCCCGGACGAGGCCAGCTAGCCCTTCGACCCGCAGCCGAATGTCCGCGCCACCGGGCCCGACCACCACCCGCTCCACCAGCGCCCGCACGATGCGCGCCTGCTCGGCCGGGAACAGCTCGCCCCAGAGCGGATCCAGCCGCTTCAGCGCGCTTTGGACCTCCATTTCGGTCAGATCCGGTGCTTCGACCCTCGCCGCCAACCAAGTGCCAACGACGATCTCGGGCTGCCGCAGCAGCGCCCGGACCTGAGTGACCACCGCCGCCTCGATCTCGGCGGCCGACACTCAGCGCACAATGCCGTCGTCCTCGGCCGCGGCATCACCCTTCAGCACCCTCTGCGCCACGTAGTAGCGGTACAGCCGCCCGTTCTTCCGGCAATGCGTCGGCGACAGCGCCCGGCCATCCACGCCGAAGATCAACCCCTTCAGCAGCGCCGGCGCGTGCTGTCGGTTCTCAGCGGCTCGGGCCCTTGGGCTGACCTGTAGGATGGCCTGGACGTCATCCCACAAGGACCGTGAGACGATCGGCTCGTGCTCGCCCCTATAAATCTGCCCCTTGTGTGAGACGTCACCGACGTACGTCCGGTTGTGGATAAGTTTGTAGATATCGCTGCGGTTGAGCGCCCTACCAGACTTCGCCGCGATGCCCTCGCTCCGAAGACGCTGGACTGTTTCGAGGGCGGATTTCGTGGCTAAAAAGGTCTCATAAATGCGTCGGACGCTTGCGGCTTCGGGTTCAAGGATGACCAACTTACGGTTGTGGACAACGTAGCCAAGCGGCACCTTGCCCCCCATCCACATGCCGCGGGCTCGGGAGGCAGCGAACTTGTCCCGGATCCGCTCGCCGATCACCTCGCGCTCAAACTGCGCAAAGCTGAGCAGGATGTTGAGCGTCAGCCGTCCCATGCTGGTCGTGGTGTTGAAGGACTGTGTCACCGAGACGAAGGTGACGCCATGCGCCTCCATGGTCTCGACCAGCTTGGCGAAGTCCATGAGCGAGCGGCTGAGGCGGTCGATCTTGTAGACGACTATGACGTCGATGCGGCCCTGCTCGATATCGGCCAGCAGTCTCCGCAGCGCCGGCCGCTCCAGCGTACCGCCAGAGAAGCCGCCGTCGTCGTAGCGGTCTCGAACCAACAGCCAGCCCTCGGCACGCTGGGAGGCGACGTAGGCCTCGCAGGCGTCGCGCTGGGCGTCGAGAGTGTTGAACTCTTTCTCCAGACCCTCGTCGGTGCTCTTGCGCGTGTAGACTGCGCAGCGGAGCTTCCTCACCGAGGCCGGCATGACGCCGTCGGCCGGCAGCTTGCGACGGCTCATACTCCGGGTCTCCCCTTCAGCCCGAAGAAGGTCCAGCCGTTCCAGCGCGTGTCGGTGATGTGCCGGGCGATGGCGGAGAGGGACCGGTAGGGCCGGCCCTCATATTCGAAGTCATCGGCGCGGACGGTGACCACGTGCTGCACGCCGTCGTATTCGCGGATGAGCCGCGTCCCAGGCAACGGCCGGCTATCGGCGCGGATGCGGCGGAGGACGACGTTGCCGCCGTCGAGCTGCTCACCGAGCGCCTCCAGTCGCGCCCGGGTCTCAGGCTTCAGGCCGCCATAAGCCAGCTCTTGGATGCGGTAGGCGAGGCGGCTCTGGATGTAGGCTCGGTTGAAGGGCGGCGGCTCCTTGCCGAAAAGCTCGCGCCACTGCTGCTTCAGCTGAGCAATGGGCGCCGCCTGTAGGGCAGCCAGGCGGCCTAGGACGTCCGCCGGCGGGATGGCCGCGATCGTGGGTGTCGGCGCTTGGGCGGCATTCTGGGTGGTTATGCGGGGCATGCGCGTCTCCGGTTGTGCCGGTTCGCATGCATGCTCTGGTCGGCGCGGAAGTGTAGCGAACTCTCTCCCTGGGCACTGGCCTGTGCGGTGACGCGGTCAAGGTCGCTGACATGTCCGGCTCGAAGCCGAAGTAGGCCAATAGCGAGGATTCTGCTGACTTCTCGCAGGTGGGGCAAGGAGTTAGGGAGCTGAGCTACCATAAGCATAGGCTCCAAAATTTCAGGATTCCTGATAGCATCGGTCAAATATACTGATCAAAACAGCTCTCTAAGCCGCGCATCGTGCTGGCGAGTAAAAGAAGGAAATGGGTCGAAATATCGCGAGAGGCCAGTTCTTCCTCTAGAGTCGGGAGGAGGTATGGGCTTGATGTTTGCCTCGCGGACCCAAAGCAGCGCGGTTACTCTGCGCAGATGACCGCCGGCAGAACCTGGGCTCGCGCAGTGGAGGTCCGACGTCGCCATGACAAAGAGGCCGCGAGAGAGTGGTCAACTCGTTCTACATCTCGACCTAGACGACCCATTCGCCTGGATACGTTTTCTGGCCGCTCAAACATGGGATGGTAGCCGGCGAAAGATGGGCCAAACGCTGGCTACATTATCCGCAGACCTTATCGCAGCCGCGCAGGATGCGGCCACCCAGGAAGGCTCAGAAGCCGAGTTCAAGCTGCGTGCACAGCAGTTGAGGCTAAGCGAGGCCGATCTAGCCCGAATGCCTGGGTACTCGGCTTTCTTCAAAAGCCTAGTTATCAATCCCCTCGAGTTTTCGGAAACCGTGTTCGAGCGAATTTTCAACCCGGCTGGCAGTTACCGTACGCTAGCGGAGGCGCCAGGAACAAGCCAAATACTAAAAGACTATGCTCGTGCAGCTGAGGGGCACGCCTATTTTTCGGGGGTCCTCTTGATGATCACCGCAAACATTGCCCTGCATCACCCCGATGTACAGTCATCGCTGAATCGCGCGATGGAAGTTATTCAAGATTGGCCGAACAGCATTCGAAAGAAAGTTCCGTCAGATCGAACAATATGGAAGTATTGGAAACAAAGTAGATCAATCTCTCCCTTATGGGCTGCTTACATAACCGCCCATAACGAATACAACGCTGGAAATGTCGAAAGCTCTGCGGCGGCGCATGATCTCTTCATGGATCTAGCTAAGTTTCGGCAGATGGTGGCTTACGCGAAATGGTACAGCGCCTTCGCGGTTTCCCGCTCCTCCGATGGCGCTGCTGGACCGCTGATACCTCACGACGAGGTCGTGGAAGTTATTGCGGACGTATTGCCAATCCAGCCTCACTTGCAGCCACTCCGACCTGAAATGCTCAGGGCCGCGAAAAACTACCTAGCGCCAAGTCGAAAGTTCCAGGATCCGCTGAAGGACCACTGAAGCCGACCTTTCACTAGTGAAGCCCATTCTTCAGTGGCTCTGTCCACCCGCACCATCCGCCCGTGTTCCACGGAGTACGGACGAGTGCAGGATTCACCTCACACCAACCAGCAGCGGTTTATCGGCCCAGAGGGGCCCGAACGCCGGAATGACGCCTACACCATAGAGGGTGCCGGCGAGCGCCTCGGCGGCATCGGTCGGACCACGGTTTATGGCCTCATCGCCTCGGGGCAGCTTGAGGCGATGAAGCTCGGCAGCCGGACCCTGGTCACGGCAGCTTCGATCGAAGCTCTGCTCGCCAGCCTGCCGCGTGTCGTCACCAAAGCCGAGACTCGGCGGAAGGGGGCAGCACGATGAAGGGCACACCGGCATCGACTCCAAGCGAAGCCCACCATCTGAATCAGATCCACCTCGCGCGACGCTGGTGCATGTCGCCACGAACGCTGGAGCGGTGGCGCCATGAGAAGAAAGGGCCGCAATATCTCAAGGTTGGTGGACGTGTCTTATACTGCCTCGCGGATATCGAGGCATTCGAGGCAGCGCAGCGGAGGTCTGCATGAAGGACGCCGCATCTGCCGCCGCCATGAGTGACCCGTGGCGGAACCCATCATTCCGGCGCCGCTGGCAAGAGCCGCTGGATCGCTCGACGTCCTCAGAGTCGCCAACCCCCAGCCCCGAAGTGGCGCTGGAAATCACCGGCCGAGCGCTGCTGGAGCAATGGCGCCGAGAGCGGGCAAAGCGTGAGGGAATGTCGTCATGAACGCGAATGCTCAGGCACAGCGTGAGGCACCCAACGGCTCCGGCCAGACCTACATCTGTACCTTCGGCGCTTTCAACCAGGCGACACCCTGGACTGATGTCCGGCGCTTCTCCTGGCCGGAACTCTGCGCTCTGCTCTGTGACCACCAAGTCGGTCCCAAGGAGGGCAGCTGCATCGTCCCTGCCGTGTTCTCCGGCACGCGGCGGAGCAAGATGGACGCCACCCGGATTGAGCTGGTGTTCCTCGATATCGATGTCGGGATGTCTCTAGGGAAGATTGCCGCGGCCATATCATCGAAAGGCTACGCGGCGATCGTCACCTCGACCCACTCGCACATGACAAGCCGCACTCGAGCCCGACTAAGCAACTGGGAGAAGTTTCGAGCCGCAGCTTCTGACTCGCGGGCAGCTCCAGCCGACTTTCTCACAGTCGAGAAGGGCTACCTACCCCACATCGCCATGGGCGCAACTCTGGCCCATGAGGACGCCGAGTATATTGTGTTCGAGCACCAGCCCTGCCCGAAATTTCGGGTGGTCATACCGTTGCTGCGCCCCTGGGAGGCCGCCAGCTACCAGAGCCAGCAGGAGGCCAACGACGCCTGGAAGGAAAGGGTTGAAGCCTTAGCCGCCTCGCTCGGTCTGCGATACGACCAAGCCTGCACGGACACGTCGCGTGCCTTCTTCATGCCACGTCGTCCACCTGAAGGTTCGCCGCCTGAAACCGCGATTTTGAGCGGCAATGCGTGTGATCTTTTCGATCTGCCGAAGGCTAGGCCGAGCGGAGGCAAGCAGCAGAAGCGGTCCGCACGGAGCTCGATGGGTTTGCCTCCGAACGAATTTGACTATGTCGACCCCAAGACAGGCCAAGTCTATAATTTGGCAGAGTGGGCAGCAACATTCGGCCCGCGCTTCCAGATCGTCACTGCGTTGCGAGCGCGCTCTCCGGGTGTTTTCACGGGCAAGGTGGTCGAGGCGAAGCATCATATCCGCTGTGTGAACGAGGCAGCTCACAGCCAAGCGGGGATTGATGATGCCACCTTCGTCAAGAACGCGAGCGACAGCACCAGCCGCGGCTTCGTCTGTCATTGCCGACATGCTCATTGCGACGGCGTGGATCGACTGACCGTTCTAAAGCAGATGCTGGACGCTGGATGGCTCACGGTCGAAGACCTGACCTGCGACGTCTTTCTTACGCCTGCTGACGATGAAGATGGAGAAGCGGACCTGCCGCCAGAGTTTTCGGACGACAGTTTGGCCTTGGCGTTCAGTGAGCTGCAGGATGGACGTGTGCTCTATGTGGCGGCATGGGGCCGCTGGCTCTTCTCGAATGGAAGCTGCTGGATGCCGGATGAGACCCTGCGTGTCTTCAGCCAAGTGCGTCAGCTCTGCCGGAACGTTGCTGCCGACGCAGGAAAGCGCGGAAAAGGTAAAGCGGCGATGGCCAAGAAGCTCGCCAGCGCGAACACGATCGCGGCTGTCGAACGCCTTGCGCGCGCAGACCCGAGGCATGCACGGCGGGCCGGCGACTTCGATGCCAATCCCTGGGAGCTCAACACGCCGGACGGCGTTGTCGATCTGCACACCGGGCAGCTGCGTCCGCACCGCCAAGATGACCTGTTCACCAAAGTGACCGCGGTCGGTCCAGCCGGCCAGTGCCCACGGTGGCTTCGCTTCCTTCTTCAGATCACTCGCCGAGATAAAGCGGTAGTTCGCTACCTGCAGAGATTCATCGGTTACACCCTGACGGGGGTGACCGACGAGCATGCCTTCGCGTTCCTTTTCGGTCCGGGCAAGAACGGAAAGAGCGTCTTGCTGAGCACCATGGCCGCCATGCTCGGAGATTACGCGAAAGTGGCCATGGCCGACGTGTTCACTACCGGGACCAGCGAACAGCATCCAACGCACCTTGCCGCGCTGCGCGGTGCGCGCCTCGTTCTCGTGACCGAGACCGCGCAAGACCGGCCCTGGGCGGAGGCGCGCTTGAAAGCGCTCACCAGTGGAGATCGCACAACTGCCCGCGTCATGCATGGCGACCCGTTCGAGTTTACGCCGCAGTTCAAGCTCTGGATCGCCGGCAACCATCGACCAGCGCTGAAGAACCCGGATGCTGCCATGCGCCGGCGGCTGCACTTGGTCCCGCTCACCTATGTCCCTGCCAATCCAGACCCGCATCTTGCTGAGGCACTGCGCGCGGAGCTTCCTGGCATTCTTGCTTGGGCAATCCGCGGCTGCTTGGCTTGGCAGCAGCAACGGCTTGACCCACCTGCGGTCATCATCTCGGCCACAGACAGCTACTTTGAGGACGAGGATACCCTCGCCGAGTGGGTCAATGCCAGATGCCGGCTTGAACCGACAGCTGAAACCGGGAGTCGCATGCTGTTCCTCGATTGGAAAGAATGGTGCTCGTCTCGGAACGAGGGACCAGGAACTGAGAAGCGGTTCAGCGAGGCTCTTGAGCGGCATGCAGTGAAGAAGCGAACAAAAGCCGGCGCTGTGTTCAAGGGCCTAAAGCTCCTGCCGTCCGATACCGGCGTTTTTTAGGTTGCCCCCCCGCTGGTGACGGGTAGTGACGGGTTGTCTGCTTTCCTACGTTATATGTACGCGGATGAGGTGTGTCGGAGCTCTATATACCATGCACCTAGATAGCGATGTAATGGGCAGACCCGTCACCACCCGTCACCGCTATAGGGCGGGGTACTCGACGCTGGGTCATCGGCCTACGTGTCGATCGGTCTTCGACCATAAGGTGCGGGAGCTTTCGTAGTAGAGCGAAAGGGAAGGTTATTGTTCCTCGCAGTTCTGGCGCCCATAGTTGCCGTGCGCTGCGTCGCTTGCGGCGCTTCGTCCCGAGGACGCCGTCATGCCTCTCCGCTCGCCACTGCACCGTTCTGAGGGTTGGACGCCGACGGTCTCTGGCTTTCGACACGCGCGCGACGCTAGCAGCACTGCACGCGGGTACGGCGAGGACTGGCGTCGCCTTCGAACGCAGGTTCTCGCCGACGAGCCGCTGTGTCGGCTGTGCCATGAGACAGGTCGCGTAACAGCTGCAGCCGAGGTGCACCACACGCGCGGGTTCCACGGTATCCATGACCCGCTACGCCTCGACCGACGTTGGCTGACGCCGATCTGCGTGCCTTGCCACCGACGTGAGTCGCAGCGCGATGGCGTGGATGCGCGACGATGATGGCGCTTGGTTGGTCAGACCCCGGGGGGATGATAAGTCGGCGACCGTTGGTTGTCGGACCGAGCCCCCGCTGAATTTCTTTGCTTGCGAAATTACCGACCGGGGCCGTTATGAGCCACATCGCCCAGACTTGGCCCGCTGACGCCGTCGAGCGCCGCTCGGTCAGCAGCCTCATCCCCTACGCCCGGAACGCCCGCACCCACAGCGACGCACAGGTCGCCCAGATCGCCGCCAGCATCCGCGAGTGGGGCTGGACGACGCCGGTGCTGGTCGATGAGGAGGGCGGCATCATCGCCGGTCACGGCCGCGTCCTCGCCGCTCGGCAGCTCGGCCTGACCGAGGTGCCGGTCATGGTCGCCCACGGATGGAGCGACGCTCAGAAGCGCGCCTACGTGCTGGCGGACAACAAGCTGGCGCTGAACGCCGGGTGGGACGAGGAGCAGCTGCGGGTCGAGCTTGCCGATCTCCAGGGCATGGGCGCCGACCTGGGGCTGATCGGCTTCAGCGACAATGAGCTCACCGCGCTGCTGGTGGAGGGCACCGCCGGCCTCACCGACCCCGATGCCGTACCGGTGGCCCCTGCCGAGCCGGTGACCCGCTCTGGCGACGTCTGGCTGCTGGGTCGCCACCGGCTGGTCTGCGGCGACAGCACCACCCAGGAGGCCGTAGAGGCCGCTCTGGGCGGTGTCAGACCGCATCTCTTGGTCACCGACCCGCCCTATGGCGTCGAGTACGACCCCGCCTGGCGCAACCGCGCCGGCCTCAGCACCACCCGCCGCACCGGAGCCGTGGCCAATGATGACCGAGCCGATTGGCGCGACGCCTGGGCGCTGTTCCCTGGCGAGGTCGCCTATGTCTGGCATGGCGCTCTCCACGCCGCCGCGGTGGCCGAGAGCCTCACCGCCTGCGGCTTTGAGATCCGCGCCCAGATCGTCTGGGCCAAGGATCGGCTGGTGCTCGGCCGCGGGCACTACCACTGGCAGCACGAGCCCTGCTGGTACGCCGTCCGGAAGGCCGCTGCCGGCCATTGGGCCGGCGACCGCAAGCAGACCACCCTCTGGCAAATCGCCAGCCGCGGCCAGGATGCCGAGACGGTGCACGGCACCCAGAAGCCGGTCGAGTGCATGCGCCGGCCAATCGAGAACAACTCCAACCCGGGCCAGGCCGTGTACGAGCCCTTCTGCGGCTCGGGCACTACCCTGATCGCAGCCGAGATGGCGGGCCGCTCCTGCCACGCCATCGAGCTGTCGCCGGCCTATGTCGACGTGGCGGTGACCCGGTGGCAGGCGTTCACCGGTCAGCAGGCCGTGCGCGAAGGCGATGGCCTCCCCTTCCCTGCCGTTGAGGCAGCCTGAAATGCGCGGCCGCAAGCCCGTCCCGACCGAGCTGCACAAGCTGCGCGGCACCCTGAACGCCACCCGCCATGGTCGGGGCCGCGCCGGTGAGCCCGAGGCCGCTGCCGACCTGCTGCCCGAGCCGCCGGCCTGGATGACCGAGGTGCAGCAGGCCGGCTGGCGCTATGCCCTCGAGCATGCGCCGCGCGGCCTCCTGAAGCAGATCGACCGCACGCTGCTGACGGTCTGGGTCGAGGCTGAGGCGCGCTACCGCACCGCGGCCACGATGCAGGCGCAGCTGGACCAGAACACCAGCCTGCCGCTGCTGACCAAGACCCGGGACGGCACGCCGGTGCAGTCGCCCTATATCGGCATCATGAACCGGGCGGCGGCGCTGATGATCAAGGCCGCCTCGGAACTCGGCTTCTCGCCGGCAGCCCGGCCCAGGTTAGCCGCCGGTGCCCAGGAGCAGACCGAGGAGCAGTCACCCTGGAACCAGCTGAAGGTGATCCATGGCGGCAAGAGCGCTGACTAACAGGGCCCCAACAGCAGCACAGGGCGTCGCTGAGGCCGTCGCCTATGCCGGGGCGGTGGTGAGTGGCGTCATCCCGGCCGGGCGGCTGGCGGTGCTCGCCTGTGCGCGCTTCCTGCGCGACAAGGCCGCTGCCGAGGCAGAGGAGGGGCCCTGGGCATTCCGGCCGGATCTGGTCGAGGCGGCGCTACTCTTCGCCGGGCAGATGCCGAACATCAAGGGGCCGGAGGCCGGCCAGCCGCTGCGGCTCATGCCGTGGCAGAAGCTCGTCTTCGCCAACCTCTTCGGCTTCGTCGAGCGCGGCACGACCACGCGCCGGTTCCGGCAGGCGGTGGTCTTCGTTCCCCGCGGCAACGGCAAGACGACGCTCGCCGCGCCGATCGCGCTCTACCTGACCTTCGTCGAGGGTGAGGGGGGTGCCGAGGGCTATGCGGCCGCAGTGACGCGCGATCAGGCCAGGATCCTGTTCGATGCCGCCCAGCAGATGGCGAGGAGGAAGGGGGCTTTCCGGCAGGCGTTCGGGGTCGGGGTGGGCGCCAATGCGCTGTATCAGGAAGCAACCGCCTCCAAGTTTGCGCCGGTCTCCTCCGACGCCAAGGCGCTGGACGGGCTCAATGTCCAGGTGGCGGTGTGCGACGAGATCGCCTCGCACAAGACCTCCGAGGTCTATGACGTGCTGCTGACGGCCATGGGCAAGCGGCGGCATCCACTCCTGTTGTCCATCAGCACCGCGACCGGCAACACCACCGGTATCGGCAAGCAGCTCTGGGACTATGGCGTGCGGGTGCTGGAGGGTGCGCAGGAGGACGAGCGGCTGTTCACGTTGATCTATGCCGCCGACCCCGAGGACGACCCCTGGGACGAGGCGACCTGGATCAAGGCGAACCCGAGCTGGGGCCAAGCGGTGCAGCCGGACGCCATCCGCGCCATCATGCGGCAGGCCCGGAACAACCTGGCACAGGAGACCGCCGCTCGGACGCGGCACTTGAACATCTGGTCCGGTGCCGACGAGGCGCTGTTCTCCATGCGCGCTTGGCAGGCATGCCACAGCCCCGACCTGCGGCTGGAGGAGTTCGATGGGCAGGAGTGCCATCTCGGCCTCGACCTCGCCAGCCGCACCGACTTGGCGGCGCTGGCCCTGGTGTTCCCGCAGACCTGCCGCGACACCGGCAAGACGACCTATGCCGCCTTCGCCCGCTGCTACCTAAACGAGGAGGCGGTGCTGGAGGCGCGCAATGCCGCCTACCCGGGCTGGGCGGCAGCGGAGCACCTTGTGCTGACACCGGGCAATGAAACCGACTTCCAAGCGATCGAGGACGACATCTTGGAGCTGAGCCGGCGCTTTCGGATCGTCAGCGTCGGCTACGATCCTTGGCAGTCGACGCAGCTGGCGCAGCGGCTACGGGCGCAGGACATCGAGATGGTCGAGTTCCGCTCGACCACCGCCAACTTCTCACCGGCGATCATCGAGCTCGACGCCGCCATGCGCTCCGGCCGCCTCCAGCATGACGGCAACCCGGTACTCGAGTGGTGCATCGGCAATGTGGTCGGCAAGCCCGATCGCCGGGGCAACCTGTACCCGACCAAGGCGCGGCCGGAGCAGAAGATCGACGCGGCCGTCGCGCTCATCATGGCGATCGGACGCTCGATGACCGAGCCGGAGCAGTTCACCAGCATCTTTGAGCGAGCGGAGTTGTGGCCGGCGTGAGTAACACACTTACACGAATGGGTGATGAAATAGCCTTCGTTAGATATTCCATGCAGGGAGCGCTGAAATGCCAATAAGCTTGGGGCATATTCCCCTTCAATCTGCGAGCGAGGGAAGAGCGGATGCGAAACCTTCTGTTTGCTTCGACTCTAGCCGTTGGCCTCAGCTGTATCGGTACTTCGTTTGGGATAAGCCAAACAACACAGTCTAGTGGATGGCAGTTTCGTTGCCCCCTGCCTGGAGCCGTGGTTGAGCTTTCCGGCGGCGGTAGCATTACATTCCGCGGCAAAGACGCGAGTGACTCACTCATTTGCTTGACTGGTAACGATAGTCGCAGATTTTTGAACTACTGGTTTACCGACACCGATCTTGTCAGAAATGGCCGCCGAGAAATAGGAAGCTTGTTTCCTGCTACACCAGGAAAGGAAATCATTTACCAGTATGCGACATTCGATCCGCGCACGCATGTCAGCGTCACCATCCGTGCTTCTTGGCGGATTGCAAATACAGGATCGGTGCAAGTTCCAGCTGGGACGTTTGATGCGATAAAAATAGAGCATGCAAGAGAAACAGTCGGAGGAAACTGGCGCCACAGAGAAGCACTTTGGCTTGATCGTATTACTGGTGTACCCATCAAAGCCGAAGTCGATTTCGCCGGCGGCGTAGCGCTTGGTGGCCAACGCAGTTGGGAAGCTACAAAAGTTCGCATGCCCTCGAGCTAATTCCGACTAGTTCAATTAACGTGAACTTAGCGGCTCTGTAAGTCGGTTGGGAAGTACGACTTTGTCGCCAATCGCGTACAAAAAGCAGCGCCCATCACGGCCTTGTCGCTCCGGATCTTCATTGCACATACGGAGAGCTTGATCTTCTGCTGCGCGCTGACTTGACGAGTCAACTGCAACGAACACTCGGCCCCAAGCATGAAGTGCCATAGCTTTGAAGCCTTGCTCGTTCCGGTACGTAGTGACCTCCGGAGCGCGTCGCCGCGCCGCCGTCAATATAGGGATTAACTCAGGGTCGTATGACCCGTTGTGATGAATGCGCGGCATATCTCTGCGCGGTAAACCTGCTCCGGGTCGGGCCACTCGAATGGTGTCATCGACTGCTAAAACTGAGCACGGACTATTGTAGTTGAGTTGGCATCCCTCAAGTGTTGTGGTTTCTAAATCTGCCATATTCGTAAAATTGTCCCGACGCCACGTTCCAGGACGGTCAGCATTAAAGGCTAGCAACTTATTTTTGTTCGCCGATAGATAGCGGGTGACAACAGCCTGTGCAGATGACGGCTGCATGGACGACAGGGCCGCTAATAGACGCTCTGTCGTCAGCGGCTCAGTTGACGGTTCACTGGGCGCACTCGGCTCATTCGGCACGGACTTTGGTGACTGGGCTACTGTAGGTCTCGTCGTAGACGGAGTAACCGTCGGACGCGTTAACTGAGCAAGCCGGTTTCTCGCTAGCGCCGCGAACTCGCCGTTAGGATATCTTTCTAAATAGGCCCGGAAATCGGCTGGGTCACGGCTGTTTCGTATGCTGTCCCAGAACAAAGGCTCACTGTTTACCGCTACCGTTCGGATGGGATCTTCGGGTGCGGCTTCAGTTACAATGACTGCTACCCGGACGGAGACAGCGACGCTTGACTTCGCAAACGCCTGGCCAGAACAAATCTGGGAGCTGAAAAGAACCACAAAACCAAGCAGGCGTGAGCCTACTTGCGACTTTCTGATTAAAGAGGGCATCGCATCACCTAGCGTTGCTCGATCTAACTCCCGTCCTAAGATCATTGCTCATCAGCGGAGCCATGGAGATCACGAACATGTAGGTATGTGCTTATTTGCAACCTACTATCGTTCATAGACTGTGTGAGATCTTTGTGGCTCTACCGAAAGTCGGCACTAGTGCTATTGGCGTCGACTTGGTGAGTCATCGCATCGGCAAAGCTGCTTGGCAGATGGAGCGACAGGACTTGTAAGAGAAAGGCCGGCCGCGAGCTTGGCGATGCTGTGTGGCGGCAGCTAGCCCGCCTCCATGATGCGATACACGGTGTAGCTGCCCTTGGCGCCCTCTTTGCTCAGGGCCGACCTGCCATTGCCCCCGCAGCCTCGGCCGCGCTGCGCTCGCTGTTCGAGAGTCACGCGGCGGTCGCCCTCGACATTGCCACGAGAGACGTCACCGCGCTCGTAGGCCGTTACCCACCAGCGCAGACCGTCGCATAGAGAGCAAGTCTGCCGATTTGGGCCGACCGCGAGCCAGGCATGGTCGCAGGCGGGATCGCCGCGCCGATGGGATGTTCGCCAGTACCCGTCGACGTCATGTAGCCGTGGCGGCTGGCGATGCACGACGCTCCGCACGACGGCGGTGACTGCGGCCCGCCGCCTCAGGCGCAACTTCAGGACCCGGCTCTCAAGATACGGCAAACTGCGTGCGCCGACAGAGCGGCGGTTGCCCGCCCGTTGCGTAGCCGAGCCATCGACGATCTCGGGGTTCGCCATCATTGCGAGCACGGCAACAAGAAAGCCGAAGGTGCTCGAGTACATGTTGGTGAACTCGGCGATGTTGGCGAGGATGTCGCTCGCTCGGGGCCACGCTGCCCCTGGATCTGGCGCCAAGTCTCGCCCCCGTAGTAGGCGAAGCGGTGACTTGCATGCGCGCAGACGCGGCGCGCTGCGGCAAAGCGAGCGTCGAGTTCCTCGCGTGTGATGTTGAGGCGCTCCATCGCAGCTTCGGAAAGTATCAGTCGCCCCTCCGCGTCGTAGCGGAATCGGTGCTCCTGATAGCCGCCCACGTCCCGGGTAGCGTCAAAGAATTCCGGATCACCCCTGATCATCTCGGCCAGCGAGCCGATCATGGCGGGGCCGAGCAGCTTATTCGATAAGACTGTGTGCGAGTTGCAGATTCGGTCCGCCAGCGCGACCTCGTCGGCGAAGGCTTCTGACGGCAGAGGGCTTTCGGTGTCGCAAACAAAGCCAAAGGGAAGTGGCACGAAGCCGTAGGTGATCTCGCTCCTCCAGTCCCGCATGACATCGCGCACGATCAGGTCAACGGTGAAGCGACTTAGCGAACCGGCGACCGAGGACAGGAAGGCGCCAATCATAACTGGTGGACCGTCACTCACGGCTAGGATGCCGTCCTCGCGCGGCGGCGCGAAGCCCGTCCCCTCCGCCGCGGCTCTGTTGCTCCATTCGAGCCAGATCGTCGGCGCGGGCAGGCGAATGCTCGGCAGCAACCGCTCCAGGACCTGTGGGTGGCTGACGGCAAGGCCGCCGGCCGCGCGCGCGACCTCGTCGTCGATCATGTAGCGCCGAGCCCCGAGCAGGCGAGCCTGCTCACGCTTCCCCGCTGGGCCAGGCAGCATGGCCCCTAGCGGCATAGCCGCCTTCCCTCGGGTTAAGGCTTCCGAGAGGCTGTCCGCGACGCTGCCATTGACCAGGCTCATGCCGTCGCACCTTTGCAGACTGGAGAGATAGATGGGCGCCTTCCGGGTGAACTGTCTAGCAACGGCGCCACGGCCGCGATCACACCAGTGATAGGTGTTTTGGCCCATTTTCGCTGCTTGACGGTTACGATGAACAAGAACTCCAATGTTTTACAACCTAGCCCTGCAGTCTCATTGGGCCTGACGGCGTATAAAGCTTAGGAGGAGCCCGCAAGCACGTTGGATGGAGTTTGAGCGCGGGGTTAACTGTCCACCTTTCCAACCATTCTCCGCTGGTAGCCCCCGCGTATCCAGTACGTTTTGTTAACTATTTCGTTGTTGCTCTTTCATATTTCTCGTACTGATGCAAGGGTGTGGTTTGGGCGCCTTCGGCGCAGTGCAATAGCTATTTGGCGGCCCTATGTGAAAGCTTTGCGAGGAGACTTCTCACTGGTCCCATTCAATTGGGAAGCGCCGCGTGCAATCGCCCACGTGGCGAGGCACGCCAGCTTTTGCTGCACTTCCAGCTCGTACCGATATTCGTAATGCCCTCGGAGGTTTTTGAAATCATGGAGGCGCTACTCCGTAGACATACCTTGGCGTTCGGGACGCTTTGCGTCTTGTTGTTGAGCGGCGGTGTGTCCTCTGCGCAGATGGTAGCCGTTCCGCCCCTCGGCGGTGCTGATAACACCGGTGGACCGCAGCACCAGGAAGCCGGGCAGCGGCGGACCGTTGAAGCGCAGGGATCAGGCTCTACCGAAGTGGAGGCTCGCGCTTCTGCTGTCCGCGCGGCACTTGAGCAGGTAGCGGGTGTCTACCTCTTGTCTAGCCGCAGTCCCGAGTTGCGAGTGCGGGGATCACAGGTCCGCGACGCATTTGAGGAGCGGGTGGGAGCACGCCCGAACGCCTTCGTCGAGCGTGTGACCACCTTGGGTACGTGGCAGGACAAAGACCAAATCAATGTCCTAATTCGGGCGGACGTGGTGGTGACCCGGCTTGTCGAGGCGATGCGCGAAGCTCGCCTTCCTCTGATTCCCATCGACCCGATTGGCGTGGCGGCGGCGCTGAGCACGCAAGCCGATCGCGACGCGTCCGCACGGCAGCTTCTCGCGCAGTATCTGGCAGACCTGCCGAGGAACGTCGATGTACAGCTTGGGCGCCTGCAGACTGCGGCGCTCTCAACGAATCCGGACTTCGCTACGATCACCGCTCCGGTGACCTTCCGGGTCAAGCCCGACTACATCGCCCGCGGGCACGCACTGATGCGGGATGCTCCGGAGGAGTTTGAGACTGGCAGAGTCCCGGGCCGCAACGCTTCGTTGGCAGTCTGCGCCCCCCGCTTCGAGACGGCCCGTGTCCAATTCGGGATGCAGAGTACTGTATCTTGTCGCGGTGTCGGCACTTCGCGGGAACTGCTCGCCGGCATGCAGATTGAGAACAAGGACGCTTTTCTGCTCGGCGACGGCAGGTGGCGCCTCGCCAGCCCGAACGTCACGTCCCTTTTCCCAGGAGCGAACACGAACGGCGGAGTCTTCTTGAAACTCCACCTAATCGACGGCTCCGGAGGTTTGGTCGCGGCGGGGTCCACGAGGCTGCAGATCAGTTGCATGCAGCCCGTGTTCCAGGGGCAGATCGCCCACATGAGTGACTGGGAGCGGCTGTACTTCGAAGGAGAGCGCCGTCAGGGCAAGGAGGTGTTTGTGAACATCTTCGGCGCCGCAGACCGCAACACCGATCGGCGCTCGCAGAGCGCAGGTCCCGCCCCTGCCACCTGTAACTACTCATACGGCGAGTTCCTTGGCCGTTTCGTAGGCAACCCGCGGGCTCCTGATGAACAGCGTCTGTTTCATGCTGTCGTGCCGCGCACGGCGGTCGAGCAGACAGCTAACTTGCGCCTCTCCGTGTCGTGGACGCCGTGACGGACGGCCGGACCCGCGACGCTAGGGGGGATTCCGTTCGACTTGGCTCACGGAACGCGCTCTAACCTGTTGTTTGATTAAGCAAATTACTCTGATCAGGTGATTTCACCTGATCAGAGGTTGCTTTGGGCAGCGCTGCAATGTGAGCCTTTGCTTAATCGACGCAGCGCTAAAACAGAGGCCTTAAATGACATGGCGAGCCGCAGCCGGCACCGCGATAAATCTCGTCTTCACTGCGTAGGATGCAGTTGCGCTAGTCGCAGCGGCCTTCGGCCTTTGTGGTGTACCAGTTTGGGGCATCCCAGCCACACAATGAGTTTCTGGGTTGTGACGCTATGTTGGAAAGCGATGGATGAACAATCTTTGGTTACCCACCACTCTAGTTTCGAAGGACGGTATGGTGATGCTTTGCCCCCTCGGTGTCCTCAACAACATCATTGTTGGTTTCAAGTCATTTAGGTAACCGTTCGATTCAGCGATGATCATTGTCGTGCCCGGAAAATCGACAAGCGACATGATCTCCCTTGAATTTAGCTCTGCGCGAATGGTTTTATTGTAAGAAGCCAAGAGAAAGCGCCTGCTTCGCACGTCGAAGCGAAGCGACAGGGACTTTGTCGGTGAGTAGTTATCGGGTGACAGGTTTAGATCTAAATCACCCGATCTCGGGCACAAAAAACAACCGCTCCGGATAAAATTTTCTGCATCTTCAGATTTCCTAAAGAAGTAAGCATGCAGCGGGATAATTACTGCTCTTCCCTCCGGGTAATCCTCCCATCCGAGCTGCACCGGCGTAACATCGCCATGATGCCTGCGCTCCAAGCTTAGGACTTTCTCAACATCATGTTGTTTTATCCTGCAGAATTCCCGGTATCGAATGGAAGCACAATCGATTTCGAATTCAACATCGATGATGGGATTTTCGATCGGCTGCAATACTCTTGCTAGCTCAAAGATGGTGCGCTCTGTTCGATTTAGCACAACAAGCATTTCCCGTTGGACTCGGTCATTCCTGGCTGTAGTTTCACTATTCTCTCTGAACTGACCGACAATGCTCAAAGCCGCCAAGACGACGGTGAGCAGCATCAAACAGCGTCCCCAGATCGTAATTTTTCCTGAAATCTTGTTTTTCGGCTCCCAAAAAATAGCCGCCACGGCAAAACCGGCGGAGAGGAGGAGCGATATCTCTTTCCAATATTCTAAAACGCTCATTTGTGTATTCTCGTTGCAAGAGTTCATGAATGATGACGATGGGATTTGAAACTAGCGGGCAGACACTGTACTCGACAGCTCGACTTGCCGGATTGGGAATACAAACGCTGCAGGGCGGGGTCCGCCGTGGCAAGCTCGCCGTGCATGCGGACCGTGGGAGAATGACCTCATTATTGTTGGAAGGTGCTCCCGTGCTGAGCAGCAGCGCACAAGCTGTGGCAAGGTGCAGGCACCAGGCCGCATTGTACAACCTTACGACACTCGGCGGCGCACGAACTGGCACTAAAATTGTGCTAATGACCTAATCCAGGGCATGCTAATGCAAGTGTTCGAAGCAGTATGAACACAAGGCAAAGATCGCACAATTTTCCCTTTGAACTTGATCCGCACAACTAGCTTTGGCAGCCCGTCAGCGTCCGAACCAAGTGCTTCGGTGATGAGCCAGGAAGCGTTGCTCCGCCGGTGTCAGATCTGCTCGCAACGAGCACGGTAGCCCAAGCCGCGCGCGATCTGTCGCTGGAAGGTCGGTGGATATCAGCATAGTGCCGTCACCCTCGAATGAGATAAGGCCAGCGTCGAAGAGCGCATCGAGATGTGCAGCAAGCAAGAGACCATTGCTTGGGTCAAGTCGGTCAGCATTCGTCGCTCCTCGCCAAGGGCGAATATGAGACGCGCGAAGTACCTGCGGCGCCAAAACCCCGGTGACGGCGCACGCGCCTTTCCAACGACGCATCAGACCTGCACGGAACTGCCCTTGGCCGCGGCGCGCCTGCACGAGAGCCAGTCGGGTTGTCTCAGGGATCGTCGCATCGGACCGGATTGCAGCGACGTCAGCCTCGACTTCATCCGCCATCGTACCGGCCGAAACGGGTACTGTATTCGCGCTTGCCCATAGTGCCGACAAGGCGTCTGCCTCATCCGGCTTCAGGAGGAAGTTCGTACCGGTACGCCCGGTCAAAACCTGCATCTTGGCCAACACAGGGTGTGCTGCGGCGATATCGCGCTGAATCAAGTCAGTCCCATCTGCGACACGCAGGAGCCGCAGCTTGACGCGGTTTTGCGGCAGCATCGCGTCAGGGGTTCCGCTTTTTCTGACCCAAAAGGATTCGGCGGCAGCGTCGTCTCGCTGGACGCTGGGTAGTTCCATTATCTCGGCTTCGCCGATGACGCCGCTGTCGGTTCTGGACCCGCTGCCAATGGCTCGCCAGAAGAAAACCCTATCACCGATGTCCATATCGGCAGCTTTCTGCCGCACGAGCCACAGCAGGTAAGCCGGTCGTGTCACTAGATACTGTGTAATGTCGAATGCATTTGGGTTTGCCTGGAATATCCACGTCTTTGGATGAGCAACACTAGGCACCGTGCCAGTTGCATCGTGACCACCGTCGACTGCTTCGTCGCTGGCCTGTGCTGGATCCTCAACGACGGAGAAGCCTAGCCCTTCCAGTTTACTTCGAACAGTCGCGTCCCCGCCGGAGAATTCCTCGGCACGAAGCCAACCGGCTCCTCCAGTATGCTGCAAGCCCCAAGCAACACCCGCAATTGCCTTTGAGTCGTACCGCTTTCCGTTGACGATCAGCCAGAACCGGCGGGCGGGCCGGAAGCCGTGGCGACGCAGGAACTCGACGCGCCCAAGCTCATCAAATTGCGCTAATGCTTGGCGTACAGCAGCGGGATCGGTGAGTTCGTCAAGAGAAGGCATTGCGTTTATCTCCGAAGTCGTATGGCGATGGCATTTAGCCAGAGTTCTGCTGATCGACCCCTATGGACTTTCCCCCACGGAGTGGAGGGGTGAGATCAGAGCGCCATGCGGCTGAGCGCATGGTGATCCTTTCCATGCTGGCCCGCGCCTCGACCGGGGTGCGGTAGCCGACGCCCGAGCGCAAACGCTGCCGGTTGTAGAAGACTTCGATGTACTCGAACACCGCCGCCTACGCCTCCTCACGGGTGCGGAAACGGACTTGGTGGACGTGCTCAGTTTTGTGCGAAGCGAAGAAGCTCTCCATCGGCGCGTTATTGAGGTAGTTGCCGCGGCGGCTCATGGATTGCGTGATGCCGTGCCGCTCCAGCACCGCCCGGTAGGGCTCGGACGCGTATTGCACACCGCGGTCGCCGTGGTGGACCAGTCCAGGTGGCGGGCGATGCCGCTGGATGGCCATGACCAGGGCGCCGATGCACAGCTCGGCCCTGAGGTGGTCGGCCATGGCCCAGCCGACAATCTCACGCGTGGCCATGTCTTTGATCGCAGCCGGATACAGGAAGCCGTCGCCGGTTGGAATGTACGAGATGTCGGCCAGCCAGACCTGGTCCGGCCTCTCCGCGGTGAAGTTCCGTGCCAGTAGGTTGGGTGCGATCGGCGGCTCGTGGCGGCTGTCCGTGGTGCGGGGTGTGCGGCGGCGGCCCCGGCGAGCCGAGAGCCTCATCTCGCGCATCAACCGCTCAACGCGTCGGCGCGAATGCCGCAGCCCTTCCCGGCGCAGTTCGGCATGAACCCGAGGCGAGCCGTAGACCCGCCGGCGGGCGGCGAAGATGCGGCCGATCCGTGTAGTGCGCCCGGATGCTGAGACAGTTGGCTGCGTTAATCAGGCGGCCAAAGGTAAAGCGGCCTGCGGGCATTGAGCAAAGCGGCGTTGCTCGGCGCGGATTTGGTTTGGGGTGCGGTAGCCGTGCCGGGCGACGAGCCAAGTGGCGTGGTAGTGGGCCACGAAATCCTGCAGCCCGCACCGCAGCTGTTCGATGGTGTCGAAGGTATGCACCCAGAGGAAGTTCTCCTTCAGGGTGCGGATAAAGCGCTCGGCGACGCCGTTGCCCTCGGGCTGGCGGACGAAAGAGGGCGAGCTCTCGATACCGAGGAAGGCGATCTCGTCCTGGAAGTCGCCCGACATGTAGTTGGAGCCGTGGTCGTGGCGGAGGGACAGCCCCCTGGCCATGTCCTTTTTGATGGCACCGAAGTGGCGCAGCACGCCCTGGCGCACCGGCTCCAGCGCCTCGAAGCGGTTGCCGGAGCGCGCGGCATGATTGCCGACGCACTCGCCGGAGCAGTGGTCGACGGCCACGAACACCTGGGCCCGGCCTTCTCTGACGGTCACCGTCTCGGTCATGTCAGTGCCCCACATGGCATCCACCGAGGTGGTGGTGATGGTGCCGTCATGGGCGCGCTGCTCGGGACTGCCAATCCGGTGTGGCGCGAGCAGGTCGTGCTGGCCCATGAGACGCTGGACCCGCCGGGCCGAGGTGCGGATGCCGGCATGGCGCAGCCGGGCCCAGATCTTGCGGTAGCCCTCGCCATGCAGGCGTGAGCCAGGGATCTGAGCGCGGATGTGCTCGAGTAACACGGCATCGGCGCAGGTGCCGACTGGGCCCCGGCGTGTCGGACCGGCCGGTGCCGCGGGGTCGGGTACCACGCGATGGCGGTAGACCGTGGCACGGAAGAGCCGCCAGACCCGGGCGACCTTGGCCAGGCCATAGGCGCGCCTCGTGGCCGGAGAGATGGCCCGGCTCACCGCCGCGACCTCCGGCGGCCCAAAGGCCGGCCGCCCTCCAGGACCGCAATTTTCTGCTCCAGCAGCTCGTTGGCCATGGTGACCTCGCCGAGCTTGGCCTTAAGCCGGAGCAACTCCTCGTCGCGGCTGCAGCGCTCGCGCTCCTTCATCGCCGCCTCTGCCGCGACCAGGGCACGGTCACGCCATTCACTCAGACGGGCGACGGTGACGTTGAGCTCGCGGGCCACGGTCTCCAGCGGCTCACCGCGCAGCAGCCGGGTGACCGCGGCCAGCTTGCGCCGGGCAGAGTTGCGACGCTCCGGCCCGGCCGCACTCGAGGGGACCCCGGCGTCAGTGTTCTGGGCACCCGCCGGCGCCCCCTCGGGCTTGTCGTTGTGGTTCTGGTCCATCGGTCTGACCTCCGGTTGCGGTGACCTCTACCGCAGCCGGCTGTCTCATCGAACCGTGCCGCACCCCAGATGCGGCCGATCCGCCTGCGTAGATCGGCTTCCTGCCTCGGCACGGCTTTGGGCGGCGGGGATCGCGCGCAGCCAGGCGTAGAAGCCGCTCACGCTCGCACCGACCATCCGGCACAGTGTGGCCACGGCGTGGTTCGCCCGCTCGGCCGGCACGAACGCGTACTTCGTCCCGTTCATCCGCTTTGCGGTTGAGCTCCCTTGGCGAAAAAAGCCGCCGCCTTGCAGAGGATTTCCACCTCCTCTTCGAGCCGCTTCACCTCGCGCTTCAGTCGCTGCGCTTCCGCCTGCTCCGCCTTGCGGGCGGCCAGTGCCTCAGCCGAGCCGGCCGCCAGAGGCTCGGTGCGCCACTGGCTGAGCTGCCCAGTGCCGATACCGAGCTCCGTCGCCACCCCCGACAGCCCTTTCCGCCGTCAAGCAGCCGCTTCACCGCCTGCGCCTTGAACTCCCTCGTGAAGCTCCGTCGGGTTCGCCTCTCCGCCATCCTTCCCTCCTGGGGTGCCTGGGTTCGTTAGCAAACCCTCCAGCTCCACGGGGGAAGTCCACATACGGCAGGTTACAGTTTCTAATGCTCTAGTGGCCTGCGACGCGTGGAATGTCGTGCTGACCAAGTTGCCGCTGGTACGCTAAGGAGCCGGGCAAGCTCCTCACGACGACGCTCAATCGCTCGCGCGGCGAAATCGAAGAGCAGCGCCAAAGCCGCTATGCCGAACGCCGCGCCGATCGCCCGCGATGTGTTGTAGAGACTGCCGGCACGCAGGATCAGGTGGCCGAGACCCTGGTCCGAGGAGATGAACTCACCAACAAATGCGCCCAGCAGGCACAGACTGGTGTTCAACCGCATGGAGCTGAGGATCCCGTCCAGGGAACCGGGGACGATGACCTTGACGAACACCTCCCGTTCCGTCGCCCGCATCGCCCTCAGAATATCGAGTGTGTCTTTGGCGACCGCGTCAGCGCCTCTAACGGCTTGTGTGAAGGAGATGAAGAACGTCGTGATAGCGGCAAGCGCGATCTTGAGCCAAAGCCCAACGCCGAACCAGACAATCATTAGCGGCGCGAATGCCAACACAGGCATGGAGCCGATCATGGTGATCGTCGGCCGGAGAACCGCCGACACCCGCTTGTCATACCAGCACGCCAGCCCGAGCAGCGATCCGCCGAGGGTCCCCAGGATAAGCCCAGAAAGCGCTTCGAAGCCCGTAATTAGAAAATGATAAATAAAGTTCTCGAAAGCAATCATTAAATAAAGCTCGCGCACGACAGCAAAGGGCGAGCCAATGAAGAAGACAAGTCCCGGGTCAAAGCGGCCTATCGCTTCCCAACCGACCGCGATGACGAGCACTGAAATTATGTACGTCACCGAGGCGCTCTGCATCTCATTCGAGCCTTTTCCAAATTCGGTGAAAGAGGTCTTTGAAGTGATCGCCATTCCTGCACTTCACTGCGTCGACCCCCTCCTCTCCGAGCGTGACCGGAAATATCTCCAAAATCTCGGCCGGACCGCGCGACAGCACGATGATTCGGTCCGCCAGAAAGATCGCTTCCTCCAGGTTGTGCGTAACCATGATGAGGGTCAGCCCGAGGCCGGTGCATCGGCTCTTGAACTCGGTCAGCAGACCCAGGCGGGACACAAAATCAATTGCGGAGAAGGGCTCGTCGCAAAACAGGATACTCGGCCGTCTCGCAAGCGCCGAAATCAGTGTTACCTTTTGGCGCATGCCGCCGGACAGGTGGTGCCAGCTGTGAGCTTCGAACCCGCGCAGATTGAAGCGATCGAACTCTGCAAGCACGCCGTCAACCGCCGCCCGGTTGAGTTCCCCCCGCAGCTCCAGCCCAAGCGCAGCGTTCTGTAGTGCCGTCCTCCAGGGCAACATTTGTGCCGACTGAGGAATGAATGCGATCCCCTCGTCAACGCGCCGTGTGTTCCGCTCAATCCGGCCGGAGCTGGGTTGTTCAAGGCCGAGGAGGAGGCGGAGCAACGTTGTTTTCCCGCACCCGCTGGGGCCGATAATTACCAGGGACTCGCCCCGCCTGACCTCAAAGCTCAGATCACGTAGCACGGACAGCGGAGCTGAAGCGGTATCGAAGGTGTGAGAAACCCGATCGCAGAGGATGTCGATCTCAGTCGTCTCGGAAGCCATTCAAGTGTCCTGACCCAATTGCGTCAAAATGTCCTGTATGAAGACGCTGAGCAGGAGACCGGCGGCGACGCTCGCCCACAGCTCCGGTATCGCCCGCATATGAGCTAGAACCGCTCCTACGAGACCCAAGAGGTAGAAGCTGCCAAGCACAATAGCTCGTCGGTCCATTCGCTTGCGTTTCCTAAAATGCATCGAAAAACCGAACAAGCTGAGGACAAAAGCCGAAAAAAGAATGATGTCAATGCCGAGGAAACCGCCGAGCACCCCGCCAAGGGCTACGCAGAAAGCACAAAGGAGAGCGATGGGACCTGGTTTCAAAGTCGCCCGCGTCGGCCTCTCGCCCGTCAAACGTATATCGTAATGCCGGCCGATCTCCGTCTTCATCGCCGTTAAGGCAAACACGCTATATGGCGTCACGAGCTGGTCGTAGGCGTGCGCGATCGGCTCAGACAAACTCTCATCAAACTCAAGGTGACGCGATTCGATAGAGGCGCGACTCGCTGATGCCCATTGAGTCCTCTGCACGGCAATGTTGACAGAGAAGACTAGTGCGGCATTGGCAGCCGCCAGGGCGGCGGTGATCGCCTCCCGCGACTCGTTGAACCGATCGCGCGCAAAATCGATGATGTCATCAAGTTCGAATCGAACGGCAATGAGCGCTCGCTGCAGGGCACGTAGGAGATTATGCGTGAAGTCTTTATTCTGACCGATAAAGTCGCTGCGTGCTAGAAGTGCGGTGACCATAACGTCGTGATATTCCGCAGTTGAGGCAAGCGGCAGGACAATCTGCATTCGCCCAGGAGAGCGGGCAGCATTGATGGCGGTGATGATGTCCGGCGAGAGCGCGATCGAATTCTGGTATCGGGCTAGTGCGATGAACTCCTGCCCGGGGGCAACCTTTACGATCCGGTCGGTGTCACCGGCCACGATGCGTCGCGCGATCCCATAGGTCGTCGTGCCCTCCTCGTAACAGATAACGCGCTCGAATCGCGCGAGCTCACCGAGAGAGGTAGCTGGCGGTGCCTCCTTATCGATCGCCCAGATTGCAGCATTCGTGATCAGGTTGGCTAACACGCCAATTCTTGCACGGTCCTCCTCCGGCCGCTGGTAGATCAGCATAGCGTCGCACACGGCGAAGTGAACTTCCTGCTCGCCGGGCTGGTCGGACAGCAGCATCGCAAGCGCGCCCGCGTCAGAGCGCGGCGATGCAAGTATTATCTCAACGTCATGCGTGGCAGGGTCGATGTACCCAAAGAAACCTTTGCTATGAGCATAATAAAGAGGGAGATAAAGGAAATGGTTTGCCATAATTGCTATTTGTACACGCATCACTGTTCGACCTCCTCGTACGCCACCGGCGCGGGAGCCATGCCGACTGGCTCGGTCATTGAAGTCTGCAGGCGCGGACAGCCTGTTCAGCGAAGGTGTTGTCGACGTAGCGGTCAATGGCGGCAGCCGCCCGCAAGTCGCCGGCGCGCAGGCGGAGCTCGAGCGCTTTTTCCCAGGCGCTCGGGCTGATCGGGGCGACCGTGGGAATAATGCGCGCCTCGAGAACCCGCGTAAGTGCGTCCCGGGCCACCTGCGACGGAATGTCGGGAAAGCGCCGGACTAGGATTTGTAGCGTCTGGTCTGGGCGTGCATGAATGTAGTCGAGGGCCTTCTGGAGGGCGCAAACGATGTCCCTCACCGTACTGGGATTGTCCCTAATGAAGGTCGGCGTCGTCACAAGACCTGTTGTGGCGAACTCGCCGTATTGGCTAGCAAGGCTGTAGACGACGCGAGCATTCTGCTCGCGGACCGCTGTCGACACATTCGGCTCGAGCTCGAGCGCTATGTCGGCTTGCCGGGCGCGCAGGATGGGCAGGAGCGCGCCGAAGGCACCCTGGCGAATCGCGGGCTCCAGTCGTCCGCTGCGGAACATGTCCGCCTGCAAGGTGTAGGCAGTGGAAGGCGCTGGAAACGTCGCTACGGTGTAACCGCGTAACTGCTCGGGCCTGCTGATCGTGGGAATGTTAGTGCTCAGGGCGATGCCCCAGAAGGGCACGCCACTGACGATTGAAGAGACAACACGTCCCGGCTGCCCCTGCTGGTCGGAGATTGCGATGAAGGTGGGATCTCCCACGCCAAATTGGGCGGAGCCCCCAACAACAGCCGACCAAACTTTGTCGTCGCCGCCAGCGCTGGTGATTTCAACCGTTAGGCCCTGCTGTTCAAAGAAGCCAGCATCTTTAGCTACGTAGAGTGGGGCATACAGAAAGAAGTCGGCGACCTGCGCGATTGTGATGCTCCTGCTTTGGGTGCCGGAAAGAGACGCGGAGTAGTACCAGTAGCTTCCACTGAGCAGGACAACGATAAGCAGCAGTCCATACAGAAGCCGCTTCAAAATGGCCTCCCGAGCGCTTGTTTCAGGCTAAGGTGAAGGGAGCGTTATCTTATGGCAAGCCCCCAAGATGTGTGCAGCGCTTAGTAGGAGACGCTCGGGCGGCCTTCTCATGTTCGGGCTCCTCGCTCCAGCTCGAACCCAATGATCTTTGGCGCAGGCGTCCTGTATGCTGACGAGGAGTGTGGCCTGAGCCGAATGGATCTCAGCCGCCGCCCAGAGAATTTCATTCCCCGGTTCCCATCGCTGCTCCAGTCGGTCTCCTCACAACTTGTCTCTCGTGACCAGACCAACGCGCTGAGGCGCAGGTTTGGCCTAGGTTTCTGCGGTGACCTTGATGGTGCGACTTCGGAACGGAGGCGGTTTTTCTCTCCGAAATGCCGGAGACTCTCCGGACCTTGAGGGTAGGGTGATTTAACCCTCAAGCTTTACTGCATTGAGATCGCACGATTTTCGGGCGGGATACTGGCGGCTTATTCAGCGTGGCGACCGCCTGCCGGTCGAAGCTGTGGGCCAATATCCTTTCTCCGTCTCCAAGCTCTTGTCCCTTGCGAGGTGCCGACGGACTACCCGCGTCCGTCAGCCAAGCACCTATCCAAGGCTTAGGCCTTCGAAGGCGGAACGACTGGTGCAGCGCGTCAGCCAGTCATCGACCCGTGGATACGGCGAAAGGTCGAACTTTGCCGGCCGCTGCCAGTCGAGCACCGCGGCGAGGTTCAGGTCGGCAACGGTAAAGCGGTCGTCGAGCAGCCAGGATCGGGCCGACAAATGCCGCTCCAACACGTTCAGCGGCCGTTCCATGTCGCTGCGGGCCTTGGCGATGGTCTCGTCATCCACTGTGCGGATCCCGAGGGCATTTATTATAAGCGTCAGCAGTGGCTTCTCCAGTTCCGCGACCGCCCAAAAGGTCCACTGGACTACCAAAGCTTCCTCCTCGGGAGAGCGCGGCACCAAGGCGCTCCCGTCGCCATATTTCCGGGCTAGATAAAGGTTGATCGCCATGGATTCAAACAGCGCGAAGCCGTTGTCCTCCATAGCCGGGATGCGGCCGTTCGGGTTTACTCGCAGCAGTTCCGGCATCTCGCGTGCGACGCGGTAATGCACGGGCACAAGCTCATGCGGCACGCCGAGTTCGCGCGCTAACCAGAGGCAGCGCGCCGTACGCGATTGTGGAATGCCATAGATCCTCACCGGATCCGCCATATTCTTCCTCCCTCGATTTATCGCAGCGCACCCGTTTCGGCCTGACACTGGGAGGGTGTTGGCGCTGGCGCATTCGTGCCGCCAGCTAGCTCTGGACCATAGCTACGGTCTGTCCGATCTTGGGTGTGCACTCTTTAGTTGTGGAGAGCGGCGACACAGTGTCGCCCCGGCCGGTCTTTCAGGGCAGCCTAAACTCCCCCGTGTTGCGATTGCAGACGCGCAACACCCCAAGCTCCAGGGCCGGGATAGGCGCAATAGGCTGGAAGGCTATCTCACCGGAGATGCCTTTGTAGCGGCCCGTGCCGCCGACTAGGGCACCGCTGCCACGTCCTGCCTCGACGGTCCAGCGTATCAGGAGCCGGTCCTCGCCGGTTTCGGCCCACTCGCAGTAGCCCCGGCCCTCTAATAAGGCGCCGCCCAGAGACGCAAGTGTCCCGACGCAGCGCGTAGCGGAGTTATTGAAGGCGCTGTTGGACTCGTTCGCGCGAGTGATGCCACGGAATTGGAGAGACTGGACACGGTAGGCAGATGCGCTCTCAATGACAGACACGTCGGCCACGTAGCAGTGCGTCACGTCGATGCGGCCGGTCGTCTGCTGAGCCTGGGCGGCAACGTCTGCTGCAAGGCAGTAGCCGCTCAGAAGGACAGCAAGGACCGCCGGGCGGGGAATAGTCATGGGTGTTTTCCTCCCTGGTCGCGCCAGAGCCTGCGACTGTCACTTGGGGAGTGCCATCCAGGCCCGGTGCCTGGATTAGGTGCCATCCGGATCGAGCTCAGCGATCACAGCTGAGTGACGGGATCAGCGTCTATCAGGCCTTGGTGGGGTTGAGCCGAGCACGGCCAACTAGCGTAACCTGGGCAAGGCTCTTACCCGAGATAACTCCCGCTTAGCCTGGGTGGGATGTGTCGACCGCCGGCCGGTTGGAGTTACGGACGAGACCGGTGTGTCTGCCCTCAAGCTGTTGTTCCTTCCGGAGCCCTGGTAGAATGCCCGACCCCGGCGTATCTCCCGCTATCACCGGAGATAGTGGAGCGCGTAGTGGCCCTACGCCGACCGAGCCGCCGGGCGAAATCACACAGTGGACAGTCGCCGCCAGACCTGCGCACGAGTGCTAGTAGATAGCGCCTGGCGAATGGTACTTACGTCTAAGTGATGGCCTCTGCTCGTCCTGCCCGGTAGGTGATCGCATAAGCAGCGGGCTGCGAATCCAAATTTGGGAGGAGATGTCCTTGAGCAACCACGACGCGGCGGCTCGGCGGCACTCCCCAGCCTCTTACTCGCGGTATACGGGCGCGATCATGGCGCCTTGGACCGACGACCTGATCGCGCAAGCCCGATGCAGGGACGGGGACCGGGTTCTAGACGTAGCGTGCGGAACCGGCCTTGTAGCGAGCCGGGTCAGACCGGCCAGCGGCGCGCGATGCATGGTCACCGGCGTCGACATCAACGAAGGCATGCTGGAGATAGCGCGGCAGATTGAAGGAATTGAGTGGGTACACGGAGACGCGTCGAAGTTGCCGTTTCTGGACAGCAGCTTTGACGCCGTGCTTTGCCAGCAGGGGCTCCAATACTTCCCCGACCGTGCCGGAGCCGTGAGAGAAATGGCGCGAGTCCTCTCGCCCGGCGGGAGGCTATCCGTCGCTGTTTGGGGGGCGCTGGAGCGACAGCCCTTCTACGTCGCCTTGACGGACGGGCTGGCTGCCTACCTACCGGCACACAAGGACGCCTACGCTCTGGCTTTCTCACTCAACACGGCTGAGGAACTGCGCACATTGGCTACAAACGCTGGTCTGCAGGATGTGCGGGTCCGCTTCGAGCATAGGACAATCCGCTACCCCGACCTCAGGGAGTTCGTCGGCGGCTTCATGCAGGGAACCGCGATCTCCGCAGCGTTTATGGCTCTGCCGGAGGAGAGGCGGGGTGCGTTCGTGGATCACGTCACCGCACTGCTCGCAGGCTACGTGGACGACGGGGGCATGGCCCTACCGCTGGAGAACCACTTCCTTACTGCTACACGGTGACTACCGCCCCCTTTCACCGGATTGTCTTGCACCATTGAACCGTGGGTATCTTCCGTCAGGAACCCACCACTAAATTTGCTCCAGAGGCTCGTTTCCGCTTTCCCGCATGTCCTCCGGCCGGTGCACGCTTTGACCGGCCATGAGTAGTGGCGCCAGGACCCGCTCAATCGGTTGGCCGTCCACCCGCACCTCAAACACATCCCGGCGCGCGTAGTGCCCGGCCACATCGCAGACGGCCTTCGCCGCCGCGACCGCCTCCAGGGACACGTCGGCCAGGAGGATCGTCTCGCCCTCGGCTGGCCCTGCGATCACCTCGCCCCGAGGGTCAATGATGAGGCTGTCGCCGGTCATGTCCGGGCCGCATAGCGCGCGGAAGCGCTCCGGCACGTCCTCGCGCCGCCGCAGGCCCCCCACGCACAGCACGTAGCAAGCGCCCTGGGCGGCGAAGGCGCGTGAGAGCAGCGTCTGCCGTGGCCAGAGATACCCGCCACGCGGCGCCTCCGTGGGCTCCCAGCCCGGCCACCCGGCGACGTGGACTTGCGTTCCCTGCGCGATCAGCGTGTAGCCCGGCAGCAGCATCATATGCTCGTAGCAACTCAGCGCACTAACCCGCGCATAGGGTCGCTCGTGGACCCGCAGGCCAGACCCGTCGGGGCCGTCACCCCAGATGGTGCGCTCCCGGTGAGTGGGCTTCAGCTTGCGGTGGCGCCCAATAATGGCGCCCTCGCGCCCGCCGATCAGGAGCGCGGTGCACCAGACCGTGCCCAGCGTGCGCGGGTCGCGCTCAACCACGCCGATGGCGACATCGATCCCGGCCTCGTGCGCCGCCCGGCACAGCCTGTCCGTCTCCGGACCAGGGACCTCTATGGCGCTGGCGATGTATTCGGCGCTCGCCCGCCAGAACGCCTCATCCATCGGCGCCCCGAGGAAGAAGGGAAAGCCCGGCAGCCACGCCTCCCCAAAGGCAGCGAGGGTGGCTCCGCGCGCCGCCGCCTCCCGGATTAGCCGGCACGCCTTGTCAGTCGAGGCAGCCGGGTCGAGGAAGGCCGGTGCGGCCTGGACGGCGGCGAGGCGGAAGGTCGGGAAACGGGTCATGCGTGCCTCCTACTTGCTCCCGCTGCCGAACCCACCGTGCCGCCTCGCCTCGCATTGCAGCCCCGGCGGCCTCGGCAAGTCGGTTCCAGAGCCAACGTCGTGGAGCTGAGTGCAGGATGGCGTGTTCCAGCATCTCCGGCGAGGCATCCCGGGCGACCCGCGACAGATCGATCTCGACGGTGGCCAAACGTCGCCAAGGAGCACCGTCGGCCATCAGCTGCTTGGCGAACTTGTGCAGCATGGTCTCCTGGGCCGAGGCGCAGGTGCGATCGGTCGCATGCGCGAAACGGGCGACCCGCATCTCGCCCCGGCGCGCTACGAGGGGGGCGCCCTATGCTGGGTAGGAGCAGCCGCACTTCAAGCCGGCGGGCACCTCTGAGGCACGCATGAGGCGGCCATCCGATGCCTCACCGTAGGGAAGAAGCACGCCGTCCCCGCGCAGGGAGCACTCGGGTGTCCTGGGAAGCCCGCTGCTTTCCATGCGCTCCAGCTTCACCCGGCACCTGGGCTGAGAGCAACAGCATGGGCAGACGCAGCGAGTGGGTGCACGACGCTGGAAGAGCCATATAGAGCGCAGGCGCGACCGAGACCCCAGGAAACGAACGGCCCGGCATGGACGGAACGAACAATGCGGCGGCGCCCTCGACAGAGGTTCTGGCTGGCTTGGTCGAGCGGGTCACCTTCCACAACGCCGAGACCGGCTTTTGCGTCCTGCGGGTCAAGGTGCGCGGGCAGCGGGACCTCATTACCGTGGTCGGCCATGCCGCCCTGATCTCGGCCGGCGAGTTCATCAGCGCCTCGGGTGTGTGGATCAATGACCGCACCCACGGTCTGCAGTTCAAGGCCTCGTTCCTGAAGGCAACAGCGCCGACCACGCTCGAGGGCATGGAGAAGTACCTCGGCTCAGGTATGATCCGTGGCATCGGCCCGGTCTATGCCAAGAAGCTGGTCGCGGCTTTCGGTGAGGCGGTGTTCGACTTGATCGAGCAAGAGCCGGATCGCCTGCGCGAGGTCACGGGCATCGGACCGAAGCGCGCCGCCCGCATTGTCGCCGGTTGGGCGGAGCAAAAGGTGATCCGCGAGATCATGCTGTTCCTGCACTCAAACGGGGTCGGCACCTCCCGCGCGGTCCGCATCTACAAGACCTATGGCTCGGACGCGGTTAGGTTGGTCAGCGAGAACCCTTACCGGCTCGCCCGCGACATCCGAGGCATCGGCTTCCGCACCGCCGACCAGATCGCGGCCAAGCTGGGCATCGAGCCTACGGCCATGATCCGGGTCCGCGCCGGCATCTCCTTCGCTCTGGCTGAGGCCATGGAGGGGGGCCATTGCGGCCTGCCCGAGACGGAGCTGGTCGCCCTCGCACAAGGGCTGCTGGACGTGCCGGAGGCGCTGGTTGGGGAGGCTCTTGGCCTGGAACTTGGAGCGGGTGACGTGGTTGCCGACACGCTGGAAGGGCAGCGCTGCATCTTCCTGGCCGGCCTGTATCGGGCTGAGCGCGAGATCGCCGAACGGCTGCGGCGCCTCAGCTCCGGCGTGCCGCCCTGGCCGGCGATTGACGCTGACAAGGCCATACCTTGGGTGGAGGCGAGGACCGGCTTGACCCTGGCCGAGAGCCAGCAGGCGGCGGTGCGCCTGGCGCTCGCCTCCAAGGTGCTGGTCGTCACCGGCGGCCCAGGTGTGGGCAAGACCACCTTGGTCAACTCGATCCTGAAGATCGTGGCGGCCAAGGGTCCCGAGATCGCGCTTTGTGCCCCGACCGGCCGGGCGGCCAAGCGCCTGTCCGAGAGCACCGGACGGGAGGCCACCACCATCCACCGGCTGCTTGAGGCCGACCCGAAGGAGGGCGGCTTCAAGCGCACCGACCTGCAGCCACTCGACTGTGACCTGCTGGTAGTGGACGAGACCAGCATGGTCGATGTCCCGCTCATGCGGGCGCTGCTGAAGGCTCTGCCGGAGGGGGCAGCCCTGCTGCTGGTCGGCGACGTGGACCAGCTGCCCTCGGTCGGGCCAGGGCAGGTTCTGGCCGACGTGATCGCCTCAGGCGCGGTTCCGGTGGTGCGCCTGACAGAGGTGTTCCGCCAAGCTGCCGGGAGCCGCATCGTAACCAATGCCCACCTGATCAACCGGGGTAAGATGCCAGACCTCACGGCCCAAGAAGGCTCGGACTTCTATTGGGTCGAGGCACCCGATCCTGAAACCGGGGTAGAGAAGCTGCTGGCCGTGGTGCGCGAGCGCATCCCGCGTCGCTTTGGTCTCGACCCGGTGCGGGACGTGCAGGTGCTCTGCCCGATGAACCGCGGCGGGCTCGGGGCGCGGTCGCTTAACATCGAGCTGCAACGGGCGCTGAACCCGCCCGGCGAGGTCCGGGTCGAGCGCTTCGGCTGGACCTTCTGCCCCGGCGACAAAGTGATGCAGATTGCCAACGACCACGAGCGCGAGGTCTACAACGGCGACCTCGGCATCGTACGCCGGATCGACCTCGAGGAGGGCGAGCTGGTCGTCGACTTCGATGGCCGGGAGATCGCCTACGGTTTCGGCGAGCTGGACGAGCTCGTCCTGGCCTACGCCACCACCGTCCACAAGAGCCAGGGCTCGGAGTACCTGGCCGTGGTCATCCCGCTCACCACCCAGCATTACCCCATGCTCCAGCGCAATCTGATCTACACGGCGTTGACCCGGGGCAAGCGGCTGGTGGTGCTGGTGGGCCAGAAGAAGGCACTGTCCATCGCCGTCCGCGGCCAGCAGACCCGGCGTCGCTGGTCGAAACTGAACGAGTGGCTTCATGGCTAGCTGCGCCATAGCCGGTCAGTTCTTGTGGGTCAGGTGCCCATTTGGAGCCTCCGGTCCACGATTTGATGCAATCGACGCTCCTCCGATATGGCGTGGCAGGGCCGCTTCACCCTCGGCGTCCGGGCTGGGAGATTGTTGATGCAGCCACGCATGGATCCCACCCGTTCCCTTCGCTACGAAATGCTGTTTGGTGACGCGTTGCGGCCACTGCTGCCCAAGCTGGGCGAACTCATCTTTTCCGTTTTCCGGGACTGGCCCTACCTCTACGCCAGCGACCCGACAGCGGCAGGGTCTTATCTGACCTCCTATGTCGACGGGAGCAGCCCGGATGCGGCGATCGTAGTCGCCTTCGATGGCGACCTGCCGGTCGGGGCAGCGACATGCCTGCCGATGGTTCAAGCAAGCGCGAACGTGCCGAACGCCTTTGCCGCGTATGGGCTCAACCCGGCCCGGTTTTGCTACTTCGGCGAAGCAGTTCTCCTCGTTGGCTATCGCGGGCGAGGAGCGGGCGTGCGGTTCTTTGAGGAACGCGAAGCGTATGCGCGGGGGCTCGGGCTCGATTTTGCTGCCTTTTGCGCCGTCTCCCGCGATCCTGCCGACCCACGCAAGCCGGCCGGCTATGCGCCCCTCGACGCATTCTGGCGCAGACGCGGCTACATCCCCTACCCGGGTCTGGTCTGCCGGCTCGAGTGGCGCGAAGTCGGCGCGGTGCAGGATACGCCGCACGACCTCTCCGCCTGGCTGAAATCACTCTCAGGGGCGGAGCTATCGTGAAGCCCTGGCGGCCCTATCGGGTTGTGAGAAGCCTGGTCGGGACAGCTGAACCCGACCTAAGGCTACCATCATGCCTGCACGCCTTAGTCCGGTGTTGGTTGGCGAGCACGCATGGCTAGCCAGGGGTCGATGGCGGCGGCTTTGCGCCCATACCGGACGGCCAGCGTCGTTGCCCACCTTCCCGAAATCGGACACCCGTCCTTCGGCACTTTCGACCGGGAGGGGCGGGCAGAGGGCCTCTTAGGCGACCCCCAATGACCTTGCGTGGGGCGCAAACTGTAGCTTGTGCGGCAGGGCCAAGGTCACCCGAACTGACAGACCGAGGCGGATGCATGCCATGTCACTCACCATAAATCGTCCTCGCCTTGGCAATTCCTGCTGGTACCACGGCAGCCATGCCCTCGCTTTCCCTTGCCGGCCTGTCGCTGCGCGACCTCGAATACGCTGTTGCCGTCGCCGAGCTCCGGCATTTCGGGCGCGCCGCCGAGCGTTGTGGCGTCAGCCAAGCCGGCCTGAGCGAGCAGGTGCGCAAGCTCGAAGGCTTGCTTGGGGTCGCGCTGTTCGAGCGTACCTCGCGCCGCATTGCGGTTACTCCTGAGGGCGAACCGCTGCTCCGGCAGGCGCGCGACCTTCTCGACGGTGCCCGAGCGCTGCTGGAGGCAGCGCAGCGCCGTTCCGGGCCGCTGGACGGCCCATTGCGGCTGGGCGCCATCGCCACCCTCGGCCCCTACTACTTACCTGGCTTGCTCCGGGAGGTAAGAGGCGCCTTTCCTCAACTCGAACTTCGGCTGGAGGAGGGGCGCACGGCCGCGTTGCTCGACGCCCTGCAAGCCGGCGAGTTGGACGCTGTTCTGCTGGCCTTGCCAGCTGGCACCGACGGCTTGACTACCGTTCCGTTGTTCTTTGAGCCATTTCTCGCGGCCTTTCCTGCCGAGCACCCGCTGGCCGCCCAATCGGCGCTCACAGCCGCGGACCTCGCCGGCGAGGGTCTTCTGTTGCTGGAGGAGGGGCACTGCCTACGCGATCAGGCTTTGGCTTTGTGCGGTGCCACGGGCGCCGGGCGAGGCTCGCGCCTAGCCAGCAGCCTGGAGATGCTGCGCCATATGGTTGCTGCCGGTGAGGGCTTCACGCTGTTGCCGCTGCTGGCCACGCGGGAGCGGGCCGACCTTGATGGCCTCGTCCGTCACCGCGAGTTCGAGGCTGGGACCATTGGCCGCACCATTGGCCTGGTCTGGCGTGCAACCGATCCCCGGAGCACCGCCTTTCGCCGCTTCGCGCGCTTCCTGGAGGGTACAGCGCCCGTCGGCACGCGTTCTGTTCAGGAGCCGGAGGTGCTCGACGGAGCGGCATGAAACTCTGCAATTCCACAAATGGTTTAGAGCATAAGCGTTCAGCACATCACATAAACGAGAGACTAGTTGCGCCTCTCAGTGACGCATCGCCATTATCGAGTACGTCACGGCAAAAAATCCCTTGTTTTTCAGACCGTTAAAGAGTTTTCGTTTGGATGATATTGTGCCGACCTCGCATCGTCCGGTGCTGCCGATCGGAGGTGAGAGTGCTTCCGATTGGAGTGTCGCAAGGCGCCTTGGCAAGACGGCCGCACAAGACGGGAGCGGAAGCCAAGATGAGCCAAGCAATCAGCGTCATTGAGACTTAGCGGATCATTGTTGCGCTCCGGCTAAGGTAGAGCGCGTTTCCCCACCAAGCCCGTCGGTTTTCCGACAGACACGGTAGTTTTCTTCGAAAGAGCGAGCGGCCCACCGCCGCTGGCAGCGCCCGAGGGCGCGCCTGCTCCAGCCCCGGACCGAGCCCATGACTGACATCAGCTCCCGTGCCGGCATCGCCGGTGCGTGCCCGACGCCTGTGCCCAGCTTTGGACGCCGCCATCGCGTCATCTTCATCCTGGCTCTGCTGTTTGCCCCTCTCGGGCTCGATGGGACCATTCAACACGCTGAGGCTGGCCAGCGGGTCCGGGCTCACGCCGCACCGAGCCGGACTACGGATCGGCATGCCGCAACGCCGACGCCACGGCACAGAACTCCGACGGGGGCAGCTGGGCAGGTGAAGCCTGCCGGCAAGGCTTCTGCTGCGGAGCCTGGTCCCATCGTGCTCACAGCCCTGCAACGGGCCGAGGCGGCGACCGGAACCGATGCGGCGCTGCTCTTTGCCATTGCTCGGCGCGAGAGTGGCTTTGACGCCGGTGCGCGCAGCCGCAGCTCCTCCGCTCGCGGGCTAATGCAGTTCACCAATGCCACGTGGCTTGAGGTGGTGCGCGATTACGGCTCCCGACATGGGCTGACGCAGCATGCGGCCGTCCTCGCCTCGGTGCCTCGCGGCAGCCTGCCAACCGACCGCCGCCTCGTCACCGAGGTGCTGCGCCTGCGCGACAACCCACGCCTTGCATCGGCACTGGCCGCGGAGCGCCTGGAGGGCTGGCGTGGGGCGCTGGAGCGGACACTCGGGCGAGAGGCAAGTGGGACCGACCTGTACCTTGTGCACCTGCTCGGGCCAGCCGGGGCCCGACGCTTCCTTACTGAGCTGGCGCGCGCACCAAGTCAGTCCGCGAGTGCGGTTGTGGGTACGGCCTCCACGGCGAACCGGTCCATCTTCGTCCGCGATGGGCGCGCCCTGAGCTTGCTCGAAGTCTACCGCGACCTCGCTCGTTCGTTGGCAACCGACGCTTCGGACAGCGCAGCCATCCGCCAATCCGCAATGGTCCAGATGGCCGAGGCGCGCTAACGCCGAGGTCCGGATTACAGGAGCAAACCTCATGAGCCGACACGTCCCTGGACCGGTCCTGCATCGCGGCTGGCTGGTCATGGCCGCCGGTCTTGTAGCCACCTTCCTGGCAAGCCTTGGTCCCTCTACAGCGGCAGAGATTGCCCCCCGTCCGGTCGCATTCCGCGTTCCCGGTCAGGTCCGAGCATGGGGCCCCTTCACCTTCGGCATGACTCATGCCGAGGCGCACCGTGCGGCGCTGCGGATTGGCGGCCGGATGGTTCCAGCCACTGGTGCTCCGACGGCTGGCCAACCTATCGCCTACCAGGGACCTGACCAGTTCAAGGCTGGGAGGCATAGTCGCAGCAACCTCGCACTGATCTGGTTCAACGGCGGACAGCTTAGCCGGGTCACAGTGGTGCTGTTTCGGCTGGACCTGCCCAGTGCCGATGCCTGTTTGAGAGCGCATCACACCGCCGCAGCGAGCGTCCTGCCCAGCCGTGGCGCCCCGAAAGGTGCAGTGGAGGTGCTGCGAGACACGCAAGGCGGCTTGGGCGAACCCGGACAGCGCGTGGGTAAAGCAAGCGATGTGGTATGGGCAACGGAGGTGCAGCAGAGCCGGTCCCGCGCCGTTATCGAGACCACCTGGGAGGCGCCGGCAAGTGCCATGCAGGCCGGCGCTGACGAAACCTGCATCGGAACAATGACCTACCTTCCAGCAGCATAACACTGCGCTGGTAGGACAGCTTCGGGTCAGAAGCAGTCGAGCTATGCAGCCACCGGTAACGTCCGCTTCGCTCCTTCAGACACCTGAAAGCTGCTCTTCCGCTTTCGGCCACCACCGGTCACGGCCGCTCAGCGCCCATATCGGCCATCGGCAGAGTGCACCGGGTTCCTCGCAAGCGGACGTAGCGTTTCGAGGTTCGCCGACTTAGAACGGCGGAAATCGGACCCAAGCCCGTTACGTCTCCTTGCATGGGTAGTGCGATCTGCCGACCAGCACTCCGGCAAACAGGGGTAATGGTGCCGCTGGCGGATAGTGCATTCTGGTGGCTGCCCGCAGCGGCCGCTGTCCATCTGCAAACGTTACCCTTGAGCGTTACGCGACGTGGGGCCCACAGGCTGGACGGGATTTCCCGCTACTCCCACAACCCGTCCGGCATTGGCAGGCCGTGCAGGATCTCCGGCGCCAGCGGCGCCCGCACCGCGATCCCGTTGGCACCGGACCACCACAGCAGCTGCCGCGTGTGTTGCGCCGTGTGCCAGACCGAGCGTTCGAGAAAGGCATGCAACGGGTGCGTGCCGTAGAACATCTTGAGCGGCTGGTTGCAGCTGCGGTCCTCCAGCCCGTCCCACCAGGCAGTCACGCCCGCCCGCATCTCGGCGCCATAGGCGAGGATGCTCGGAATGTCGATCGCCTCGGGCGCATCGACATTCGCCACCACGGTCCAATCCTCCAGGCCCTGGGTCACAGTCTGCAGGAAGGCGTCCGGAACCTGGTAGATATGAAAGACCAGGTCACGGATGGTACGCGGCCGCTCAGCCACCGGCCGCCGCGGCAGGGCATCAGGCGGCAGCCGGGCGATGGCCTGGCCTGCGACGTCGAGGATCGCTTGCCAGCGCGCCATCAGCACCGCCGGCGCCAGGCGATCCGTGCTGTGGCTGATGCCGACGAAGTTGGCGACGTCCTCCAGCGACTGGGCGAAGGTGAAGTCCTCGCCGCGCACCACCACCGGCACGCTCCGGGCCCCGATCGAGGCGAGGAAATCCATCGCCGCAGGGTCGACGGCGACGTTGACCGGGCGGAAGGCGACCCCCTTGCGGGTTAGGAATTCCTTGAGCTTCACGCAGCTCGAGCAGCCCGGGGTCCAATACACGCTGATGCCGTCCATGCCGCGTTTCCCATCGTCTGGCCTATGAGGGTCCGCATTCTAGGGACCGCGCCGGCCATGGCTCATTCAATGTCGAGAAGGGGCCTTCGCGAGAAGCGATGGCGGCGGACTGGCCTGTCCCATACCCTTGCCGTGGCCAAGCAGGGGGAGAGGCGCCGGAATGGATCTGCGCCAGCTGAAATATTTTGTCCGGATTGTCGAGCAACGCAGCATGTCTCGCGCCTCGATCGAGCTTGGCGTGGCGCAATCGGCGCTGAGCCTTCAGATCGCAACGCTGGAGACGAGGCTGCGCCGGAAGCTGCTGGAGCGCCGTTCCACCGGCGTGTTCCCGACCGAAGCCGGCCAAGCGTTGTACCGCCACGCCATCGCCATCCTGCGCCAGGTGGAGCGGGCGGAGCGTGACATCGAACACGCCGGCGGCGCGCCGAGCGGCCCGGCCTCCCTCGGCTTGCCCACCGTGATGCAGGACCTGCTGGCGCTGGAGCTATTCGCCGCCGTGCAAGCGCGCCTGCCTGCCGTGTCGCTGCGCCTGCTGGAGGGGATGAGCTACCTGCTCAAGGAGATGGTGCTGCAAGGCCGCCTCGACACGACGGTTACCTACAAGTTCGACGCGACGCCAGGCATGAGCGAACTGCCGCTGTTCCAGGAGACCATCTACTTGGTCTCTCCGGCAACGTCCGGGCTCAGACGCCGCGAGGGCGCGATGCCGCTCGAGGAGACGCTGCGATACCCGCTTGTGCTGTCCAGCGGACAGACGGCGATGCGGCGACTGGTGCAAGCGGGTTTGGCGACCCAGGCACGAGCGCCGAAGGTGCTGGCCGAGATCGACTCCCTGCGCACGCTGCTCGATATCGCCGAGCAAGGGCATGCACACACCATCCTGCCGGCATCGGCGCTGCAGCGACACCTGCGGGGCGATGCGGCCGGTGCGCTGGTACTCAATCCACTTGAAATGTCGCGCCAGGTGCTACTGTCCACCTCCGAGCATTTGCCGCTGGGGCTGGCTGCCACGGCCGTGCATGATCTGCTGCGCGGCGTGATCGAGAATGCACTGAAGCGGAAACGCTGGATTGGCATCCACGCGCCGTCAGAGGCCGGGGCACGGCCCCCCTTGGCTGAGGGCTCGCTCGTTATGTCTGCCTCGCTGCGGGGCCGGCGTACTTCATCATCTGCACCACCGTAGCTGTGAAACGATAAGCCCCCTTCGGGTAGAGCCAGCTGTGCGCTTCATGGACGGGAATGTCGGCTTGCATGCGGCGAGCCCTCGAAAGCCGCCCAGCCGCTTTCGGCCGAGTTCCGTCACCCCAGGTTGCCCTCATAACAGCTGGCTTACGCCTTTCATTCTTTGGTGATTACGAGGCGCTGTTCCAACCAAGCCAACGGCAGCGGTTCCAGCAGCAGCGGCAACCCAAGGCCGGATGAAGCCAAGCCATCCAGGATCGCCTCGACAATATCAGGCGCCAGCAGCGTCAGCCGAAGCAACGTGCCGAGATAGCCACGCTCGATCCGCTCCGCCTCTGCCATCTCGCTGATCGAGGCGTACCGGCCCTCGTCGAGCAGACGCTGGTACCGGAACGCCCTGGCCAGCGCCTTCACCAGCGCCGGGTCAGCTCGTGTAGCCACCGCCGGCTGCCCCTCCTGCGACATCGGCGTCACCACTGTTTTCCGCCCCGACCGACGCCGGATAGTCAACGGCACCCGAACCGTGATGCTGGTGGCCGCGCTCATGCCGCCACACGCTCCGCATTGGGCGCCGCCGCACTGAGATCCCGAACCAAGCTGGCCAGCCCCTCAACCCGTAGCCGAATGTCCGCGCCACCCGGCCCGACCACGACCCGCTCCACCAGCGCCCGCACGATGCGCGCCTGCTCGGCCGGGAACAGCTCGCTCCAAAGCGGGTCCAGCCGCTCCAGCGCGTCTCGGACCTCCATCTCGGTCAGATCCGGTGCTTCGACCCTCGCCGCCAGCCAGGTGCCCACGACGATCTCCGGCTGCCGCAGCAGCGCCCGGACCTGATCGACCACCGCCGCCTCGATCTCAGCAGCCGATACCCGGCGCACGATGCCGTCGCCCTCAGCAGCTGTGTCGCCCTTCAGCACCCGCTGCGCCACGTAATAGCGGTACAGGCGCCCATTCTTTCGGCAATGCGTCGGTGATAGCGCCCGACCGTCAGTGCCGAAGATCAAGCCCTTCAGCAGCGCTGGCGCGTGCTGCCGGTTCTGGGCGGCTCGGGTCCTCGGGCTGACCTGCAGACTGGCATGGGCCTTGTCCCACAAGGACTGCGGCACAATCGCCTCGTGCTCGCCGGTGTAGACCTGCCCCTTGTGTGTGACCTCGCCGATGTAGGTCCGGAGGTTCAGGATCTTGTAGACATCGCCCTTATCGAGCGGCCGACCCGACTTGCTGGTCACGCCCTCGGCCTGCAGGCGCCGGACCGTCTCAACGCCCGAGCCGG